>Ga0209355_1000230_pt1 | contig 34330 bp, 32 predicted proteins | sample LauGreSBDMM110SN_3_FD_187563 | JGI IMG/M metagenome (GOLD analysis project Ga0209355, IMG submission 187563) | Freshwater lake microbial communities from Lake Michigan, USA - Sp13.BD.MM110.SN (SPAdes) (version 2) | ecosystem: Environmental > Aquatic > Freshwater > Lake | place: Lake Michigan... | reverse complement strand
TCGGGAGCTGACTCCCCATCCAGGATGAATAAATCGATCTGTGATCGATCATCAACAAAGGCGCGAAGGCCCGCACCCGTTGCAAACTCATGAATTGCATGCTCTGGAAGGTCCACCGCAGTTCGCCGTCCCAGGGCTGAAATGATTGTCGCCCGTACGGAGGAATCATCGGAGTAGATAACGATCTGCTTTTTAAGGACCTGTTCACTCACAACCCCGATTCTATCTGCCAAAAGCTCCCGCGGAGTCAGGCCCGAAACTGCGATAAAAAAAGGTGATGAGTTTCATGTCAAAAGAATGCCCAACCCGCGGGCTAAGACGCCCTGGCGCAGGACAGTGCGCCTGTTTTGAGGGATAATTCAGCCATGTCTAGCACAACAATGTCGGCCCACCACAAGATCACCCGCCCCAATGCGGTGGCAGTCGGCACCATCGTCTGGCTATCTAGCGAGCTCATGTTCTTCGCCGCGCTCTTTGCTATTTATTTCACGATCCGTGCCGTGGAGGGTCCTGCTATTTGGCTCGAGTCCCATCAAATTCTTAATATTCCCTTTGCCGCTTTCAATACGACGATTCTTGTTCTCTCGTCTGTGACCTGTCAGTTTGGTGTATTCGCCGCTGAGCGTTTTCAAAATCGAAAGACTGGAACGATGTTTCAGATAAGCAAATGGGGAATGCGCGAATGGTTCTCACTTACGTTTTTGATGGGTGCCTTCTTTGTGGCCGGTCAGGTCTATGAATATGCCGCACTCGTGCACGAGGGTCTTACTCTCTCTTCAAATGCCTACGGCTCTATTTTTTATGTAGCAACAGGTTTTCATGGTTTACATGTTACTGGTGGTCTAATCGCATTTCTCATCGTTTTAGTTCGCGTTGCAAAGGCCCGTCGTTTCACTAGTGGTCAGGCCACGACTGCCATAGTTGTCTCCTATTATTGGCACTTCGTTGATGTCGTGTGGATCGCTCTTTTCTCTGCGATCTATCTGATCAAGTGATGCCATGAGAAAAGTTATGCGACATATTTCCCGTTACCGTAATCACAAGGCCGTTGCACCACTTCTCCTCATCATCGCCCTTTTTGGAATCGGAACTACCTTCAACGTTGCGAGTGCATCGATTAAGGAGCCCATGAACGCCTCTGCGCGCTCGGCCCAGATCGAAGAGGGCAAGCAGATTTTTCTCAAGGGTTGCTCTACCTGTCATGGCCTAAATCTTGAAGGCAGTGCCATCGCCCCAGCGTTAATGGGAGTTGGTGCAGCCTCTGTAGATTTCCAAGTTGGGACTGGTCGCATGCCCGTCGCCGATATGAGCGCTCAGATAGCTAGAAAAGAGCCGGTTTATAATGAGGAAGAGGTAGCGGCCCTTGCCGCATACGTTGCATCCCTTGCCCCTGGTCCGGCCATCCCAACTGATGAGCAGTTAAATTACGAACGGGATGGAAGCACTGCCGAAGGCGGCGAGCTATTTAGAAACAACTGCGCGATGTGCCACAACTTTGCAGGTCAAGGCGGTGCCCTGACTCAGGGCAAATATGCTCCAACACTGATGGGTGTGGAGGCGTATCACATCTATGAGGCTCTCATCACCGGTCCGCAATCGATGCCCGTCTTTAACGATAAGACTCTGACCCCTGAAGAGAAACTCTCGGTGATTAAATGGATCAAAGCTGCAGAGGCAGAGCCAAATCTTGGTGGAGCTTCATTAGGCCGCACCGGTCCCGTAGCTGAAGGCCTGCTCGTTTGGATTCTAGGACTTGGAGTCCTCATAGCCGTAGCTGTCTGGTTAACATCGAGAGCGAGATAAAAACACTATGACGAGTGAACTAGAGGCCTTTGAAGATCCAGGGCTACCTGTACATGCCCCTCGCGCTGCAGATATAGATCCACGTGCTGAAAAGCGTGCAGAACAACAAGTGGCGCTGCTCTTCTGGCTCTCTGCATTTGGTTCTGCCCTTTTAATCTATTCATACATCTGGATCCCAGAGGATGCCTTCATCTTCATTCCGGTAATGGGCAATCAAAATGCGCATCAACTCTTTCTCGGTCTTGGAATGGCGATGTCACTATTCTTCCTCGGTATGGCCGCTGTTCTATGGGCAAAAAAATTAATGCCAGATACTGAAATGGTGAATCACCGTCACGAGTTTCGCTCATCAGATGAGGACCGTGAGGCGCTCATCAAGACTGTAAAAGAGGGAGTGGGCGGGTTAAAGCTAGGTCGGCGTAAGTTGATCAAAGGCTCTCTCGTAGCATCCCTTGGTCTATTCGCCCTGCCGCCCGTCTTGCTTCTGCGCGATCTGGGTCCTCTTCCTGGCAAAGATTTAGAGAAAACGAATTGGAAGGCTGGAACACGACTTGTAACCGACCCTGGAAACCGTCCAATCTTGGCCTCAGATTTAGAGGTCGGCTCAGTCGTTCAGGTCCTACCGGCGGTAGCCGATACTGGTCACCGTCCGCTCAGTGATATCGCAAAAGATCCAGTTCTCTTGATACGCCTTCGCCCTGAAGAGTTCAAGCTCACGCCGGAGCGGTTAGCGATGACGCATGATGGGATCATCGCCTTCTCCAAAATCTGTTCGCATATGGGCTGCGCCGTCGCCCTGTATGAACAACAGACGAAACATCTGCTCTGCCCATGTCATCAATCGACCTTCGATGTCACGCAGGGGGCCAAGGTCATCTTTGGACCATCGGCCCGTCCGCTACCTCAGTTGGACATCACCGTCGATGAAAAGGGATATTTAATTGCACGTGCACCATTTAATGAAGCCGTCGGACCTAGCTTTTGGGAGCGTAACTCACAATGACAATGATGGAAAAAAGAGTCGGATCAGCGGCCAATTTCGTTGATGAGCGGTTAGGGGCTGCAGGCTGGGTCAAGAAATCACTCAACAAGGTCTTCCCCGATCACTGGACATTCATGTTCGGTGAGATCTGCATGTACTCATTCGTCATCTTGCTTCTATCGGGAACTTTCCTCACCTTTTGGTATGACCCATCACAGCGCGACGTGGTTTATGAGGGTGTTTATCAGCCTCTCAAAGGAATCACGATGTCAGCGGCCTATGCCTCAAGTTTAGATATCTCATTCGAGGTTCGTGGCGGGTTGTTGATGCGACAGATTCACCACTGGTCGGCCAATATATTCATGGCAGCGATCGTTGCGCATCTGCTGCGCGTCTTTTTCACTGGAGCCTTTAGAAAGCCACGCGAGTTCAATTGGATCCTTGGGATTCTCTTATTGACATTAGGCCTAGTCGAGGGCCTTTTGGGTTACTCGCTCCCTGATGACCTGTTATCTGGAACTGGACTGCGAATCACATCTGCAATCATTCAGGCCGTCCCTCTTGTTGGTACCTACCTCACCTTCTTCCTATTCGGAGGTGCATTTCCTGGTGTCGGCTTCATTCCTCGTATTTTTACACTTCACATTCTTATTCTTCCGGGAATCTTTCTGGCTCTGATCACAGTTCACGTGATGCTTGTCTGGTACCAGAAGCACACCCAGTTTCCTGGGCCTGGAAAGACTGAGAAGAACGTCGTTGGACATCCCATCCTTCCCGTATATATGGCCAAGGCCGGAGGATTCTTCTTTATCGTCTTCGGTGTGACGGCATTCTTGGCGGCCGTTGCATCTATTAACCCCATATGGCTATACGGCCCTTATAACCCCGCACAGATCTCGGCTGGTTCCCAGCCCGATTGGTACATGGGTTGGCTAGATGGTCTCGTACGAATGGCACCACCATGGGAGACCCATGCCTTCGGCCACACAATTTCATGGAACATCTTGATTCCAGCACTCATCGTCCCAGGAATTATCTTCACAGGAATGGCTTTCTACCCCTTCATTGAGAGTTGGATAACAGGTGATAAACGAGAGCATCATCTCCTTGATCGCCCACGTAACGTCCCAAATCGCACCGCCTTGGGCGTCATGTCAATCACCTTCGTTCTCATAAGTCTGATCAACGGGGGTAATGACATCATCGCTACGCACTTTGATCTATCCATCAATCAAATTATGTGGGCTACGCGCATCTCGATCTTTATTCTGCCTCCCATCGCCTTCGTGGTAACCAAACGACTTTGTCTATCTTTGCAACGCGCAGATCGAGACTTAGTTCTTCATGGAATGGAGACTGGGCGTCTTGTTCGAATGGGTAGTGGTGAGTTCGTAGAGGTTCATGAGCCGATCTCGGCAGAGAAACGCTTTATTCTCACATCCCACGAGCAAGCTGGTGCACTCGAACTTCCAGCTACCGATGCTCGCGGGGTGAAACGACCTGGTGTCCTCAAAAACAAACTACGACTTCGCTTAAGTAAGGCCCATGCCGTGGCCATTCCAAAAACCTCAGCGCAAGATCTTAAAGAGATCGAGCACCATTAATTCGCCGATTTGGTTACTAGCCAAACGCCGACTGCGGTGATTGCGACCCCGAATAATCCCTGAGGACTCAAAGCCTCTCCGAAGAGAAAATAAGCCTCAATCGCAGTTGCAGGAGGAACTAGGTAGAGCAAAGATGAAACCGACGCGGTACTTGACGTGTTGAGAAGCCACAACAGTAGAAGTATCGCTCCCACTGATAATCCAAGGATTAACCAGATAAATGAGGAGATGAACTTCGCGCTCCACTGAATCGATGTCCCTCCAGTTACAAGTGCAGCCACAGCTAATACCGCCCCACTGGCCAAGTATTGATATGCGGTTCCAGCTAAGAGCGGAATGTCGGAACCGATTTTTTTCTGCAGCAATGTCGCGCTGGTACTCCCTATAAGAGCAACAATAATGCCAATAAATGCGGTCAGGGCGATATCAAGTGAGAACGTTGGAGCTAGGACCAAAATTACCCCACCAAAGCCAAGCCCTAAGCCGAGAAGCTGACTCTTTTTCAGTTTTTCCCCAAGGAAAAGTAGAGCCAACACTGAAACGAGCACTGGTTGCAGACTCGTGACAAGGGCGGCGACACCAGCCGATAATCCTTCAGAGATAGAAAAGAAGACTCCACCTAGATAGCAGGCATGAAGGAAGAAACCGATGAGAGCGGAGTTTTTAATTGCGGCACCGCCTATTGCGATGGGTGCATGTAGTGCAAGTGCGATAAAAAGCAGGATTATTGCTGCTATGAAGACTCGAATCGATAAGAAAATAAATGGATCGGCATAGGGCAGACCGTATTTAGCGCCAACAAAGCCCGTGCTCCACAAAATTACAAAGGCAAATGGAGCTAAACGCGCCGGTTTCAATTGCTTACTTAGTGCGAAGTGCTCGAGATTGGTTTTTCATACTCGGTAACCATTCCGATAATGCTAATCATAATGGCCCCAATGCCGATGATGGTGAGCCACCAACCGACAATTAAACCAAGACCCATAGTGCATGCACTCAAGGCAACGGGCAGAGGCCACCATGAATGAGGGCTATAAAATCCGAGCTCCCCTGCCCCATCAATGATCTCTGCTGTGAGATTATCTTCAGGCAAGGTAACGCCAATTCTTTTCTGTGTAAACCAGATATAAAATCCAACCATTCCAGCCAGACATGCCGCCAACAACATTCCGCCGATTCCAACTGGCTCACCACCTACTTGCCAATAGATGATTGTCACCAGAACATAAAAAACGCCTAGGCCGCCGAATAACTGCCAATTTACCTTCATGCCTCTAGTGGCTCTCTGTCTTGATATGAGGATGGTGAAGATCAAAGGCCGGACGCTCACTTGAAATCCGTGGCATGGTCAGGAAGTTATGACGAGGCGGTGGGCATGAGGTCGCCCATTCCAGAGATGACCCATAGCCCCACGGATCATCGGCTCCGACCAATGGAGATTTGCGAGTGATCCAAATATTAATCATGAAAGGAATCATGGAAAAAGCCAACAAGAAGGAGCCGATGGTCGAAACCGTGTTCATGAAGGTAAAGCCATCAGTGGCGAGATAATCGGCGTAGCGACGTGGGAAACCCTTTATACCGAGCCAGTGTTGGATCAAAAATGTTAGATGAAAGCCCACGAAGGTGGTCCAGAAGTGAATTTTACCTAGTCGCTCATTGAGCATGCGCCCGGTCATCTTTGGCCACCAGAAATAGAACCCGGCAAACATAGCAAAGACCACTGTTCCAAAGAGGACATAGTGGAAATGTGCAACGACAAAGTAGCTAGCTGAGACGGCAAAGTCCAAGGGAGGTGAGGCGAGAATTATTCCAGTCAAGCCACCGAAGAGAAATGTGACTAAGAAGCCCATCGACCAAAGCATCGGAGTTTCAAATGTCACATGGCCACGCCAAATCGTGCCGATCCAGTTGAAGAACTTAACGCCCGTCGGGACGCCGATCAAAAATGTCATGAAGGAAAAGAAGGGAAGCAAGACCTGACCCGAAGCAAACATGTGGTGTGCCCAGACAGAGACGGAGAGGGCAGCGATTGCGATAGTCGCTGCAATTAATCCTTTATAGCCAAAGATCGGTTTACGGCTAAAGACTGGAAAAATCTCTGTGACGATGCCGAAGAAAGGCAGAGCGAGAATGTAAACCTCAGGGTGGCCAAAGAACCAGAATAAGTGTTGGAACAACATCGCCCCACCATTTGCCGGATCAAAGAGATGGGTCCCGTAAATACGATCGGACTCAAGGCCTAGCAGGGCAGCGGCCAAAGGAGGAAAGGCAAGCAGAACCAGAATCGATGTCAGAAGTACGTTCCATGAAAAAATAGACATCCGAAACATCGTCATTCCAGGTGCTCGCATCGTCAAGATTGTCGTGATGAAGTTAACGCCACCAAGGATTGTTCCAACACCGCTGATGGCCAATCCAACTAGCCAAAGATCAGCTCCGATACCTGGTGAATACGTTGCATTGGAGAGTGGAACATAGACGGTCCAACCAAAGGAGGCGGCGCCCCCGGGAGATAGAAATCCGGCAAATGCCATCAATCCACCGAAGAGGTAGAGCCAATACGAGAGCATGTTCAGGCGCGGGAAGGCCACATCTGCTGCGCCGATCTGCAGTGGCATAATCACATTTGCAAAGCCAACGAACAAAGGTGTGGCAAACATCAAAAGCATAATCGTGCCATGCATTGTAAATATCTGGTTGTACTGCTCATAGCTCAAGAACTGCATCCCTGGTCGGGCGAGCTCACTGCGAAGGGCTAATGCTAAGACGCCACCGATTAAGAACCAGGCGAATGAGGTCATGAGATAGAGGTAGCCGATTGTCTTGTGATCGGTTGATGTTACCCACTTGACGAAGTTCTTACCCTTTGGCGCTGATACAGCACTTGGGGCGCTGGTTAATGGACGTTGCGCATACGTTGTCATGCCGCACTCCCTACAAGAGATTGAAGATAACTTTGGTATTCAGAGGGCGTTACGACTTTTACCGTAAATCGCATCTGCGAATGGGCACGACCGCAGTGCATATTGCATCGGCCTGGATATTCACCTAATTTCTTTGCTGTAAATTCAAGGTTATTAGTAACCCCTGGGATATTTTGCATCTGAATCATAAAAGCTGGTATCCAAAAACCGTGAATGACGTCGTTAGCACGTAATGTATATCGAACACGCTCCCCCAAAGGCACAACCAAAACAGGCGGCTCGGATGGAGTGCCTGTCACCACTGCCTCTTTACCCGCATCTGTGTGAGCGAACTGCCATGACCATTGGAAACCGGTCACGGTAATCTCATGAACAGGAGTAGTGCTCTTTGCTGTAATCACGTTTTGCTTCTGAACCGTGAAGAAGAAAAGAACGGCCACGATGACCAGAGGGATGACTGTGTAGGTTATTTCAATTGGGATGTTGTACTGAGTCTGTTTTGGAAACTCTGGTGCACCCACCTTTGGGCGGTGAAATACCGCTGGCCATAAGATCAGCACGAGAGTGATAACCCCAACAACTCCAGCTGCGATCCATGCACCTTGCCACAAAGGCAGGGATTGATCAGTAACACTTGAAACACCCGCCGGGAATCCAAGTTCTGAGACTTTGGAACAGCCTGTTAGGAGGATTAGGCAGGCAAATATGCCGATTTTTTGCATATTCTTTCCTCCCATGGCATTAAGGATATAGGCCACCTCGGGATATCTTCGTATCGAAAACCTAGCCCCGCCTGTGGTTGAGAGCACACTCTATTTTTTTAAATGGGCAGCTATCTCGGCCGCAGCATCCGCTCCGTACGCTTGGGCAAATCGATCAATGAACTCCTGGGCTGTGAATCTATACTCCTGAGTTCCCATAGTTTCGATCACATAGGTGGCGATGAGTGCGCCTACTTGGGCGCAACGCTCGTGGGACAGACCCCATGCAAGTCCTGCGATAAATCCAGATCTAAATGAGTCGCCCACACCTGTCGGGTCAGTTTTTGCATTCTCCTTGGGGCACCCAACCTGAACGGATTCGCCGGTAGCAGTCTCGACCTTGGCACCCTTGCCCCCCAATGTTATGACGCGAACCTTCACTCGGCTCAGGATCTGGGCATCACTCCACCCCGTCTTTTGCATCGCTAGGGCGAGCTCATACTCATTCATGAAGAGGTAGGCCGCGCCATCGATGAGAAGTTTGATTTCATCTCCACTCATCCGGGCCATCTGTTGAGAGGGATCGGCGGCAAAGGCAATACCTAACTGACGACAGAGCTCTGAATGGCGCAGCATCGCCTGCGGATCATCGGGAGAAATAACGAGCAGATCAAAACGTCCAGTTTTTTCCATGATGGCGCTCAGATCGAGATTGCGAGCCTCACTCATTGCACCAGGAAAAAAAGATGCGATCTGATTTAAATCATCATCGGTCGTCACCATGAAGTGTGCGGTGTAGAGAGTCTTTGAAACCAAAGCATGTGAGGTGTCAACGCCATGGCGCGTTAGCCAAGCATCATAATCTGGCCAATCTTTTCCAACGGCAGCGATCAAAACTGGGTTTAAGCCAAGTGCTCCCATGCCAAATGAGATATTGGCCGCACATCCCCCGCGCCGTACATCCAAGGTATCGACAAGAAATGAGAGAGAGATTTTCTCCAAAGAGCCGGCGACGAAGGAGTCAGTGAATTTGCCAGAAAAACTCATCAAATGATCGAGGCCTACTGACCCCGCGACGCCGATCTTCATCCTGCAATCCTAGAGCGAAATGAGAGAGAGATTAGTTAAATGAATCCCCGCAAGCACATGAGCCACCCGCATTGGGGTTATCGATCGTAAAGCCTTGCTTCTCAATCGTATCTACGAAATCTATCGAGGCGCCCATCAGGTAGGGATCACTCATCTTGTCGATAATTACTTTGACGCCACCGAACTCATGGATGATATCTCCATCTTGGTTGCGATCATCGAAATAGAGTTGGTATCTCAGTCCCGAACAACCCCCGGGTTGTACGGCTACACGCAACATTAGGTCATCACGACCCTCCTGCGCCAACAGCGCAGCTACCTTTACTGCGGCGACCTCGGTTAGACGGATAGCCGTGGTGAGTGAATCAGTCGGTGTATCTATGGACATGAGATTTTCTCCTCGAATCGGTACTCAAATTCTACCTGCTCTGCCTTGATTGGCGCGAGTGCAACGTGGTGCAGGACTTATATAGTGGGTCACATGAAAAATGAACCCACCGGCAAAGGACGCCCAACCCCCAAACGCAAGGTCTCAGAGGCGAAGCGGATTACATCCTCCCTTGCCCCAGTTGTGACGAAGGAGCAAAAACGTGAGGCTAAATTGGCTTCTCGCCAAGACCGTGTGGCAAGTCGTGCGGCGTATCTGCGCGGAGAGGAGAGCGCCCTACCTCTGCGAGATAGAGGACCAGCACGTCGCTTCGTGCGCAACTATGTGGATGCGCGTCGATCTATCGGCGAATATTTTCTCCCTATCATCTTCGTTGTTCTCATCCTCACTCTCATTCCCACTCCATCGGTCCAATTCGGAGCTATCGCGATTATGTATGGTGTGTTGATCATGGCCGTGGTGGATGGGATCTTTCTGGGACGTAGAATCCGCAAACTCATGGGAGAGAAATTCCCAAACGTTTCCACAAAGGGGCTTGGAATGTATGCCTGGTTGCGCTCTACGCAGATGCGCCGACTACGCGCACCACACCCTCAAACTAAAGTGGGCGACGAGGTTAATTAAGGGCGCGGATTCGGGCTGGCGTTTTTGCTTGGATCGGTTTCAGGCAGTTTCCCAAGAACTTTATCAATCGCCTTCATCGTATCTGCATCGAGTTTTACACCTGAGGCTTTTGCATTTTCTTTGACCTGAGATGGTTTTGTCGCCCCCATAATCGCCGATGAGACATTTGGATTTTGCAATACCCAAGCAATGGCTAGTTGAGACATCGTCAAACCCGCCTCTTTAGCCACAGGAGCCAAGTTTTGAACTGCAACCAATACCTCCTCGCGCAGCCAGCCCTTGATCATCCCGGCTCCGCTCTTCTTATCGGTTGCACGCGATCCCGTGGGGACTTTTTTGCCCGGCACATACTTACCAGTCAAGACTCCCTGCGCGATCGGCGACCAGACAATCTGACCAATGCCCTCTTTAACGGATAGTGGAACGACTTCGGCCTCAATCACACGCCAGAGCGCTGAGTACTGCGGCTGACTTGAAACGAATCGGTTGTAGCCACGTGCATCTTGTATGGCAAGGGCCGATGAGATTTGCGATGCATTCCACTCAGAGAAGCCAATGTAATGGACCTTTCCAGCGCGAATCAGATCATCGAAGGCGCTGAGTGATTCCTCAAGCGGGGTTTCGAAGTCAAAGCGATGCATCTGATAGAGATCGACATAATCGGTCTTTAAGCGCTTGAGCGATGCATTGCATGATTCGATGATGTGTTTGCGCGATAGACCGCGATCATTTTTACCAGTACCCGTAGGCCAATAAACCTTCGTGAAGAGCTCATAAGACTCACGGCGTACGCCTTTGAGTGCTTTGCCCAAAACGACTTCGGCACGAGTGCCGGCATACACATCGGCGGTGTCATATGTGGTGATCCCCTCATCAAGGGCTGCTTTCACACATTTGATCGCAGCATCGGCCTCAACTTGTGATCCATGTGTGATCCAATTGCCGTAAGAGATTTCAGAGACATACATACCTGTACTGCCAAGGCGACGAAATTCCATGTCACAACCCTATGACTTAAGGGCTTGATTGCCAAGCCCCGTGATTGCGGATTTAAAGGTCATAAGTAAATCTATCGAACGTGCGATACAACAAAGGGAAGTTTTACGACCTCAACGGAACATTCTCGCCCCCGAAGATCAATGACTAATGTGTCGCCTAACTTAACACCAGGTGCAAGCAGTGCCAGCCCGATACCAGTCTTGAGAGTTGGCGAGAAAGTCCCGCTTGTAATCTCTCCCAAAAGCTCTCCATCTGAGTTCTTGACCAGCATATGTGAACGAGGGATTCCCCGATCGAGCGATTTGAGTGCAACGCTGCGTACCGTGGATTTATCTGATTTCTGAAGGCGTAACACTTGACTTCCTTGAAAATCCCCCTTTTCCCAAGCAATCGCCCAGGATGCACTTGCCTGAACGGGGGAGATTTCAATTGAGAGCTCGTTGCCGTGAAGTGGGTATCCCATCTCAGTGCGCAATGTATCTCTAGCTCCCAACCCACAAACCAAACCGCCAAGAGGTTCAATTGCAACTACTAGAGCATCCCACACACGGGATGCATCGCCCACTCTAGGTAAAAGTTCATATCCAAGTTCGCCCGTATAGCCAGTCCGGCAGATGATGACATCTGCGCCTGCTATTACAACTCGTGTGAAGGCCATGTAATCGATGCTGGTATCGACTCCAAAAGATTGCATCACTTGCGGCGCTAGAGGCCCCTGCACAGCAATGACTGCATATTCATGATGAAGATTCGTCACAGTTATGGAGTTAGGAGCATTATTTGCTAATGCTGCGACCACGTTCTGCGTATTTGCTGCATTGGGAACCAGGAAAAAATCATCCTCTGAATTTCGATAGACAATCAGATCATCGATCACACCACCCTCAGGCGTGCACAAAAGTGTGTACTGGGCCGACCCATCTAAAATGCGGTTAAGATCATTTGTAAACATTGTATTGAGATAATCCAAAGCACCTTCACCTGTGACCGAGGCCTTGCCCAGATGTGACACATCAAAGATTCCAACACGCTCGCGGACTGCCTTATGCTCGGCTAAAACTCCGCCACCTGGATACTCGATCGGCATCATCCACCCACCAAAATCGGCCATTTTCGCATTACGGGCTAAATGTCGCTCATTGAGCGGAGACAGATCCATAGTACAAACTTACCAAGACATCTATTACGATGGAGCCCATGAGCATTGTGAAGATCTCCGACGGGCCACTCAAAGACGAAGTCCTTGTAGTTGGATTATCAAGTACGAACTCCAAAGGCGGTATCGCAATCGAATCAGGAGACTTGGCCATCGATACTAAGGCGATCCTGGCATCTCTTATTGAAATGGGCGCAACAGGTGCCCCCGATGAAGTCATTAAGACTCCTGGAAGCGCAGTGCGCATGATGGTCTTCACGGGTCTTGGAAAAAAATCTGCTCACTATCCGCATGAAGTTCTACGCCGAGCAGCGGGTGCGGCATCGCGTGCCTTATCTGGCACAAGTAGTGCAACTTTTGCTCTTTCAACATCTAGTCCTGAAAGTATCGCAGCCGTGGCAGAGGGAGCATCACTTGGTGCCTACGTCTTTAGCGAGTTCAAAGGATCTTCAAAGGCCGATCTCAAGGCCGCTTTGAAAACGATCACGATATACAGTAAATCGGCTTCAAAGCCGGATGCAAAAGCGGCAGTCTCACGTGCAAAGGTCATCGCCGACTACACATTCTTGGTGCGCGATCTGATCAACACACCGCCGAGTCATCTGACCCCTATCTCATTTTGCAAAAAACTCTCTGACTCAATCAAATCTCTTGGTGGGGCCAAGGCCGGTTTGAAGGTAACGATCTGGGATGAGAAGCAACTCAAATCTGGTGGCTTCGGTGGAATCATCGGGGTGGGACAGGGATCTGCTAATCCCCCACGCCTGCTTCACATCTCTTACACACCCGCTGGCGTTGCAAAGAAAAGATATGCATTTGTTGGAAAGGGAATCACCTTTGATACAGGTGGCCTTGCTCTTAAACCAGCTAAGGGAATGGAGGCGATGAAATCAGATATGAGTGGAGCGGCCGCGGTATGTGCTGCAACACTTGCAATTGCTGCGCTCAAACTCCCCATCGCAATCGAAACATGGGCGCCACTTGCTGAAAATATGCCGAGTGATACCGCGACTCGCCCCAGTGACATCATCACAATTTTAGGAGGCAAAACAATCGAGGTCTTGAATCCAGATGCGGAGGGGCGTTTAGTTTTAGCCGATGGACTCGTCAAAGCCCAAGCTAGCAAGAACAAACTTGATGGCATCATCGATGTGGCTACTCTGACCGGTGCCCAGGTCATCGCTCTCGGTACTCGAACCAGTGCGGTCATGACAAATAATGAGGAGTTCTCATCGCGCTTCCTTGCCGCGGCAGAACGCAGTGGGGAACAGTTCTGGCCTATGCCTCTTCCAGTTGAGCTGCGTGCATCCCTTGACTCACCTGTTGCAGATATGGCGAATATTGGAGATAAGAGCGGTGGGATGTTGGTAGCAGGATTATTTCTTAAAGAGTTTGTTCATCCAGATCTACCCTGGCTCCATTTAGATATTGCCGGCCCAGCATTTAATACAGCCAGTGCTCATGGATACACCCCTGTGGGTGGTACTGGAATCGCGCTTCGTGCACTTGTCACCTTGGTTGAAGGCGCTTAAAAGTAGGCATTGGGCGCTTTTACCCCCTGTACGGCAAGATAGAGTCCTAAAGTTTTTTAAGATTATGAATGGAGCTATACGCGTGCCAGAGTTTGATCTAGTCATCATCGGCGGGGGAAGTGGTGGATATGCCTGCGCCCTGCGAAGTGCCCAGCTGGGCAAGAGCGTTGCTCTCATCGAGGCTGACAAGGTTGGCGGCACGTGTCTGCACAGAGGTTGCATTCCGACAAAGGCTCTTTTGCACAGCGCCGAGATCGCCGATGGAGCGCGAGAGGGCAGTAAATTCGGTGTGAAATCAAGTTTCGATGGAATCGACATGGTAGGCGTCAATTCATATAAAGATGGAGTTATTTCTCGTTTGCACAAGGGCCTCCAAGGCTTAATCAAATCTCGTGCGATTACGTATGTCGAAGGATACGGAAAGCTAGTCTCGAAAAACTCTGTAGAGGTAAATGGTGAGATCTACACCGGAAAAAATATTGTTCTTGCAACTGGCTCTTTTGCTAAAACCTTGCCAGGTATCGAGATTGATGGCAAGCAGATTATCACATCTGATCATGGGACAAAGATGGACTATGTCCCAAAGAGTGTGATTGTTTTAGGTGGAGGCGTTATTGGCTGCGAGTTTGCCTCGGTCTGGAAATCATTTGGTGCTGATGTAACGATCATCGAAGGCCTTGCTCATTTAGTCGCCCTGGAGGATGAGTCATCGAGTAAGCAGCTAGAGCGCGCATTTAGAAAGCGCGGAATTAACTTTGAACTCGGAGCATTCTCTAAGTCGGTGACTAAGAAGAAGAATAGTGTTGAAGTAACTCTAGAAAACGGTAAGACATTCTCTGCCGAAATACTCTTGGTCTCAGTCGGTCGTGGTCCTGTGTCAGCAAACTTGGGCTATGAAGAGGCAGGAATCACCCTGGATCGGGGCTATGTTTTAGTCGATGACAAGTGTCGCACTAACGTCCCAGGTATCTGGGCAGTTGGCGACCTCATCCCCACCCAACAGTTGGCCCATGTTGGCTTCGCAGAGGGCATGCTGGTTGCCGAAGAGATTGCAGGATTGAATCCAAGCCCTATTAATTACGATGGAGTCCCGCGAGTCACATACTCGGATCCTGAAGTTGCATCAGTCGGCTTAACAACGGCAGAGGCAAAAAGACGTGGCCATGATGTAGTTGAGCTCACCTATGACCTGGCTGGTAATGGTAAGGCGCAGATTCTCGGTACCGCTGGCTCCATTAAATTAATCGCAGAAAAAGACGGGCCTATACTCGGAGTTCACATGGTGGGCGCGCGTGTCGGAGAACTTTTGGCCGAGGCCGAACTAATCTTTAATTGGGAGGCGCGGGCAGTAGATGTAGCATCCTTAGTTCACGCACATCCGACCCTGTCCGAAGCGATGGGTGAGGCGCATATGGCACTTGCAGGTAAACCGCTCCACGCACACGGATAATCAGGGAGAATAAAGTTATGACTCACTCAGTGACCATGCCCGCACTTGGAGAAAGTGTGAGCGAAGGCACCGTCACACGCTGGCTAAAAAACGTCGGTGATTCGGTAGCAGTTGATGAGGCCCTCCTTGAAGTCTCGACGGACAAAGTGGATACAGAGATCCCATCCCCCGTTGCCGGCATCCTTTTATCAATAGATGTGCCAGTCGATACAACCGTTGCTGTCGGTGCACGTCTTGCCGTCATTGGAGAGAGCGGGCAGAGTTCGGCTCCCGTAGTTGCCGCTCCCGTAGTTGCCGCTCCCGTAGTTGCCGCTCCCGTAGTTGCCGCTCCCGTAGTTGCCGCTCCCGTAGTTGCCGCGATAGTTCAACCCAGCGATGCCTACGTCACTCCCCTTGTCCGTAAATTAGCCAATGACCTTGGAGTCGATCTATCTCAGATTAAAGGTACAGGCATTGGCGGGCGTATTCGCAGAGAGGACGTTGAGTCCCTATCAAGACCAGTAACAGCGGCAGTGAGCACACCTACTTTTTCACCATCTACTGCGCCATCTACTGCGCGAACTGCCCCATCGCTTAGCGCATCACCACTTCGTGGGACTACTGTGACGATGTCACGGCTTCGTAAAGTCATTGCTGCGCGAATGGTCGAGTCTTTACAGGTAAGTGCGCAATTGACAACTGTTGTTGAGGTTGATGTGACAAAGATTGCCCGCTTGCGCGAGCGATCCAAAGAGAGCTTTGAGGCACGAGAGGGTGTGAAACTCTCGTTTCTACCATTCTTTGCAGTTGCCGTATGTGAAGCGTTAAAACAGCATCCCGTTTTGAACTCCTCCGTTGAGGGCGATCAGATCACCTATCACGGCACTGAGCACCTCGGTATTGCAGTCGATACCGAACGTGGTTTGTTAGTGCCCGTCATTTCAAATGCGGGAGATTTAAATATGGGGGGTATTGCGAGAAAAATCTCTGATCTTGCAGCGCGCACGCGCGATAACAAGGTCACTCCCGATGAACTTGGTGGCGGGACATTTACATTGACCAACACAGGCAGCCGTGGAGCCCTCTTTGATACCCCGATCATCAATCAACCGCAGGTAGCCATACTGGGTCTTGGCGCGATAGTGAAGCGTCCCATGGTCGTGCGCGCAGAAGATGGCGGGGAGACGATTGCTATCCGTTCAATGGTTTATTTGGGACTCTCCTATGATCACCGTGTTGTAGATGGAGCAGATGCTGCTCGATTCTTGGTAACTCTTAAAGAGCGTCTCGAAGGTGGAGCATTCGAATCTGATTTGGGCCTCTAGTAACCATGGGGATTCCTGAACGCATTGCTATTACAGGCAGCTCAGGATTGATTGGCACCGCCCTTGTTGGTCATTTAAAATCAGAGGGACACACCGTTCAGAGGCTAGTGCGCAGAGCTCCTGTCGCCGTTGATGAGGTTTCTTGGGATCCACATTCGGGTTACGTGGATTTAGCCGCTCTTGAGGGGGTGGATGCGATCATCCATCTGGCGGGTACTCCCGTTGCCGACAAACGCTGGAGTAAAAAATATAGGACTCAAATCCTGAACTCTCGATTACTGGGCACAAGCACAATCGCAAAGGCAGTTGCGCAAGTCAAACCCGATGTCTTTATATCAGCCAGTGCTATCGGCTGGTATGGCGAGAGCGGTAATCGCGCAGTGACTGAATCAGATCGCGCCGGTGATGATTTTCTCGCAGCAGTGTGTCGCGAGTGGGAGGCGGCCGCTGACTTAGCGGGCAGTGTCCGCACAGTAAAACTACGCACAGGTCTTGTCTTGGATCCAACTGGTGGTGCACTCGGAAAAATGCTCCCTCTCTTTCGATTTGGTCTTGGTGGAAGACTTGGTAATGGAAAACAGTGGTGGTCATGGATCACACTCCATGATGTCGTTCGAGCAATCGACTTTGCCCTCGTTGAAAATATCTCAGGTCCGGTCAATCTGACCTCACCAAATCCAGTGACGAATCAAGAGTTCACCTCTGCTCTAGCCCGGGCACTTAATAAACCTGCAGTTTTTCCTGCACCTGCCTTTGCACTCAAACTCGCCCTCGGTGGTTTTTCAAGTGAGGTGCTTGGCTCAAAGCGCGTGGTCCCCAACATTCTCACCCAGTCAGGATTCACCTGGGACTATGCCCACATTTCGCAGGCTCTCAATGCGTTAGTGGAAAGCTAACTCGGCCGCTAATTTTCCTGTAAATAGGGCTCCCTGCTGTGATGGGACGGCCCGGTGATCACCGGCAATAAATATCTGCTCACTTATCTTGAGAGGTTGAGACAAAGGCTTGCCCACGTAGTGCAAAGGCAGCGCCGATGGGATTTCATACTTAGCGATCAACGGCCAATCACGGGTATCACTTAACCACAAAAGCGCCAAATGGCGCCTGACTTCAGATTCAGTTGTATTCAGAGGAGTTGTAGTTGAGATTAGGTGTGCACCGGGCGGAGCATACGATGGTGAGATATCTGAGATGACAACGCTATTTATCACCGGTCCCCGGCGTTGCCCATCCACAATCAAATGTCCCGTACCCGACGGGTTGATTTCTGATGTGTGATACCAGGTGATACAGCCAGCCATAGAGGTTCCATCACCTATATCCAATAGCTGTGTTGCAGTTGCTGCATCGGTTGCGATGATGATTTTCTTGGCAAAAAAATCCCCCTGTGATGTCTCGATGAGCGAATGTGAGAATCGCTCAACACGGGTATGTAGTTTCAGATTATGAACTCGCTTAGCTAAAGCCATAGGTAGTTGACCAACTCCCAGTCGAGGCAATCCCGGAGACCCGTTGATAAATGAGCGAATAGTAGAGATGCCATAAGTGGCATCAACTTCATGTGGATCGGTGAGGAAAACCCCCTCTAAGAAGGGGCGAAGGGTTCGCTCGTATGTCCTACCTACGACCTCAAGGAGTTGACCCAGTGATGCATCTTTTGCGGGCTTAGTAAAAATAAGTCGAAGCAAGTTGATTTTCTCAGGAATGGTTCCTGTCGCCGAATCAAAGACCGAAAGCGGAACAGCGCGAGGATCTCCGATCACATGCCTTCTGTTCCCAACTCCAACTTCAATGATTCGTGGAGCAGGTATGAACTCGATCTCTCTGACTACATCAAGGGCAACTAATGATGGATACTTCGAGTTGATGAGTTGGAATCCACGATCACAGAGAAATCCAGAGATCTCATCGGTTGCGACCCGTCCCCCTACGCGATTACTTGCCTCTAAAAGAACTACATCGGCGCCCTTCTTTTGCAGAGTAAGAGCCGCACTCAAGCCCGCTAAACCCCCGCCGATGACCGCACAGTCATATGAATCAGCCATAGCCTACGATTCCAACGCGCAAAGCCACCTACTTTTTCGCAAGCTTTGAGGGCCACCAGATTTTGCCACCAATATCGTAGGCAAGGGCCGGGACCAAGATTGTGCGCACGATCAAGGTATCGAGCAGAACACCAAATGCCACGGCAAAGCCAAGCTCTGCCAGAAAGACCAGTGGCAAGATGCCAAGAACTGCGAAGGTGGCAGCTAGGACTATTCCTGCCGATGTGATCACCCCTCCGGTCACGGTCAAACCTTTGATGATGCCTGCGCGAGTACCAATCTTTGCGCTCTCCTCACGCACTCGAGTCATCAAGAAGATGTTGTAATCAATTCCCAGGGCTACGAGAAAAATGAAGGCAAAGAGAGGAAATGAAGTATCGGCACCCTTAAAGCCAAATATGTTCTCAAATACAAGTTGACATGCACCTAGCGTTGCGAGGAAGGACAGAACCACTGTCCCAAGGAGCAGCGCCGCCGATAATATGCTTCGAAGCAGCAGACCAAGGATGATCGTGATGATGACAAGCACAATAGGGATGATGGTGCGATTGTCATGATTTGCCGCGACATCGGTATCAAAGGCGACAGCAGTTGATCCTCCAACTAGAACTGAAGAATCAATTGCCGAAACAGCCTCTCGAATCTTTGGGATCACATCCCGAGCAGCGACAGAGTCAGGATTAAGATCCAAGATCACGTTCAAAATTACCCTGCCATCTAGCACTTTGATCGGCGCAACTGGTTGCCCTGGGATTGTGGGAGCTGTGCGTAATGGCTCTACTGATGCGATACCTTCAATTGGAATTAAGGCCGCCGACACCTTATCGGCTGAGGCTTGACTGACCACAACTTCGGTCGGTTGACCTGATCCACCCGGAAAGTGTTGGCCTAAGCGCTCTAAACCAACGACTGAGTCAGGACGCTGAGTGAAGGCATCGGCGGTAGATAAGCCACGAGCATTGAGAGTTGTCGAAAATCCAGCAAGAACGACCAAAACCACTGAGGTCGCAATCCAAAGTTTGCGAGGACGTTTTTCAACACTGGAACCAATCTTCGCCCATACTCCAGTGAGTTGAGAGTTGAGATCATCATGGCGTGGAATGCGGGGCCAGAAAATCCAACGACCACATGCGACCAACAAGGCTGGCAACAGAGTCAAAATTGTCAACATCGATACTGCGATACCGATTGCACCGACGGGACCTAAGCCACGGTTGCCCGAGAGATCACTCAGAAGCAGGACAAGGAGTGCGGCGATTACAGTTGAGCCAGAGGCGAGAATGGGTTCAAAGACACCCTTAATCGCTGCCTTCATCGCAACAAATGGATCGTCGAAATGATGTAACTCTTCCCGATATCGCGAGATAAGAAGTAGGGCGTAGTCAGTGGCCGCACCCAATACGAGCACAGATAAAATCCCCTGAGACTGGCCGTTCAAATCGATGACATCGTTCTTAGTCAAAAGATAAACCAGGCCTCCAGCAGTTGATAAGGCGATAACCGCCGAAAATAAGGGAAGAATCCAAAGGACAGGAGAGCGATAGACGACTATCAAGATGAGAGCAACGACTATTAAGGTCGTGAACAGAAGCGATGAATCAATTCCCTCAAAGGCCCCAAAGAGATCACCAAGTAGAGCTCCAATACCAGTGACATTTGCGCTCAAACCGACACTTGCTGCATATTCAGAGGCATCTTCGCGCAGTGTCTCAATCACTTGTGGAAGGGCCGGTAGTTCATTCGGTAGCAGATCTGTTGCAATCTCTGATTTAAATGGAAGATTGACTAATAGAGCCTTTCCATCCTGTGATGGAAAGGCAAAAATCTCTTCACCTTGAGTCAGATACTTTGAGATTGGTACATCAGTGTCACCGATTTTTTTATCTCCCAATCCTGACAAACGTACATTCAGGGCTGCAATCTTCTCCTTATCGATCTCTCCCACGTACAAGACTAAGGTTGGCAGGCTCTGATTTTGATCGGCAGTAAATTTCGCAGTGAGCTTGGATGCCTTGGTAGATTCGGCACTGTCAGGCAAGAAGGCAGAGTTATCGTTCTCCTGCACCGTTGATAGGGCACCAAAGAGAGGACCAAAGACCCCGCTGGCACCCAACCAGATGAAGATCACGATAAGGGAACTCACAAAAGGACGTCGGCTTTTTTTGACGATTGTGGGCGACACGGTAACTACCTTTCAAATTGGTATGGATGTAAGCCTACCTTTAGGCTATCTCCGTGTCCGACCGGGTAAGTACAGATGAGACAACCATCGCCCTCATTCGCCATGGTCTCGTTGACTACTCAAAAGCCTGGCAAGAGCAACGAGTGATTCACGATGAGGTCGCGCGGATGAAACGAGCAAATACGCTTTTATTATTGGAGCACCCTTCCGTCTACACCGCCGGTCGGCGCTACGATGTCTCAGAACGGCCACAAAATGGAGCTCCTGTCATTGAGGTTGATCGTGGAGGGCGTATTACATGGCATGGTCCAGGACAACTCGTTGGCTACCCGATCGTTCGCCTTGCCAAGCCGACCGAACTCGTTGGTTTTGTCCGCGAAATTGAGGCCGGACTTTCTCTCGTATGTGCAGAATTCGGTATAGAGGCACATTGCATTAAAGGTCGATCAGGTGTGTGGGTACGCGATAGCAAAGGTGATCGCAAAATCGCTGCAATCGGAATCAGAGTCGCACAAGGTGTCACCATGCACGGCTTCGCACTTAACGTCAGCCCCGACCTCTCAGCATTTGAGCAGATCATTCCATGTGGGATTTCTGATGCAGCTGTAACTTCGATGCAAAAAGAGTTAGGTCGCACCATCACTATCGAGGAAGTATCACCAGCTCTCGAGCAGCATATATTTGAATCGCTCAAGCGGGTGTGCATATGAGCATTGCACCAGAAGGCCGAAAGATGATTCGCATAGAGGCACGAAATGCCCAAACTCCGATCGAACGTAAACCTGAGTGGATCAAGACTCGAGCGAATATGGGCCCTGAGTACACACGTCTACGCTCTTTAGTAAAGAGTGAAGGCCTTCATACCGTCTGCCAAGAGGCAGCCTGTCCAAATATTTTTGAGTGTTGGGAGGATAAAGAGGCGACATTCTTAATCGGTGGGGATAAGTGCACCCGACGCTGTGATTTTTGCAATATCGACACTGGAAAACCAGATCCATTAGATCGCACCGAACCACTCAAGGTTGCTCAATCGATTAGGGCGATGGGACTGGCCTATGCCACGATCACAGGAGTAACACGCGATGACCTTGCCGATGAGGGTGCGTGGTTGTACGCCGAGACAATCCGACAGGTGCATGAACTCAATCCTGGCTGTGGGGTAGAGATGCTTGCCCCTGATTTTCATGCAAAGAGCGACCTGCTGAATGAGATTTTTCAAACATGGCCTGAGGTTTTTGCTCACAACTTAGAGACAGTGCCTCGAATATTCAAAGAGATTCGCCCTGCCTTCACATACGAAAAATCCCTACGTGTTATTACCATGGCACGCGATTTTGGATTGATTACAAAATCAAATCTTATTCTCGGCTTGGGTGAGAGCCGTGAAGAGGTATCGCAGGCACTTGTGGATCTTCGCAGTGCCGGTTGCGACTTAATCACGATTACTCAGTATCTGCGCCCGACTAATCGCCATCATCGAGTAGAACGTTGGGTTAAACCAGAGGAGTTTGTTGAGCTCGCCGCGCAGGCCTCAGAGATTGGTTTTCTGGGTGTCATGAGCGGACCATTAGTGCGCTCAAGTTATCGTGCTGGGCGCTTGTACAAACAGGCGATGGCGGCTAAGGCCTCTCATGGCTGATCTCGTCTATCCCCCAGTGATTGTGCTTGTGAAATCACTGTGGAGGTATTTGGGTCTTACATTTGATTTCCAAGGTGATGAGAATGTTCCTCGCAAGGGTGGTGCAATCCTTGCTATCAATCATGTGGGTTACTTTGATTTTGCACTCACGGGAACTGCCGCTCTTCCTGCTGGGCGCTACGTACGCTTTATGGCTAAAAAGGAGATCTTTGCAAACAAAGTTGCTGGGCCCCTGATGCGAGGTATGCACCATATCAATGTAGATAGAGAGAATGGAGCGGCATCATTTGTTGCAGCTCTGCGTGCTCTCAAATCTGGTGAGATTATCGGAATCTTCCCTGAAGGAACTATTTCGACTAGCTTTGAAATCAAAGCCCTGAAATCTGGAGCAGTGCGACTAGCAATGGGCGCAGGTGTTCCAGTAATCCCGACAGTTATCTGGGGTAGCCAACGTGTCTGGACAAAAGGTGTGAAAAGGAATTTGCGCCGTGAACACATTCCTATCAGCGTTGTATTTGGTGAGCCAATCACATATGCCAGAACCGATGATCTTGAGATTGCAGAAAATGAACTTCGAGAAACACTTCTGGCAATGCTTCGTCAAGTGCAAGATAAATACCCAGATAGCCATGTTGGGCAGCGATGGGCCCCAACCCGCCTTGGTGGAACGGCCCCTGCTCCCCTAAACTAAGGGATATGTTCAAGAGAAAATCTAAGGAAAAGAAGGCTAAATCTGCCCGCCTGCAGACATTCAAGGATGCCTACAAGGTAACAAAACTTCAAAAGCCCTGGATTCCATTTGCCCTCATCGGCATCTTTCTTTTAACTTGGATCGTTGGAATAGCAATCGGAGCATTGATTGGCCGTCCCGTTTATTTTGGATTTATCTTTGCACCACTCGCTCTTCTTATTGCATTACTGTTTTTCACTCGCCAAGCTGGAGCAGCGGCTTACTCATCCATTGAGGGTCAGATGGGTGCAGGGGCAAGTGTCCTCATGGCAATCCGTAAGGGATGGACAACAACTCCTGCAGTCGCGGTGACTCGTAATCAAGACATGGTCCATAGAAGCGTTGGTCGCGCCGGAATCGTTCTCACTGGAGAGGGTTCCAATCAGATTGCCCAACTGCTCAATGATGAGCGCAAGAAGACAGAGCGCTTTGCACCTGGCGTTCCTATCGCACTTGTCATGGTCGGCGATGAGACCGGTCGAGTCCCGATCCGTAAGCTCCAGAAGCATCTTAGAAAATTGCCAAAGAAATTAACGCCGCGTCAGATGCGCGAAGTACGTGCCCGCTTAAAAGCTGTTGGCGGATTATCAATCCCAATTCCCAAGGGTCCAATGCCAACTCGTGCACCAAAGATGCGCTAGTCCCTCTTGAGGCCTTACTCCCGTTAACTCTTACCAGGCCCTTTACTTAACAACCACCCTCACCACATCCCCTGCCGTTGCACCCTGCCCTAGCTCCACGTTCACATTGGTTGGTATGCCATTGATTTGGGCTGCAGATAGCAGAGCTAGCTGTGCTGCGATATCACTCATCCAGTAGAAGGCAGCTGGTCCTGCTCTATCTATGATCTCTTGGGCTTTAGTGAGTTGAGCCCCATTAAACTCTGCTTCATCATTGTTATTGCTCTCAATGATTGATAAAAGATAGTTCTTAATCTCTAAGGCAATGCCTTTGTTTTCTTGATCGGTTTGTATGAGTTCTTTGAGTTCACCATCTAGGGAGCGCGCACGGCGCTTTTTCTTGGTGCGGTTAAGGAAGAGGAAGATGAGGGTGGCAAAGAAGAGGGTTTCTAACATGGCTTCAAACTACTCTGGGTGAATGACAATCTGCCTTACAGCGTGCTCTAACGCTTAACTACCTAACTTCATCTGCAGCCCGGCTCAATCGCTGTGAGATATAGACAGGAATCAGTGAAATTAATATCACCAGCGTTGCTACCACGTTGACCACGCTGGCCTGATTAGGTCGAGACATCTCTTTGAGGATCCACAGCGGCAAAGTGTCAATGCCTGGCGGTGCGGTGAAAATCGTTACTACTACTTCATCAAAGCTCAGGGCAAAAGCTAATAAGGCCCCGGCGACAAAGGCGGTTCTAAACTGTGGAAAGGTTACTAATCTAAAGGTTTGCCATAGACCTGCGCCTAGATCAGCTGAGGCCTCTTGTAGGGAGGGATTCATTCGTTTCAGGCGTGCAAATACATTGTTAAAGACCATCACAATACAAAATGTAGCGTGGGCAACGATCATGCCGAAGTAGCCGATATTAAAACCTGCAGGAGCTAAAAAGGTGTTGTAGGTATTACTAAAAGCCACACCTGTCACAACACCAGGTAAGGCAATGGGCAGTACTACTAAGAGATTGACTGTGCCCTTGCCAAAGAACTCAAAGCCCTTAAGAGCAAAAGCTACTAGCGTTCCCAAGAAGGCAGCGATAGTTGTTGAGCCCGCTGCGACAACAAGTGAATTAAGTAGTGCGGTACGAATGGGTTGATAAGTGGCGGCAAATTCCCACCACTTAAATGAGAATGTCTCAACTGGCCAACTTGAGATATTTGATTGATTAAATGAGTTTAAAACCAGCACCAAGAGCGGTACATACATAAAGATTAAAATAAAGGCAACTAACGCAACTAAAATCACTCTGCTAGTCCTAGATAATCGAAGCATGATTACATCCGCTCCAATGATCCGGTGCGACGGGCGACCATGAGATAGATAACAACAAATGCGATGGGCACCATCGAAAAGGCTGCTGCAACTGGTGGATTTAAATTGATATTTGCTGCAATGATCGAGCCAATCATCTGCGTGGAGCCACCTGTGAACTTAGCTGCTAGATAATCTCCTAGGCTCAATGAGAATGTGAAGACAGATCCTGCAATTATCGCTGGAACAATTAAAGGTATCACCACGCGATAGATAGTGGTAAAGCCCTTAGCACCCATATCACTTGAAGCATCAAAAAGACTCGATGGGATCTGGCGGATCGCTGTGAAGACAGGAAGTGCCATATATGGAAACCAGAGATAGGTCAGAGTTAAAATCACAATTGGTATGGAAAAGGTTGGACCAGATATGCCAAATGGAGCAAGTGCCCAATTAAAAAAACCTTGCTCTGTAAAGACAAGACGCATCGCAATAATTTTGACGAGGTAGCCAGCCCATAGCGGCAAGGTAATAGCGACCGCTAAGGCATTTCTCACCCAGGGGCGAGCAATCTTTGCCATATAGATTCCAAGAGGGACGGCAAATAAGACTGATAAGCCGGTAACGGCCAATGCGATCAATAAAGTCCTGATCGAAGTTGATAAGTAGGCCGGGACTGTAAAGAGGGAGACAAAGTTTTCTAGCGTGAAGCCAACAATTACTTTTGAGGTAAAGGGATCAACAAACCAAAATGCAGTTATTAACAATAAGAATAGTGAGAATATGTATACGCCCACAATCCAAAACATCGGAAGGGCAATTAAGCTCAATAATTTGATTTTAGGGCGCTTATATAGGTAGGCAGAGATAGGCCTGCTGCCACCCCTGGTTGATATTGCGCTCATCACTACCTAACTCTGTGTTACTTCTAGTAGTTCTTGAATAGAGAATGTGGGGATCTATTTCTAAATCCCCACATACTCTATCTACGTGTTATGGCCTTACTAGTTAACCTTTAACCGTTAACCAAGCACTGGTCCATTCCTGGAAGCTGGTGCACTTAACATCTTTGCGACCATCAACGCAGGTTTCAATTGGAGTTGTCCAAGGCCAGATTCGCTCGAAGAACTCCTCATCCTCTGCTGCAAACTCATCACAGTGAGCTTGCGCTTCTGGACTTGTCTTACAGAAAGCGACGTTGGCAGGTGCCATGCCAAAGTTCATGGCAATGGCGCCGTTAACTGAAGCTGTACTGGTGTAATCCATCCAGGCATAGGCACAGTTAACGTTCTTGGTCTTTGAGCTAACCAACCAAGAGTCATACCAACCAGTTGATCCTTCAACTGGAAGTGTGGTCTTTAGGTTTGGCTTAGCAGCAAACTTACGAAGGATTTCCCAAGAGGTACCAACAACTGTGTTGCCACCAGCAAATGAGGTTATTTGCGCTACTGCATCTGACCAGTACTCGCCAATAATCGTATTTTGTTGCTTGAGCAATGCAATTGCTGCATCTAATTGAGTTTGATCTAGAGCATATGGATTCAAAATTCCTAGCTCTGGCTTGTGATACATCAAGTACACAGCAGCATCTGCGATGTAAATTGGTGCGTCATAAGCTGTGATCTTGCCCTTGTATGGGCTATTTGTCTCCCAAACAACATCCCAGCTAGGAGGTGCGCCCTTGGTTACGTCATCGTTGTACTGAAGTAGGTTTGCACCTCTACCGATTGGTACACCGTATGGCTTGCCATTTACAGTGTCGTAGATGTTATTGCGCATACCTGTTGCAATTTCATCTCCGAAGTTTGGAATTAAATCAACATTAAGTGGCTGAACGTCTCCACCTACGATTAGACGTAGGGCGGCATCACCAGATGCTGAAACAATGTCATATTGACCTGTACGCATCAGAGTAACCATTTCATCACTTGTTCCAGCTGTACGTGACTTAACCATGCAACCGGTATCTGCTTCGAACTTATCGGTCCACTTAGGATCAACGAATCCGGCCCAGTTAACAATGTTTATTTCGCCTTCAAAGTCACCCATTGACTCGTGCATAGGGATATCTGGCACATCAATCTTCACACCGGATGAATCATCACTTGATGAACAACCAGAAAGAATTAATGCAGATACTGCCAGCAGGCTAAATATAGAGAGCTTCTTCCCTTTCATTTAACTTCCTTTCACCTGACTATTAGTAGTCATATTAGGTAGGTATCACTGCCGAGTGGTCGCTTTTCCAAACGGCACCAACCCGATCGCCAGTTACAAATCGGTTGACTTGATCTGGCAATTCTTCATTTAACTTGGTGGCAATTACTCTCTGCCCCGACTCTGTTTGAATCAAAAATATTGTGTTTGCTCCGATATAGGAGGATTCAATAATTGTTCCCACTACCCCGCGCTCAGTAGCCTTTGGCTTTGTATTAGGTGGAACCAAATTGATGCGCTCTGGTCTGATGTTTACTGTGGCTGGGCTGCCAAATATCTCTTGCGCCACTTGATCTGAAAATACATTTGAAACACCTAAGAAGCGGGCAACAAAAGTGCTCTCTGGTTTCTCATAAACCTGTTGTGGTGTGCCAATCTGCTCGATTGAGCCTGCATTAAAGACTGCAATGCGATCACTCATGCGCATCGCTTCTTCTTGATCGTGGGTTACAAAGATAAAAGTAATTCCTGCTTCGCGCTGGATGCGCTTGAGTTCAACCTGCATCTCTTCACGCAACTGCTTATCAAGTGCGCCTAGAGGTTCATCGAGAAGTAAGACCTTGGGGCGAAGAACGAGTGCTCGGGCTAGTGCGATTCGTTGGCGTTGTCCACCTGAGAGTTGGTGTGGAAGACGCTGTGAGAGATGAGAAAGCTTTACTGAGTCAATTGCTTCAAGTGCCTGCTTTGCCCGCTCTGGTCGTGGAACTTTTCTTGTGCGAAGACCGTATTCAACATTTTCTTGAATGCTCATGTGAGGAAAGAGTGCGTAATCTTGGAAAACTGTATTTACTGGCCGATCAAAGGGTGCCAGTTCTGTCACATCCTGTGACTCAATTGAAATTGCGCCAGTGCTAGCGCTCTCAAAACCTGCAATTAATCTCAGAACAGTTGTTTTGCCAGAACCAGATGGACCGAGCATTGAGAAAAACTCACCAGCGTGAATATCTAAATCTAAATTGGCCACAGCGTGAACATCATCAAAGAATTTATTGACTCCACGTAGTGAAACAAAGCCTGTGCCCAAGTCCTAAACCCCTTCGCCCTTGAAGATATTTCGAATGAGCATACGATAATGGCTCAGAGTTTTCAGGAGAAGGCCGTCTGCCACGAATTTTCTGGGCAGCTTTGGCCCGTTTTGGTGCACCTGTGCACAAAAGCGCCTAGAGGTTGAGCAGTGGCAGGAAAAAGGCGGGCGGGATGATGCTGCCACCAGGAAGGTCTGGCAATTGTTAGCAGTACGGTCATCAGTAGAAGCAGTACTGTCAAGAAGGTTGACCCATTTTCCTCTTGGAAAAGCTCTTTATCTTGTCTATTATTTCTTTAAACAAGCTCGGATTGTCACTGTCCTATAACTCTTAATTGTCGTGGCCACCTGACAACTTCTACTCCCCCAGGTGAATCGGAATCACGATTTCGTTGTACTGCAAGAAGCCTGGTTTAAATGGCGGATCAAAACGACAGATTCGCGTTTCGGTAGAGAGTGCAATGTTGGCTTTAGAAGCGCTTGCACGAAGCTCTTGAACCTTCTTTCGTGATAGTTCATCAGTAGCTGTACCACGGAATGATTTGGCAACGCATGTTTCAGTATCTAATTCTCGTAATATGACTTGAGAATCATTGGGATGTGGCATGTGGTCAAAAGCGCTACCTGAAGGCATCACAAATGAGACGTGCCATTCGGTGGGTTGGGAACTATCAGCTCTTTGGGCGGCAATTACTGGGGCAGTCATCTCAATTTTTTGTGAGGACTTATTTCCCTTTGAAATGTAATTAAATAATGAGGAGAATGCGCTACTTGTTGCAGTTGAATACTTGGCAGAAACTTTCACCTCTGCGATGACGCATGGAAGATATTCGCGAAGCTCAAAATCCTTATAAGTTTGCAGCACTCTAAATTCTTGCTGTTTAGTCATAATCCAAGCCTACTCTTGTACATCGCTATCTCTTAATTCTAAATCAATAGATTGCTAATGCGTCCTAACTAAAACCGTCTTACTCAAACGCTCGTGGATTCCACGCCCATCATCGTCATAAGTGACGGCGGTAAAGACTAGAACTAAGAAGACGGTGCGGATGAGTGCCTGCATAGGCGAGATTGCCCCACCATCAACAAATGAGACAACGCGAAGGCCGAAGATCTTTTGTCCCAGAGAGGCTCCGGTCAACGCAGTAAGAATGAGAACCTCGGCGAAGAAGAGAATGAAGATCTCGGGGTTAAAGCCAGACATCTGGCCAACTCCTCCTGAGAGTGCGGCCACGATTGCATAGCAGGCCAGCCAATCTAGGGTGATTGCGACCAGGCGGCGCCCGAAGCTAACCGGCCTGCCTGATTTTTCCATGGGCTTAGCCTAGAGGGTGCAAATTCTTAACATGGTTGTAACAGGGCGGTTATGAGCTTTTGGCGGGAAAGACTTATTCTTGCCACATCTAGCAGGGTCTCAATGGTGAGGATTCTGCAGCGAATATGCCCGTGATGTCCATGTCAACTAGGAGATACATGTTTAAGAATTCAGCAGAGATTTTTGCCTACATCAAAAAGGAAGACGTCAAACTAGTTGATGTCCGCTTCACCGACCTTCCAGGAATCCAGCACCACTTCAACGTTCCAATCGAGTCCTTTGATGAGGCTGTATTCACCGATGGTTTGATGTTTGATGGATCATCGATCCGTGGCTTCCAATCGATCCATGAATCAGATATGAAGCTCCTGCCAGTCCCAGAGTCTGCATTTCTCGATCCTTATCGAAAAGAGAAGACATTAGTCATCCTCTTCTCTGTTCATAATCCAAGTGATAACTCGCCATATAGCCGGGATCCTCGCGGAGTCGTAGCAAAGGCCGTTGAGTTCATGCGCGCACAGGGTTTTGCCGATACCGCCTTCTTTGCCCCAGAGGCTGAGTTCTATGTATTTGATCGAGTTCGTTTCAAAACTGATATCAACACCGCTTATCACGAGATCGATTCATATGAAGGGGCGTGGAATACGGGTATCAAAGAGGATGCCGACGGGACACCTAACCGTGGTTACCGCACGCGGGTCAAGGGTGGATATTTTCCTGTATCACCAACTGATCAATTTGCGGATCTGCGTGATGAGATGGTGATGCAACTCGGGAAAGTTGGCCTCCTTGTGGAGCGCTCACACCATGAAGTCGGTACTGCAGGTCAGATGGAGATCAACTATCGCTTCACCGATATTTTAAATGCAGGTGATGACATTATGAAGTTCAAATATGTCGTCCGTAATACTGCATGGCAGGGAGGCAAGACTGCAACGTTTATGCCAAAGCCACTCTTTGGGGATAACGGCTCAGGTATGCACGTTCACCAATCTCTGTGGAAAGATGGCAAGCCGCTCTTCTTTGGAGATGGCTACGGTGACTTATCAGATATGGCCCGTTACTACATCGGTGGACTTCTCAAGCACGCACCATCATTGCTAGCTTTCACCAACCCAACTGTTAACTCATACCGTCGCTTAGTCCCAGGTTATGAGGCACCAGTAAACCTTGTGTACTCAGCTCGTAACCGCTCGGCCTGTATCCGAATCCCCGTTACGGGATCCAATCCAAAGGCAAAGCGCATTGAGTTCCGCTGCCCAGATCCATCATCAAATCCATATCTAGCATTTGCTGCGATGTTGATGGCAGGTCTTGATGGAATTATCAATAAGATCGAGCCACCTGCTCCAGTTGATAAGGATCTCTACGAGTTGACTGGCGCTGAGGCGGCGGCGATCGCCCAGGTTCCAGGTTCACTCGATGAAGTGCTCAACAACCTTGAGCGCGATCATGAATTCCTGCTCAAGGGTGGGGTCTTTACTAAGGATCTCATCGATACATGGATCGATTTCAAGCGCAAGCAAGAGGTTGATTATGTGCGTCTGCGCCCACATCCAGCAGAGTTCGAGCTCTACTTCGACATCTAAAAACTCTAAATCAGAGACCCCGTCATTAATTGGCGGGGTTTTTGCTTTACCCGCCTAGTAGATTTACCACATGGTCATCGACATCCTCATCGCTATCTTCTTCTTCCTAGTTGGAATGGAGATTAGAAACGGTCTAAAGGATGCCCGCACGGCAGTAGTTCCAGTTATTGCCGCCCTTGGCGGAATGATTGCCCCAGCATTGATATTCCTTGCTCTCAACCCCGGTTCGCATCTCTGGGCCACGGCTATGCCCACTGACATCGCCTTAGCCCTTGGTGTTCTTTCTCTTCTTGGCAGGCGCGTGAATGTAAATGTTCGCCTCTTTCTATTGACCTTAGCGATCGCCGATGATCTCTTCTCACTCATTGTCCTTGGTGCCTTTTATGGCGACGACCTTCACCCAGCAAAGGCGCTTTCAACATTAGGTGCTGCAGCCATTGGATTTGTACTCCCTTTGCGCGCCCATCAGGCCAATCAAGTGATAAAGGTCCTGACCCCTGTTTCAACATACTTTATTGTTCCGATCATCATCATCGTTAATATTCCATTTGATATTGATTTGAGTAGCTTTGGTTCAAAAACAACCCTTTCAATTATTCTGGCTCGCTCGCTAGGAAAAATTATTGGCATCACTTTATTTGCCTGGCTCTGTATCACATTAGGGGGGCGCACAAATATTTCGATCAAAGAGATCACAGGTATTGCAACCCTTGCTGGAATGGGCTTGACGGTGGCATTGGTCATTGCCGATATCGTTGCAACAAGTGATAGCGAATTAGATCAAGTTCGTCTTGGCCTATTTATCTCGGCAATCATCTCTGGTCTTGCCGGTTATATCTGGCTTAGAAGGACTCCTGCTGCGCAATAGTTTTTCTCGATAGAAGTATGTGACCAAAGAAACCGATTGCTAGCGCAAAGATAACCCCAACGTTTGCATAGGCCCACGGGCCTTCTTTACCGCCAATTATACCCAAGAGATACCCCTGCCAGGATAACCATTGAGCAAAAGTATTTGTTACAAATCCCCAGCCAACAACTGTTCCAATAGCCATTAATGCGATAGATCCCTTGTTGATTGATCCATACATTCCTTGTGGGTTATACAAGTCCGTCTGGCTGTATGCCTTCTTTCGCAGAATGACATCTGCGACAAAGATTGCCGACCACACCGCAACAGGAACACCAAGTGTGATCAGGAATCCCTGAAATGGATAGAAGAAATTATCAGCAACCCAAACAATATAGATGCATCCTGCAAGCATAATAAACGCATCGATTATGGCTGCTTGATGTCGTTTGATTGGAACACCTATTGACACAAGTGCCAATCCGGAAGAGTAAAGGTCCAGAATGGCTCCGCCAACCAGCCCTAAAATCGCAACAAGAGCAAATGGGATTAAGAACCACGTCGGCAATAGCAAAGTCAATGCACCAATTGGATCCATAGCGATCGCATCGCTGAGATCTTTGCTGCTAGCAGATAGGGCTGCACCGTAGATAACTAAAATGATTGGTACAACGGAGGCTCCAAATACTGTCCATCCAACAACTGCTTTGCTTGAAACAGATCTAGGCAGATAACGAGAGTAATCTGCCGCACAATTAACCCAACCGAGTCCAATACCGGTTATACCGAAGATTAATGCACCGATGAAGCCTTGAGTTGAACCATCTTTGATCGCAGTTACAGCACTCCAATTAACTGTGTCGATAGTTAGCCCAATATAAACAACTGTCATGACCACAGTGATCACAGTCAATATTTTCTGTAACTTCATAATTATGCCAAAGCCAAGGACTCCACCAAAAACGGTAAGTGATACCGCTATTACAAATCCAAGGACTAAAGCAAGGTTCTGGTCTACTCCCCCAATTCTAGAAAAGACGGTTCCAGTTGCCAGGGTTGCAAGGGAGACTAAAACTGTTTCCCATCCAACGAAAATAAAGTATGAAAGGAATCCAGGCACGATGCTGCCCTTGACTCCAAAGGAGGCTCGAGCAAGCACCATGGTTGGCGCGTTTGAACGTTTGCCCGCAAGTGAACTAATGCCCACTAAGAAAAATGAACAGATGGTTCCGATTATCGCAGCCCATGTGGCTTGTCTAAATGAGATACCAAAGCCTAAGAAGAAGGAACCATAGGACAGGGCAAGGAGTGAAACATTTGCCCCAGCCCACGGCCAAAAAAGGCTACGTGCGCTACCAGATCGCTCAGATTCAGAGATGACGTTAGGACCGTTGAGCTCTAATTCAAAAAATTGCACAGAAAATACTCTTTCTAATCAAGGAAGAAGTCTAAAAGAAAATCTTTAGTTCCTGGAGTTACGGAATATTTTTCCAAATCGGTAATACCCTCTGAAGCCAATAATTCATCATCGACGAAGAAATTGCCCGTGCAATCACTCGAAGCTCGATTAAAAATAATATAGGCGGCATCAGCCAAGATTGCTGGTGTTCGACCGGCAGTGGCATCAATGCCTGGGATCATTTGAAGGGCAGCGGTATCGATTACCGTGCGGGGCCATAGGGCGTTAACTGCGATGCCATCACGCTTTAGCTCAGCGGCCATGCCCAGCACGCACATACTCATTCCATACTTTGCCATTGTGTAGGCGACATGGTTTTTAAACCATACCGCCTTCATGGAAAGTGGTGGTGAAAGGTTGAGAATATGCGGGTTTCGACCGGCCTCTGCCGATTGCCGTAAATATGGAATTGCCGCTTGGGAAGTTAAAAACGTACCGCGCACGTTGACATCAAACATCAGATCAAAGCGCTTAGCAGGAGTGGCCTCGGTCTTAGTTAAGTTAATGGCACTGGCATTGTTAACTAGAATATCTATTCCGCCAAAGGTATCTGCTGCTAACTTAACCGCCGCTTCAATCTGGGTTTCATCTCGCAGATCGCATTGAATGGCCAAGGCTTTTCCGCCGGCTGCTTCAATCTCTGCAGCTGCGGTATGGATGGTGCCTGGCAGCTTCGGATTGGGTTCGGAGGTCTTTGCCGCAATCGCAATCGATGCACCATCGGCTGCGGCACGAAGTGCGATAGCTAAGCCGATACCGCGCGAACCCCCAGTGATAAATATCTTTTTGCCACTTAAT
>Ga0209355_1000227_pt1 | contig 34518 bp, 26 predicted proteins | sample LauGreSBDMM110SN_3_FD_187563 | JGI IMG/M metagenome (GOLD analysis project Ga0209355, IMG submission 187563) | Freshwater lake microbial communities from Lake Michigan, USA - Sp13.BD.MM110.SN (SPAdes) (version 2) | ecosystem: Environmental > Aquatic > Freshwater > Lake | place: Lake Michigan... | reverse complement strand
TATAATTTTTTTATATCATATTTAATATAACCAAGCCTAAAATACACCATTAAATTCTTTTTAATTTACCCATTATACTACTAATGTATAGCCTTTTATTATGATCTTTCTCCTCATTATATTTGTCCGTTATATAATCATTTAATATTACTATTATTATATTATTATTTATTACTGAAAAATGTTTCATAAATCTTAATAAATACTCATACAAATTTGGATGTTTTTTATATAATTGATATGTAAATGTGTTTACTATTTGATCTGTACATCCTGAATTTATTACATTAATTAATCTTCTCTCTATATTCGTTATCTCTAATCCTTTTACTGGATACATATCTAATATTTTACACATCTTCTCTATATCAGTCTCCGTAAATATTTCCCTTATTAACTTGTAATTAGGTCCATTTAACTCCACTCTTATTAACTTATCTATACATCTTGATATCATACATATACTGTCTTCATCTTTTACTCCCTGACATGATATATTTACTAAAAATACCCCTAAAGGATACTCTTTATGCATATAATTTACTACATCTGATAATCTTATCGGTCCGTTTTTCGGTATTACTATCTCTTTATAAAAATTTTTTTCTATCTCTGATGCATATTCTAATTCAAATAATTCATAAAATATACTCCCAAAAAAATTACTTGCAAAATTAACATTTTTTATTATTTGTTCATTATTTATTGTTAAATTTGATGCTTCAAATGGATAATCTTCCAATTTTATTTCAGGATGATCCCATATTGATTGATTATTTAATATATAGTTACATATAAATATTGGTAATGGTAAATTTTCTGTATCTGCTTTTTGCATTATATCATCTAAAATATTCATAAAACATATAATTAATACATCATTGATATTATCATTTAATCTATAGTAATAATCAAAGTATTTCTTTCCACAATAATATAAAAATATCTTAATTATAAAATTATCTGGTATTAGCTTTTTAAATTCCATTGTATGTCTATTATTTTTTTCAGTTTTATCTGTCAAATATATGTCTTTTTTATTTGGTTCTGGTAAATTAGAATATAAAATTTTGTTTAACATAATAGATAATTTTAATGTATCCTCTGATATATGTATTGGTTGGTCTTTTCTAAGAACATGTGTATTAATATGTTTACTAATTAATTGTTCTCCATTCATTATTCCCATATACCCAATATCTTTCATTAAAGATAAGGAAAGATCACACATTTCCATACCAGGTTGTAACTTTATATATTTTTTCCCTCTTATAGTTAAAATATTCCCAGACATATTTCGATAATATTCACTATTAAATGCTAAATCCATAGCTTGAATATTATTTTCAACATTTATAAAGCCACAACAATATGGTATCATTAAAGTAACATTTTCTGGTATCTTTATTATAGAATTAGGTATTAAACTACCATGATACCTAATGTGATATGTAGGATATTTATCATTTGTAATATCTAACTCTTTTTTACCCTTCAAAAGTTTTCTTTTCATACTTTCAAAAAATCCTAACTCTTTAGTGTCCATATATATCTATACACATATAATGTATCATAATGAATATATTAATCTTAATATATTCATCCTGTTAATAACATTAGTCATTAAACTTTCTGAAGGTTATTAAATAAAATTATGACCTTGTCATTCAAAGGACGATTCATAATAAACATAAATGAATTAATATCATTCACAGCTAAATATTGATAAAAACGATCTGGTCTTATAATTGCTGAATTTCTTTTTATTAAGGCTGATTTTTGGGTAATGTATAATTTAATATTCTCTATTGATAACATTATTTCTATATTTTTAATGGCATCATTAGCTACAATAAATAATTCATTTTTAATAGAAAGACGTAATAGGTCTGACATATTTTCATATGTATTTATCTCATCAAAACTAAATACAGGATTACAAATACCATTATCTACACGACCACTACATACTGGTCTTGTCTCGGGAATTACAATTGGTGATGTTACTATTGGTGGTTGTTCCGGTTGTATCATAATTGGTGGTTGTATTGGTTGTATCATAATTGGTAGTTGTATTGGTTGTATCATAATTGGACATTCTTGTGTATTACATTGTTTTTCTTCAATTAAGTTATCACATGCTTTACCACCATACAGAGCTGGAGAAATTATCGCTCTAGCTCTCTTTGTCATACCACTACCACAAGGTTTATCACAAGGTAACCAAGGTGTCCACTCGGATAACCTACAATCAGATGCACAGGGAATTTTTGTTGAATAAATAGTTGTACCATTAAAATCAATTGCTTTTTGTTTATATGAGTTTACACATGGTAGCTCACGCATCCAAGGTATATAACGACCATCAGAATATCTTACTCCATTTTGATCTTGTGATACCATTGTTGGTTGTAATACAGCTGGTGGAGCTACTGGTTGAACATTAGGTCTTCTAATGGTTTGCGTACTAGGGGTACTATAATAGTTCCCCATTGATATATATATATATTAATATCAAAAATATTTTAACACGTTAATTAGCTAATTATATTAATGTACTATATAATAAATGTTATCAATTACAGATGTCTACGCACAAAGAAGACATTCTAAAGTACCTTCACAAACCCCTGATAAAAATCAATTTCCTCTCTATTATCAGGCTCGTAATATATCTGTAACTCTTCAACCAGGTGATATTCTTTACATTCCTTATGGTTGGTGGCATTTTATTACTTCTGAAAAAGTTGATGCTATTACAAAAATGAATATAGCAATAAGTAATTGGACACAAATTAAAAAATGTGATTGTGAAATAAGTTATGACCCAATTAAATATCGCATTCAATGCCCTTCTTATAACTATGATCCTGATAAACTTAAAAAACTTTTAAATACACATACTAGATTATCTATGCCATTTGTTAGTCACTCTAAATTACATCTCAACTATAATCTTGATTATCAAACACTACAAAATAACTTACCTGAAAAAATACCAATCTTCCATTCACGTACTAACTTCTTTACTTCTATGCATATTAATTACTATCATCATAATGAATGTTATAAAGATTTATTTTCTTTTGATGAATTTTATGATATGGGTTTGGCCGGTGAACATGTTTATTTAGGACAATTTCCTATTAAAGATTCTTCTTTTAATATTGCACCTATTTCTGATAATTATACAGATACTTTCTTATGGGTTAACTTTGGTAATGCTACATCTAATTTACATTATGATACTGAAGATAATTTAATTATGCAAGTACAAGGTACTAAAAAAATAACCCTTTTTCCACCATCTGAACGTGATAATTTATATCCTTATAATCCATATCCACCTGGATTTATGTGCTATTTAGTCAGCAAAATAAAAGAATAATATTTTATAAATACTTTATTATATGTCTAATATTGTCCAAACTACAACTAATCTTTCAATTCTCGTCCAAATTATTACCGGTGTTTTTGGTCTTGATGGTTTTCGTTATACTATCCCTAAAGAACATCATATTCTTCTTGATATCCTTAAAATGGAAACAATTGTACAATTTATCGAACTTGGAATGTATATATGGTTTCATTTTAACTTTGATATTAATACTATAGCTACTACTAGATACTATGATTGGGTTATTACAACACCAACAATGTTAATATCTACACTTGTATTTCTTATTTATCAAAAAGATGTTGAAACTAATAAACTTGTTCAAAATATGAATCTAAAACAAGTTTTATTAGACAATAAACAAATAATATCACATATCATTATCCTTAATACTATGATGTTGGGATTTGGATACCTTGGAGAAACCGGTATCATTGATAAAAAAATAGCAACAATATTAGGTTTTATACCTTTTATTATGTGCTTTAGTATCCTCTATAATAACTATGGCAAACACTCAACTTTGGGTAAAAAAATAACCAAATATATGTTTTTTATATGGTCTTTATATGGTATTGTTTATATGTTACCAACTGTTCCAAAAAATGTATTTTATAATATATTAGATATTTTAGCTAAAAACTTTTGGGGTTTATTCATTTATTTCCGTATTAAAGAATTACATATTAAAAAATAAAATATGGGTATTTATATATCTATGGGCAAATCACGTAAATATGGTAATCAACCAATATTTATTGATCCTTATGCATACCCTTTACTAATATCAACTATGTATCCACAACATATGACTTTTGATCTTTCTACCGCAAGTTCAATAGGTTCATCACCTTCATCATTAACTTATTCTACATTATCTAATACATTGGAAAATAAACCTAATAATAAGACTGATGCATTGCATGAAATAAAGAATTTGATTAACTCCTACAAAGCACCAGCTCCAGCTCCAGCACCACCACCACCAGTACCAGTACCAGCTCCAGCACCAGCATCAGCTCCAGTACCAGCACCAGCACCTCAACCTAAACCAGCACCAGCACCAGCTCCTCAACCTAAACCAGCTCCTCAACCTAAACCAGCTCCTCAACCTAAACCAGCTCCTCAACCTAAACCAGCTCCTCAACCTAAACCAGTACCAGCTCCTCAACCTAAACCAGTACCAGCACCAGCACCTCAACCTAAACCAGTACCAGCACCAGTACCAATAGCTTCAACAACAACACTAATACCTATTACTGACAATATAAGAACAAACGGATCAAACCTTTCTGATTTTACATCCAAAGTTACATTTAAATATAAAGAAAATAAAAACATTCTAATAGATTTTGCTAATATTATAGGAGCTAATAATGTTACTATTAGTAATCTAGAGTCTATAATAACAAAAATAATTAAAATTAGAAATGCATCTAAACTTGAAAGTCTAATAGAAATATTAGAAAATACTATAAAACATATGAGAATAGCTATACTAAAATATGAAATCATTAAACAACAAATTGATGATAATAAAATAGAAGAAGCAAAATATAATATAAATCAAATGGATATTAAAAAAGAATTAAGTGATTTACATGGTGGTGGTACAAAACAAGAAAATGATTTTATTTATAATGCTATTAGAAATATTAGAAATGAATTTATAACTATGTTAACAAACTCATTAATTATATCATTACAAGAAAAAAATATATTTACCAAGCAAGCTGTTGATAAGGCAGCTGCTGAAGCACAAATAAAGGCTACTGAAGAAGTACGTAGAAAGACTGCTGAAGAGGCACAAAGAAAGGCAGCTGCTGAAGAAGCACGTAGAAAAACTGCTGCTGAAGAAGCACGTAGAAAGACTGCTGCTGAAGAGGCACAAAGAAAGGCAGCTGCTGAAGAAGCACGTAGAAAGACTGCTGCTGAAGCACGTAGAAAGACTGCTGCTGAAGAGGCACAAAGAAAGGCAGCTGCTGAAGAAGCACGTAGAAAGACTGCTGCTGAAGCACAAAGAAAAGCTGCTGCTGAAGAAGCGCAAAGAAAAGCTGCTGCTGAAGAAGCGCAAAGAAAAGCTGCTGAAAGGGCCGCTCAACAAGCTGCTGTTGAAGCACAAAGAAAGACAGCTGAAAGGGTTGCTCAACAAGCTGCTGAAGAGGCACAAAGAAAGGCTGCTGAAGCACAAAGAAAGACAGCTGAAAGGGCTGCTGCACAAGCTGCTGAAGAAGCACAAAGAATAGCTGCTGTACTGGCTGCTGAAGAGGCACAAAGAATAGCTACAGCTAAGGCTGCTGATGCTAAACTATGTCCTTCAAAAGACATTAATATTGATACACTTGATTTAAAAATAGTTTGTCAAAAAAAAGAAAGGCAAAAAATGTCATTAAAATTACACCCTGATAAAAATTCAGGATGTATTGATGAGGCAAATGACAAATTTAAACTTTATTCTAAAAAATGTGATACTGAAAATAAAAAACAAACTATTAATGAAGCAAGACAAACTACTGAAAAAGCTTATAAAATAGCTGAAAAAGAATTTTTATTAGCTAAAAATGATCAGAGTAATATAAAAAAAGCTGATATAGCACTATTAGCTTTTGTAGAAGCCTTAAACAATTATATAGATATTTATAATGATGCTAATGATAATAATAATGATGCTGATGATGCTAATGATGATGCTGATGATGATGATGATGATGTAATTAATAATTATGTTAAAATTACTGAAGACTATAAAAGAATACTATCAGAATTAAAAAATGCTGCTTCAGCAAGTCAAGCTGAAGCACGTATAGATGCTGAAAAACAACAAGCTGCTGCTAGAAATCCAATAATAAATAAAAAATCAGAGCCTAATGACAAACGCATAAATGCATTTAATACAAATGTACAATACCCGCACTTAAATGTTGCTCCTTTAAAAATACCAAACAAAGGCAATACTTGTTATATTGCAGCCGCCATTCAACTAATATCATGCATACCTGATATTATGTATAATATCATCAGTGTTATAAATGAAGATGATTTTGCAAAATCTATAAAGAATGTATTGAATAGTTACATAAAACAATACAATCCAATCCAGCTACCAAATGAATGCAGATTTGAACTCCAAAATACCAACCAACAAGATGCAAGAGAACAACTTGAAAAAATATTATGGATAAATGATAAAAATCAATATATACTAAATCCATCCCTATATAAGTATAAAGATATAAACGTAATTTTTGAGGATACTGCAACACCAAAAATAATTAATCTCATTAATTTAAATAACTCAAAAAATAAACCTATGAATACACTTTTAGTCGAATACTTTGCACAAGCATCTTTTGTTGGTGATGCAAATCCTGAATATCAAAAATTTAAACAATCAAATAATGTGTTTGTAAAGTTTGCAAAATATTTTATAGTAGCAAAACAACTATATGATAGTAGTAATAAAAAAATAGACGTAGATAACCCTATTACAAGTCATCTTGAATTATATGGTCAAAAACTTGAGTTGCTTGCTGTTATTGTTCACGAAGGAACAACAATAAATGGAGGACATTATTATGCATATATAAAACGAAACAACCAGTGGTATTTATGTGATGATGAAATTGTCACAGCTATACCATATAAGTCGATGCAAGATGACATTGAAAAAAATGGATATGTGTATTTGTACAAGTTAGTTGAAGGTGAGATATTATACGGTGGCTCTAAACATTATAAACTAATTACCAAATGACATAAAGAATAATACAATGTATCATACTATATCATGAAGGTACTAGTTACCGGTAAAAATGGCATGCTTGGTACTTATTTAGAAGAATTAATTAAAGAAAATCATGAATGGATATTTATTGGTCGTAATGAATACGATCTTAATGACCCAAAACAAGTCGAAAATATGTTCCTTACTATAAAACCTGATATGGTCGTCCATTTTGCTGCTGTCGTAGGTGGTCTTTACCTTAATATGAACCACAAAACAAAAATGTTTCACGATAATGTTATCATTAATGAAAATGTTCTTCACTTCGCTAACAAATATGGTGTCACTAAAGGTATCTTTTGTTTATCCACTTGTGCATTTCCCGCTGAACCAACTATTTTCCCTATGACAGAAGATATGATCATGTCTAGTGACCCTCATAACAGTAATAACGCCTATGCATATGCTAAACGTATGTTGTATTTACAATGTCAAAACTATAATAAAGAATTTAATACAAAATATATTTGTATTTCTCCCTGTAACATCTATGGTAAATATGATAACTTTAACCTTCAAGATGCTCACGTTGTTCCTGCTCTAATACATAAACTATATCTTGCAAAACAAGAAAATCGAATTCATCAAGTTCCCACTGGACTAAATAGTGTCAGACAATTTATTTACGCTAATGATGCCGTTAAAATTGTTACAAAAATGATTGACGTATTTGATACACTTTCTTTTGATCACTATATTCTCGCTCATGAAGAAATGAAAATTGTTGATATCGTTAGAAAAATTGCAGTTTGTATCGGTGCTAAATATGAAATTATCGAGAAAGAAGAAGGTATTACTAAGAAAACATGTAGCAATGAACGTCTCCTTAATACATTTGATTCATTGACATTTGAAGATTTTGATTCAGAACTAAATAACACCATTCAATGGTTTATTAATAACTACGACTCCGTTCGCAAATAAATAATTAATTATTTTTATAACAATTAATTATTCCCTAATAATTTACTAATATTAAACTCGTTTCCTGTAACCTTTATAAAATCCTTTTTAACCTTATCATCATACGCCTTTAAAATTTCTAATTGTAACTCATTGAATTCATGTATACGATTATTTAACAAGTACGATTGATACTGTTTAATTACATATTTCATAAACATATCATGTATTGGTTCCATCGTCTTCATTATCTGTTTTCCACCTATCTCCGTCTCCCAACCATCTCTTTTAATCGCAAACTTGTCTCTCGATGGATCAAGACACCAAATTGGTATATCACCAACCTGTTTTTCATTCTTAAATATTGTAAGAAATATAGCTAATGTCGCTGCAGGAAAACCCATTTTAATATGTCTTTCAATTTCCTCATCTGATAATTGAAAGTTTAATGGTAACTCAAATCTTGGTGTCTCTCTATGATTTTGCTGCAAATAAGTTAATGCATCTATTACCTTTTCTTGAACCTTTGTCTGTTCTGCTATTATATCCGTCTTTCGATAACTATCTACTAAAGCTTGTTTTAATAAATTGTTTTTCTCTCTACTTAATGTTATAACCCTATTTTGATACTGTTGTAATAACATATTTACTTTTCCTAAATGATTTTGTATTGAATTTTCTGTATCATTAATATGTTTAATATGATCTTTACATACATGTATATGCGCATTTACCGTATATTTATTTGTAAAAATAGTATGACAATATGGACATTCATTATTATTCTTACTAGTTTTATATAATTTTGGATATTTATAAGATATCAATTGATGAGTCTGATCTACAAATGCATCATCTGTATTATAATCTATTATGTTTTCATCTATCTTTTCATTAACTAAAACTATCCTCTTTTCTTCATCTAATACCTTATTTGGTTGTTTCATCAATGATATATGACATGGTTTTAACTTTAATAAATGTGTTTGTAATCTCTGTGATGAACTAAATTTTCGCTCACAAAATCTACATATATACGCAATTCTTTCATTGTTTTCCATTATATAATACTGTAAATAATTATACTTTAAACTACTTTAAATATTTTCAACTAATTTTAACTAATTTCAGCTGAAAATGTTATTTATGTTTTATCTAATACAAAAAAATGTTAAGAAAAAGTTTAACAATTTTGATGAAAAAATGCAATTACTAAATTCTCTTAACAAAATAATGTTGTTGTGTGTGGGAATTTATATTGAAAATCCCCTTCAAAAAATACATGCCAAACTTGGATACTCGCACAAAAACCTAACGAGTGTCACACACCAACATAATGTCATCTATACGACCCTTGTTATTTCTTAAATCATATACCTTGATCTTGTCACGCAAATGCTCAGGAAAACATCCACGTAATACCTCTACCCACTCCAATTCTGGTATATCTTCTATTACTAATATACCACCATCATTTAATAGTTTCCAATATTCTGTTGCAACAAATTTCATACTCTGTAATGAATGATCACCATCGTCTATAATTATATCATATTTACTTAAGGAATTAAATATGTTCACATTATAAGCATTCCCTATTAATACCTGAACTCGCTCATCTAATGATATAGTATACATTGCACTCACATCTAAACCTAATATCTTTGCATTTTCAAAATACTCACGCCATAATAATAATGAACCACCTCTAAATACACCAATTTCTAATACATTTTTTACCTGTTCACGTACATTATTAAAAACTTGTTCGTACACCTCTATATAACTATGTAATGTATCCTTATCTGTATCCTTATCTTTGACAATTTCCTTTAAACTTTTCATATATATGTTTATATGAAAGGTTTTTAATTCTAAGCTATTTTATACAAATGAACTTTCAACCCAAACTTAATTTTACATATCCACCCTTCCAAAAAGGACGTTTTTTTGAAGAATACTTTTTTGATTACTGGAATAAACAACAGTTTTCTCTTAAAGAAAAAATTACATATTTAGATGTGTTTTGGTGTAATCTCTTTCATACCACCGGAAAAACTCAAATTCCTGAACTAACATCACATGTTCAACAACAATGTTCTGATAACAAACTCGTTTTTACTATCTGTCAATGGGATGATAATATATGTATCCAAAATAAACCAAAAAATCTTATTGTTTATTCTATCGGTACTAGTTATGATGTTCCTTTACCACTCATTGTAGAAGATATTACCTCTCGTCTTGAATGTGTACCACGTATTCCTTTTATTCAAAAAAATATATTATGCAGTTTTGTCGGTACTAACACCCATTCTGTTAGAAATATAATATGTCAAACCCTTAATAACAACCCTGATTTTTCCCTTCATATGAAACAAAATTGGGAATTACAAGTTAATGAAAACTTGATGGATTTGTTTATCTCAATCACCCAAAAAAGTAAATTTGCCCTTGCACCACGTGGTTATGGAACTTCTAGTTTTAGATTCTTTGAAATTATTCAAATGGGTGTTATTCCAGTATATGTACATGATGGCGATAATGCTCTGCCTTTTAAAGATATTATCGATTATGATAAATGTTGTATTGTTATTCATATCAATGATATATCTAAATTACCATCCATTCTCCAAAATATATCTCATGAAACATATAAAAATATGCTACATGAACTTGAAAAAATAAGTGTGTGGTTTACTATGGAAGGCACTTGTGAATACATTAAACGTGATATAATACGTAGACTACTTGCGTAACACACATAAATACATTCCATTCCACCAGGTTTCCTTATTACACGTATTACCATCCTCTTCTTCCGTTAACCGAATCTCCTTATCATATATAATTTTTAACCCTAACTCTTTAATTACCTCCCTAGTTGCCTCCCTTACACGCTTCCAATTCCAATCATCTACTATAAAAATAAACTCATCTTGCATACAATTTATGTAATGTGATAATGCTTTCTTATGTGCATCATAATCATGGTTTCCATCATACATGTATATATTAAACTTTGGTAACTGACTAACATCTACCTTAAAACAGTCCTTCTCTATAAATGTAGCTTGGTTATTACCTTTGTGTTTGTTAAAATTTACTAAAAACTCGTTCTTTGGAGCGGCAAATTCTGACCAATTATCAATACATACTACATTTGCAGTATTATTTTTCATTGCAGCACATACACTTGAACCCTTATATGTACCAATTTCTAAATATACTGCTCCAGGCATCGATAAAAGATTGTTGTAAAAATGTCGTGTTTTTACTCCTGTCATCCCATCTAATAATACAATTTCATTATCAATTTTAGAACGTCCCTTATCTGCCTCCTCATATGCCCACTCTAAATGATCATCTAATAAAAACCAATTAAAAGTGTTACTGAAGTTATCCGACTCACGACTTGTTAAAGTATAATAACTTCCTGGATGTACTACATGATCATATGCCATATTCTTTATGAATCTAAGGTTAAAACCATGCTTTACCGCTATCCAATTAATATAAACAGAACATAAACCATGACAATTATGTTGATGATACTCTGATATACACAAATATGGTACTAAACTTTTATGAAATACAAAGTTGCCTAGATTCATAAATAATGTTTTAGGTACTGTTTTATTCCATTCTCTCTTACCCACATACCATAAATCTGTTTCTTTCATAATAAAATTTGGTAAACCTTGACTAGGTGTATATACTGAACCTCTATTTATACCATCTTCACGCCATTCCTTCAATAATGGCTCGAAATACCGCTCATCCGCATAGTTATCTGAATCAATTAAACATATCCAATCTTTTGTTGCTAATGATGCCGCAAAAACCTTGTTCTTAAAAGATCCTACATTCACCTCTTGTCTATATAGCTTAACCTTTGGATGATTATCACCATACACCGATAATAACTTGGTATAATCATCTGTTGCATCATCAGCTATAATAATTTCACTTATATACGGACTCTTAATATACTTTTCTAAATTATCCCTCAAAAAACTATCATATCTGTCATGTGTCGGAATACATAATGATATTTCCATTTATATAACAAAAATAATCAATGAGCCTTTAAGTAATTTAACCAAAAAACACATTCATTAAATCAATATAAAAACATACTTTTTATATTGTAATAATGTTAATCCCAACAATTTTCCAAGACTATCCTGAATGTATACCTAAAAAAGGCATATTACATATAGGTGCACATACATGTGAAGAGGCACCACTATATCACTCTATTGGTATTAATGATAATCAAATATTATGGATCGAAGGAAATGCTGATATTATACCAACAAACCAAACCAATATTATTAATGCCGTTATTTCAAATGTTGATAATCAATATGTAGATTTTATAATTACTAATAATATGCAATCATCTTCTATCCTTGAACTAGGTACACATCTTACTGAACATCCACATGTTACTGAAGTATCAAGACGTAAAGTACAAACTATAACCTTAAACTCCCTTTATCAAAACTATAATATACCCCTTGATACGTTTGATTTTATCAATCTTGATATACAAGGTGCTGAACTAAAAGCACTTCAAGGTGCAACCCACATATTGCCATACATTAAGGCAATATATAGTGAGGTAAATGTTAAAGAACTATATGAAGGATGTGCATTTATGAATCAATTAGATGACTTTTTAATTAAATATAACTTTCATCGTATTGCAACTTGTATGACCAAGCATGGATGGGGTGATGCACTATATATTAAGTCTTAAATATAACATCTTTATTAAAATGATGATATAAGAAATGAGGAAGGTAAGCATTACGATGAAATAATTCATGTTTAATACTAGTCATATCAATTTCAATACCATTATTATATACTCTTTGGATAATCTGAATATCTAATTCAATATTACCTGTTAATTTAACACAACATCTAGGACCAAATAAATCATTTATTTTGGGAGCACCATAATACAATACTTTACAATTATATCCTATCGCATCCGTAAATTTCTCTGTAATATTATAATCCTCTGGACTGTTTTCAATCGCTATCGTATATTCATAACTTTCATATGGTTCTTCATTTATAAAATCTCCCTTAATTCGAATATCACTCCCATGTAATTTTGAACCACGTCCCCATATATCTATATTCATATCAGTCTTTAATATATTATCAACCAAATTATGACGATATGTGTGCGAATTAGTCATTGTCTTATTGGATAATACTATAGACATTTTATTCGTCTTTTTATACTCTTTGAATTCATGTGGACGCTGCCACTTATGCCATTGATATGTATAATGTGATATAAAAGGACTAGGTAAATTACCATTAGTTGCTATTAAATAACAACCAATTGTATTAATACAATATTCTTGAAATTGCTTGGAGCTTAATATATTCTTCTGAAAAATATATGGCTCAAATGACAATCCAAGAACTTTTTCTTTATTAATTTGTAAATATGGTGTTGCTGTGTTTAATATAAGAGCATGTGTATAATCATCTGTGTCAATAAACTTTATTAATCCATTAGATATATCACATACATTTGTATATGCATTCATAGCATCTGTACTAGAACAAAATGATGAAAATACTTTAAACTTCATCATAGAAATGATTCTATCAATTGGTAAAATAATAGAATTTTTATATCCTATATCCACTACAAACTGTGAATCATTGAACCATTTGTTCGGAAATATAACTGTTTTATTCTTATTCTTATTCATATAACTACCCCACCAACTAAATGATGAATTAGCACATATACCACCAATATCACAACTTGACATTACCATCATTGATTCAACCTCATTGTCATTATCATAAAATATAAATTGTTCCCCTTTAAATAAATCTTGTTCCTTACACCATTTAATATCATCACTAAACACTAAAAATTGCACATTGTTATGTATCATCATAATATAATTAATTGCATTTATATAGTACTTACTAAAATCAATAAAATGTAATGAAATATTCACATAATCTCCACGTCTAATGTGTATAAAACATGTATTTTTTAATATAGGTTTATTTGGTAAAAATAACTGTTGTATGAACTCCTCTTTACAAAAATTAAAATATTTTTCATTCTGAAAATAACCATGTAACATATTCACTAAACCATTCATTTTGGGAATTTCTATATATGATAATGCATACTTATCTGGCTCATTGAATATATCGGTTATATTATTATACACTTTATCAAACCTTCGAAAAACTGTGTTTTCATAATGTTCTGTAGTAGGAGTTCGATAGGATATACTTGGAATATGAATAACAGACTTTAAATTATGTTTCTTCGCATAACCATAACATGATGCCATGATAAATAACTGATTACCTAATCCACCCATCAACTTACCAGTAACAACACAATCATTGTTCATTTTATTATAATTAATTATTACTATTAATTTAAGTGATTTAAATAATACTTTATATTTATTGGTATATAATGCATCCTAAAATTGATGTTGTTTATTATATTAATCTTGAAAGACGAGAAGATAGAAATGCCTTTATGCAGAAACAATTAGAAGAATATGAAATAAATAATTATGTTAGAATTAATGCTATTAATATGCCCCAAAAAGGATATTTAGGCTGTAGTCTGTCACATGTAAAAACATTAGAAACTTTCTTAAAATCACAACATGATACATGTATCATATTAGAAGATGATTTTGAATTTACTTTTGCAAAAGATATTTGTAAAAGTATGTTTTTAAGGTTTTTTGATGATAATATTGAATGGGATTGTATTATGTTATCTAGTAACACCAAACAAGCAACATATTATAATAATTATTTAGATAAATGTATCCAAGCATTTACTACAGCCGGCTACATGATTAATAGAAACTTTGCTCAAATACTATTACAAAATATTAAGGAAGGAGTCGAAAAATTAATCAGAAATGATGTACAACATATGTACGCAATAGATGTTTACTGGATGTCACTACAACCAAAATATAATTGGTATATATTCAGACCAAAATTAGGTAAACAACAAGCAGGTTATTCTGATATAGAAGGACGTTATGTAGATTATAGATGTTGAACAAACTTAAAGATTATATTAAATAATAATTATATAATGGAAGCATATATTTTCTGTATTATGGTAAGATGTGGTGAAATAGGAATAAAAGCATTAGAAACCTTTCATCAACATCATCCACATTTAAAAATAAATATTTATTGCAGTGAAGAAGATCTACAATATATCCCAAAACATGATAACCAAATTATACATGTTATAGATAATAACACCGATATATATAATGCTTTTAACTCTGGACATTTAGGTACAGCAATGGTATACGCAAAAGCTATACTTGAATCAACAAAACCATTGATTATACATTTTGATTCAGATGTTTATTTTAAAACAAATATAATTGATGATATAATTGATAAATTACAAAATTATGATTTGGTAGGTCCAATAAGAAACTATAAATATAATCCAAATAATAGAAATGATGTAAGACATTTACCAGATATAACACAAACATATTGTTTTGGTTTTAATCGTAATAAAATTACCATTACAAATTTTAATATTTTAACAAAAATGTGTCAGGGAAACCCTATTGGATTAAATCATTCAGTAATAGATTTTTTTGATCCAGTTGCTTTTCATATTCTAAATAATGGTGGTAAGGTATATAATTATGATAACAATATTATGGGTGGATGTAATTACTACGGAAAAAGAGAAAACAAATATACAATTACTAATAAAATATTTGATGTTGGTGATGCTATTATTCATTTTGCAGGTATAGGTTCCGGACAAAATTTTATCAAAATGTCACAACAAAATATACCAATAAATGTACCAGATAGTTATGTTAATTGGTGTGTTAAAAGATATGATATTTATTCTAAACTTTTTTTTAATCGTCCTATTTTTCAGATTAATGATGAAGATTATCTCATTCCAGAAATAAGAAAAATAATTTAAATAAATGATTCATTCTATATTCATATAGAATGAACAATTTTGATATAATATATTATATCAATCTTGATGAAAGACCTGATAGAAAAGATCATTTTTTACAACAATGTCAATTATTTAATATAAATCCTGATAAAATCAAACGTATATCAGCCATAAAACATCAAATACCATACCTAGGTTGCTCACTTAGTCACCTAAAATGTTTACAAGATTTTGAATTAAATGAATACAAAAATTGTGTTATCTTTGAAGATGATTTTGTCTTCAAAGAAAATAAAGAACTAACCAATTTCATATTAAATAAGTTTTTTGATAGTCATATTCAATGGGATGTAGTGATGTTATCCGCTTATGATCTACAAGTAAAAACATCTACTATTCCCTATCTATATAAAGCTATAGATGTACAAACTGCTTCTGGTTATGCTATTAATCGACATTTTTTACCTATTATAAAAAATAATTTTGATGAAGGTTTACGACTATTAACAGAACATGATCAAGGAATTTATTGTGTGGATCAATATTGGAAACGTTTACAACCACTATATAATTGGTACGTATTTTCACCAAAACTAGGATACCAAAAAGATGATTTTAGTAATATTGAAAATAGAATGGTTAGTTACCGCGATAAATATGATACTAGATTACCTTATAATTATAAATTTATTATGGGAGTACTGACATGTCAAAATAATTTACATATGGCATATAAACAGTATCAAAATAATCTTATTAATATACATGAGTATCCTATAATATATACAAAATTCATGGGAAATCCTAATTTGGAAACACCATGGTTATATAATGAAAAAGAGAACCTTTTAATTATCCGTTGTGAAGATGATTATCTCAATCTCCCTAATAAAGTATATTTGTTTTTAAAAATAAGCAAACAGTTATTTCCTAATATGTTGGGAGTATTTAAGACTGATGAAGATATTGATATAAATCTACCCAATTTATATAAAATGTTAGAAGATAATAAACAAATTCCATATTATGGAAAGTTTGTAAATGGTAGTGCATATTATTCAAATTATTTATCATCTAAAACATATGTAACTGATGTCTATCCAGAATTTAAAAAATATAATGTAAAAGTAGAATTTGGTGCATATTGTTCAGGTGGTGGATACTTCATAAATCAAAATTGTATTAAAATTATATTAGAGAATGAACAATACTTCAAACCCTTTCCAAAAGATAATTATAATGATTATTTAGTAAGAATTACAGAATATATAATAGCTAATAATGTTATGGAAAATATTCATTTCAATAATCTAAATGTATTTGAAGATAAAACTATCGGAGTTGTATTAAATAAATATAATATTATTCCAATAGATAAAATACATGAACTAATAAAAGCAGTTCATTGGGATGGAATATAACAATCAGTTATAACCATTTCTGAAACTAAATCATCAAAACTATATTGACAATTCCATCCTAATTTAGTTTTTACCTTATTAGCATTACCTAATAAAGTATCAACCTCTGCTGGTCTATAATATCTACTATTAATAAATATAAATTCTTTACCGGTCAAACTATCATATCCAACCTCATCAATACCACTTCCTCGCCACTTAATATCAAAACCTTTTAATTTAAATGCTTTTTCTATAAACTCTCTAACACTATGTTGTTCACCAGTAGCTAAAACATAATCATCTGGTTCTAACTCTTGTAACATTAACCACATACCCCTAATATAATCTTTTGCATGCCCCCAATCACGCATGGCATCTAAATTACCCATTTCTAATCTAGTTTCCTCACCTCTTAAAATTTTACCTAAACCAATAGTTATTTTTCGGGTAACAAAATTATGACCACGTCTTGGTGATTCATGATTAAATAAAATACCATTACAACAAAACATATTATAACTTTCTCTGTAATTTTTCATTATCCAATATGAAAATAATTTAGCAACTCCATATGGACTTCTTGGATAAAATGGTGTAGTTTCATCTTGTGGTACATTCATAACCTTTCCATACATTTCTGATGATGAAGCTTGATATATTTTTGCTATCTTTTCTAAACCACATATCCGTATTGCATCAAGTAATCGTAATGTTCCTAAGCCATCTACATCACATGTATATTCTGGTAACTCAAAACTAATCTTAACATGTGATTGTGCAGCCAAGTTATATACTTCTAATTTAGACCATGATTTACTCTTAATTTCATTTAATATAGTAACAATTGACATCATATCATTTAAATCACCATATCTCAAAACCAATTTTGGAAAAATATGATCGATTCTTTGAGTATTAGGTTGAGATGATCTTCTTATAGTACCCCATACATTATACCCTTTATCTAATAAAAATTCAGCTAAATAAGAACCATCTTGACCAGTAATACCTGTTATTAATGCTAAAGGTTTATCTATACTTGGTACTGACATATTACATGAATTATTATCCATATTTTCATATCACTATATAAACAGTAATCTTTATATGTAAATATATATAATGATTTATCATGTTACTCATCAATTAGGAGGTGGAACACAAAAACATATTGATGATTTAATAAAATTATATCCTAATGAAACCCATAAAATACTTAATACAACACCATTTACAATAAATAATGTAGATAAAATAAAATTAGTCCATATACATTCAACTATGTTTGGATATCATATTGGTTGGGATGTTTTAAGATTAATTGATCATTTAAATCAAAAACATATACCAGTATATTTGACTATTCATGACTATCAATGGCTTTTTACTATAAATCCAGCACCAACAACTGAGGACTTTGAAACAATTCAACCTAAGGAGGAAGACCTTAAAAATTGTACAGAATTATTACATAAAGTTAACAAGATATTGATACCATCTCCAAGACTATATGATAATTATAAAAGATATGTTAAAAATATGCCTGATAATAAAATATTTGTAGTACCACATTGTGATATTCCTATTCGTTATAAACAATTAAAAATACCTACTATAACAGAAAGTATAAATATTGCATTTATTGGAACACCAATAATTTATAAAGGTATTAAACATTTTTTTCAATTAAGTAATATTTTAGAACAATATTATGATATACCCATAAAATATTATTTATTTGGTGGTACAACTGTAATTGATAAAGATAATATAATTGAAAAAGGACCTTATCAAGATGTAACCCTAATTGAACAATTGCATAGTAATAATATACATATTGTTTTATCCATTTCGACAGCCGAGGAAACATATTGCTATAGTCTTAGTCAATTAATTAATTCTGGTCTACCTATCGTATACTTTAATCGGGGAGCTTTAACTACACGTTTATCTACATCTCATCAATCTTCTAGATTTTTTCCAGTAAATAGTAGTAATATGTTAGAATTACAACAAAAAGTTATCGAAGCGATAAAATATGTTAATACAAAACCATCAGATAACTATATTGAACAATCAAATCAAGTAATACTAAATGATTTCTATAAAAACAATTATCTTCCAAATGAATAATGATAACTTTAAAAAAAGATGACCTGAATAACTTAGATATAGAATGTATTTGGATAGAAAAAATGGATAAGGAAGGATTTGGTGGTAGACCAAGTACTGATTATGTATGTCGATTACCAAATTCTAACGTTTATGTAACAGCAAAAAGTATAAAAAGAATAAAATCAATTAATTTAAAAAATGAAGAGACAATAAAGGGGTATAAGATAGATAGATATAGGATAGGAAATGTGAATGGATATATAGGAGAGACGATGTTACATGGACAATATCCTGGACAAAACGTATACATATTAGGACAAAAACAAATAGACAAAGATGAATATAAACTATAGAAAAACTATAAATAGTCTATGATAATAGTATTTTATTAGTAAAAAACTGTTAACATACAAAATTTTATCTAGGATATAGAATATATATAAAAATGCAACTCGACCTTCCCGTAATTGCCCTTCTTCTCGTTATCGTCGGTGCCCTAAACTGGGGCACAGTCGCCCTACTAAACATTGACCTTGTCAAGTACGTACCCAACGCCAATGTCGAGAAGGTTATTAAACTAGTAATTGGTGCCGCCGCCGTCTACATCCTGTTCGCCAAAATGAACAACCGCGTTTCTATCATTGCTTAAACATTTATTAAAAAAATATTTAATTGTATATAAATAAACAATTAAATAAACAATTAAATAATTAAATCATCAATTTGTTCCAACTCATTGATAACTTTTAGATCATCTTTAATATCAATTCTAGTGTTAGCATATAGGATTTTCATCCATTTAGGATTATTCATAATATTAGTAAAATTGATCATATTATCATCAACAAAATATAGTTGATGACCTTTAAAGATATCCTCAATATCCTGATAAACTTCTAAAGTAGGTTTTAGTTTATTCATTTCTAATATATTATTTTCTGATATATTGATATTCATTTTGCGTAATAGTGGGACAGTCCAAACATTTGGTGCATTAGAAAAGAGATATGTGTTAATATTATGATAGCGTAAATTATTGATCAATTCATTAATACTTTTGGAGTTATCTAAATCGTTATCCATATTATTAAAATCTAAATTGGAAAAACAATAGTTATTATAGTCAGTAATATTAGCATTATAACCAATTTTTTGAAGACCAACGACGGAATGACCATGAGTTTTGTAAAGATTTTGATGAAAGTTTTCCACAAAAACCTTATTGTGGCTTTTGATAAAACGATTACAATAGCGGGTAGAACGATCTGCTATTATTTTATGAGCAGATTTGTTCGAATAGAGAACTCCATCAAAATCAAGTAATAACACACGAGAGTTCATTTCCTCTGATTAATGCTTTATAAATACTAAATCTTTAAACATTCTAAATATCAATAATTTATTATATTTAAAGGACTACATCATTCATTTAAATAAGAAGATTCTGATTTTTTTATCTTAATAAGAGTAAAAATGTTAGAGGATATATTTCCACCAGAATGTAAATTTTTTTGTTATATTATTAGATCGGATAATAGAACTTATAATGGATATACAGTTAATTTAATAAGAAGATTGAGACAACATAATGGGGAATTAAAGGGAGGAGCACGTAGTACACAGGGTAGAACATGGGAGTATTTAGCAATAGTTAGTGATCCAAATTGGACAAAACAGGAGGCAATGAAATGTGAATGGTGGATAAGGTATCCAACACGTAAAAAACCAAGACCAAAGGAATATTGTGGTATTGAGGGAAGATTACGTGGTTTAGACTTGGTTAAAAATGATAATATGATAATGTGGGTTAAAAAGGATGATATTTGATATTGTCTATGTTTGTGTATATATTGTGATTAAATGTAATATTATTAAGTTTAAAGTGAATTTTTTTTTTGAAAGATATGACAATGGATAATTCTGAAAATGAAATTAATATAGTAGTGACGGAAGAGGAGGAAGATAACTATTATGATAAATATAAAAGTCATCAACGTCAGATAGAATCTAGAGATAATTTATCAGTTGATTGGAAAAAACGTGCTATCATTGAATTTTATTTACAGTTAAAATCGGTATATGTATACAGAACTCTTCATAACGCTTTAACGATACCAATTATATTGATGAGTACTGTAGCTGGTGCAGCTATCTTTTCATCTAATAATACAATATTGCAATATATAGCAGCATCATTAAGTATAGGAAGTGCATTATTAACTGGATTACTAAGACAGCTTCAACCAGGTGAAAAAGCAGCGGATCATTTAACAGCAGTTAGAAAATGGAGTAGGATAATAAATAAATTTCAGCTTCAAGATATAAAACCAAGTCATGAAAAAGACCAGTTTTTATCAATGATAGAAACTGAAATAGATTCGATATTTTCGAGTCAACCGGTACCAAGTCAGAGGGCAGTTGAATCTATGCGAAAAAAATATGGTTCTGATACGATGGATAAAATATGGTTTGGTGATGACATCCAAATAGATTTAATGAATGCAAGACTAAAACAAAAACAACAAGAAAATAATTTTTATAGTAAATTAAAACATTTAATAAGTCTATCGAGGAATCAAGTGAAATAATATATATTATTTGTGCAATACTGAGAGTTATTTTATTGTGCAATTTTTATAAAAGTTATAGTACTAATAGTATTTAGACGATATGCATCACCATGATTACCAGTTCTATTGATATAACATTTTTTTCCAATGCTACCTCCTGGATTAGGAGACCATCTGAATAAGTATAATGTTATGATTTCTTTTTAGGTATATTTAGTTTATAATAAATAACGAATGATGACGATACCGGAACCACCGTTTGCACCTATACTGTAAATGTTGGCATCTTGGCTAGTACCGTAACCGGAACCACCTCCACCGCCACCACCGCTATTTGTTTGTCCTGCTGATGGAACAGATGTATTCTTATTACCTCCTGTACCACCACCACCTGTACCGCCAACACCAGCAACACCTTGGTTCCCTGAAGTTCCTCCTCCTCCACCCCCAGAATAACTTGAAGAAACGCCAGAAATGGCAGAAGTAATACCATTACCACCATTTCCACCATTGAAAGAACTAACAGTTTGACCAGCACTTCCTGCACCACCGCCGCCACCTCCGGAGCGGTAATAGTTTACTGCTGAAGGACTATTACCACCAACATTTCCTTGTCCTGCAGTCATGCTTCCTCCAAAAGTATTTGTTTGATACACGGCACCTGCGCCACCACCGGAACCACCAGTAGCACCGGTACCGGTATTTCCGTCAGATCCACCTCCTCCGCCGCCTATAGTAAGTATATTTGCAAAAACGGTATCAGCTCCGTTTGCACCTGTTTGAGTTGTTGTAGTTGTCCCTGCACCACCTGCACCAACAGTAATTGTATAAGATTGAGCACTAATCATAGTTTGTCCTTGTAATAACCCACCTGCTCCACCTCCGCCAGCGCCATCACCACCCGGCATTCCTTCACCTCTACCACCCCCACCACCTCCTGCTACAACTAGATACTCGACTAGTCCTCCACCCACTACTGTAAGATTTCCTGAGCTTGTAAATGTATGTATACGATAACCATTTAAATCAATGGTTGTATTACCACCAGTAGCACTAACACTGCCAATTGATGACCATCCAGATTGATTATAAAATTCTAGCCTTCCTGTGTCTATGTTAAATCGTAACATACCAAGGACAGCTACTGAAGGAATTTGTGCAGTTGTTCCTGATGGAATAATCATTGCTCCAGTATCATTTACATGCACCTTTGCAAGTGCAATTGTTGTTCCAATCCCGACATTAGCATTCATGCTGACATTTCCCGAAAAGGAACTGTTACCAGATACATCTAAAGCGATACCTACAGTGGTCTTACCAATTCCTATAGTACCACTTATAAAAGCATTACCAAGAACATGTAGCTTGGAGGATGGTATTAAAGTCCCAATCCCCATATTCCCAGAAGCATCCATCCTAACCCTTTCAATACCACCTGTCGTGAATCCCAATATATCTGCTCCTGGACGGTAAAAGCCGGTATTGGTGTCACTGTTAAAGGTAAAAATAGGTAATGCTGCTGTACCATCGTTCATGTAGATATTACCAGATACATCTAGGGTAGCTCGCGGGACGCTTACACCAATACCTACATAATCTCTAAAATAACTTGTACCTGATACATCTAGAGGCGACATTGGCTTATTAGTTCCAATACCTATATAATTAGAAATATGACTATATGGTATGCTTTGTATAGTTGGTATAGTCAAAACTAAACTATGTTGTGTACCAGCAGAAATAGCAATGACATTTGACAGTTCTATGGGAATGGTTGTTTGACTATAGTTGTTATCCCCCCAAGCTACTACGGTTTTGTCTGCTTTCAAGGCTAAATTGTAGTTTACTCCAGCAGCTATAGCGGTGACATTAGACAATCCTACAGGAATAGTGATTTGACCAAAAAAACTATCACCCCAAGCCACAACGGTGCCATCTGCTTTTAAGGCTAAACTATGGTTTCCCCCAGCAGCAATAGCGATTACATTAGACAATCCTACTGGAATGGTGATTTGACCATAGTTATTTCTACCCCAAGCTACCACTGTACCATCCGATTTAAGTGCCATACTATGGTTTCCCCCAGTAGATATAGAAATAACATTGGATAACCCTACTGGAATTGTTGTTTGACCATAAAAATTACCTCCCCAACCTATCACAGTACCATCTGATTTTAAGGCCAAACTATGGCTAGAACCACCATCAATCGCAATAACATTAGATAATCCAATAGGAATAGTCGCCTGACCACTACTATTAGAACCCCAAGCTACAACGGTTCCATCTGATTTCAAAGCTAAATTATGATTTCCACCTACACTTATGGCGATTACATTAGATAGTCCTACAGGAGTTGTACTTTGACCTGCAAAGTTTGATCCCCAACCAATTACAGTTCCATCCGATGTCAAAGCTAAACTATGGCTTTCACCTGCAGCAACACTAATAGCTATTGTATTCAATAATATTATATTAGTCAATAGCTTTGGTATGGTTAACTTGTCACTATTATTTAATCCCCAACCCTGAACAATACCCATGTATGGTTCAATATTAAAGCTTTCATTAGACCACTGAGAGGAAACATACAAGTTGCTATTCTGATACAAATCACCTGTAAAGTTGATATTACCAGATACATCTAAAGTTGCTTGTGATACACTTGTCCCAATACCAATATTACCATTATAATAAATATTATTATTAGATGTTGTCCATTGAGATGAATTATTTGCATAAATAATAATATTACCTATCATACTAGTATGAAAACTACATTGATAGAATACTGTTATACTTGACTCTCCTATTGGTATTATATCATAAGGAATAGTCCAATAGATTGTTCCATTAGTTTTGCCATTTGCATCATTACCTGTTGTAATAGTGCCATCTTGTGCAATATGTACCATACCAATAGTTATATTTGAACCACTTTGATTTGCAATTGAACGGATATTAAATGGATGACCACTTACATTTAAAGAAAATGCATAAGTATGTCCAGCAGTAACTTGAATTGTTGGATTATCTCCTGTAATATCTATAATATTATAATTAAAAATAGGTGTGCTTACATAAAATATTCTAGATGCTTGATATGTGCTTTCTAAACTAGGTGGTAAATTAGTTAGACTTGCTCCGCTACCAATAAATGATGTTGCTTTAATAGAACCAATAATATCTAATTTTTCAAGTGGGTTACTTGTACCCAATCCAACATTACCACTATTATAAAATATTATATTATTACTACCATCAGACCATTGAGATGATCCTCCACCACTTCCACCAGTAAATAAAACACCATTCTGATATAAATTACCTGAAAAGTTTATATTAGATGCACTTATATCTCCGCTAGCGCTGATGTTAGCTCCGCTAATATTACCTCTAATTAATGCATTACCCGATACATCTAATACTTGTAAGGGATAATTAATACCAATACCTACATTTCCTCTAAAATAACTATTTCCTGATACATCTAAAGGTACACTTGGTATATAATTACCAATACCTATATTTCCCCTAAAATAACTATTTCCTGATACATTAAATTTTGTTAAATATAAAGTAGTACCTATACCAACATTTCCACTTATCAATGTATTACCCATAACATCTAATTTTGCATTTGGATTACTACTACCTATTCCGACATTACCACTATTATAGTAAATCATATTATTACTCCCATCGGACCATTGAGATGATCCACCTCCACCACTAGAAAATAGTTCTCCATTTTTTAAAATATCACCTCTAATATTAATATTTCCAGATACATCTAATAGATATGAGGGAATATTTGTTCCAATTCCAATATTATTAGATGGATCAATACGAATTCGTCTAATAACTGGCATTTATGATTACTGTTGTTACTATAATATATATTAATTATTTACTGCAAAAATAATTAATAATTGTTAAATTAGTTATAATGGTAGTATTTTTAATAATTATAATATAATATGAGCTTAATTTGGTTTAATCCATATAAATTTACAACACAAGTAGTAGATAATACACCATTATACGCATTTGATTCTTTCACTTTTACAAATGCAGGTGCTACATTTCAAAATGGTCCTACTTTAGCTCAATTACAAAGCACTTATAGTTCAGTATCATGGGCATCAAATTCTGATTATTTTAGTCTATATAATTCTATCCAAGGATATCAGTTATGGACTGTACCTGAGACAGCACATTATTTATTTTTAGTAGTTGGAGCAAGAGGTGGTAGCAATGGATCTCGTGGGGGTGGAAGAGGATCATGTGTTATTACAAAATTATATTTACAAAAAGGAAATAAACTTATTATAATAGCTGGGCAAATTGGTGGAAGTGGACCAAATACATCAACATCTGCTGCTGGTGGTGGTGGTGGGTCTTTTGTTATTGATAGTGCAAATACATCATACCCATTAATCGCAGCTAGTGGAGGTGGTGGAACTGGAAATAATAGTCCTAATCAATATGGAAGACCATATTTTGTTGAACACTTTATATATGGTGACGTGCCAGACCTTACATCAAATACATCATCTGTATCAGCTGCTGGATTAAATCAAGCATCTGAACTTACAGCAGGTGCAGGTTACTTGGTTAATACAGCTAATACATCATCTTTTACAGATGGGTTTATAGGTGGATCTCTTGGTGCAGCAGTAGGGGGGTTTGGTGGTGGTGGTCCAGCATCTTTTAATACGACAAATATGAGTGGTGGTGGTGGTGGTGGTTGGATAGGAGGTCGTACTCAGAATAATTCTGGTGGTGATACAGGTAGATGTTTTTGTATTAATAGTGAATCAGGAGTATTATCTAACAGTTGTTCTAGTGGATTTGTATATATTAAAAAGTATACTATTTCAACTGGAATGACTAATATTACGTTTACATCATTAGGAAAATACGGCAATACAGGACCAACATTTGCAGAGCAGTTTGCAGCTTATACTGTTTCATATCAGAAAAATTACATTGATTCTATATTTCCATCACTTTATCAAGCAGGATTTCAATCATGGATAGTACCACAAACAGGAACATACAGAATAGAAGTAACAGGTGCAAATGGAGAAAGTAATCCGGGTGCTACTGGAGGACGTGGAGCTATTGTTTCATCTACATTTTCATTAGAATATGGTGATTTATTAATGATTATTGTAGGACAATGTAGAACAATTACAAATACTGGAAATGGGGGTGGTGGCGGAGGTGCAACCTGGGTTGCAAAATTAAATTCATCTAATATTTTAATGAGTGCAAATTATTATATTAATGGACAAGGTACTCAACTTGGTATTTCTAAACCACTTATTGGAGCTGGTGGTGGTGGTGGTGCTTATACAAATACTACTACTGGTATATCATATAATGGAAAAGATGCATCAGTAATTCAGACATCTCCTACACAAGAATCTAGAACTTTGGGTTATCAATCTGGTGCAGCATTTATGGGAAATAATTATCGATCAAATGGGTTAAATAGTACTTCAGGAAGTAATGTTTCCATTGGATTTTCACTTGGTGGAGTATTTGGTGGTGGTGGTCGATATAATACTGCTGCAGGTGGTGGTGGTGCTGGTTGGACTGCAGGATATGAATCAACAACAGGTGGTAATGCAGGTAGTAGTTACTGCTTAAATCCTACTTATGTTTTTGATTCTAATATTTTAAATTCAAGATCAGATAAAAATGGAGCTGTATTTATAGAATTGATAAGCTAAATTATATACTTGTATTTTATTTTTATATGTTATTATAAAAAAATAAAAATTATTACAAGCTATAAATATATACTTTTGCACCAGTACCACCACTACCAATGCTATTAACAGATGCAATTATTACTGTATCTTCTAAAACTGTAGTAGGATTAGTTATAAGAACACCACCTGAAGATATTTTATTTCCAGTTGTTATTGTTGGTTTTGTATTATAAATTGTACTTCCATTTACTGTCACATCAAATGTTATAGTAGCTGTGGCTGCTGTATTTATAGTAAATTTTGGTAATTTTGTACTTCTAATATTAATATCATATGGTGAAAATAATGTTAAACTATTCTCTGTTGTTAAAGCAGTTGTTTCATCACTCAATGCACCTCCTAAAGTTATAGGTATTTGTAGATTTGTCAACTGACTTCCATCTCCAAGAAAACTAGCTGCTTTTACATTACCTGATACATCTAGTGTTTGTGACGGATTATTACTACCAATACCTACATTACCTCTTATAAATACATTACCTGATACATCTAAAGCTACAATAGGTGTATCATTACCTATTCCTACATTTCCTCTAAATAAACTATTTCCTGATACATCTAATTGTTGTAGAGGAGTATTTGTTCCTATACCTATATTTCCATCTACTAAAACATCTTTAAAGGTACTATTAACTGTATTACCTATATCATCAATTACTTTAATACCTTTTCCATTTGAATTTCTTTTAATACGAGTACCGCCTAAATCAATTGTATTTCCTGATAAATATAAATCACGCCATCTATAATCTGATGACCCTAAATCATATGTTATATTATGTTTTGGTATTATATTACCAGATATATCCATATTTCCTCTAACATCCAATTTATTTGTAGGTATAGTTGTACCTATTCCAATATTTCCTGTATTATAGTAAATCGTATTATTACTACCATCAGACCATTGAGATGAACCACCACCTCCAGTAAATAATACACCATTTTGATACAAATTACCTGAAAAGTTTATATTAGATGCACTTATATCTCCGCTAGCGCTGATGTTAGCTCCGCTAATATTTCCGCTTGCGCTGATGTTAGCTCCGCTAATATTACCTCTAATTAATGCATTACCTGATACGTCTAATTGTTGTAATGGTATATCAGTCCCAATACCTAATCTCTTATTAACATCATCCCATACATATTCATTTATATGTTTATTGTATTTTCCAACTACTAAATCACTTTTAATAATTTCATATTCTAATATATCTATAACAGGATTAGTACTAGCATCTGATGTTTTTCCCATACCAAATGATGAATTAAAATATAAACGATTATCAATAGTTATATTTCTACCACTTACACAACGTTCTCTAATATAAATTCGTCCTTTTTTTCCTACATAACTTGTATCAAAAGAACCTGGTAAAAAGTTTATAACTAATGGATTATTATCATTAGATAACTCTATTAAAGCATTTGGTACTAGACTTATATTAATATCAATACTACCTCCATTAATAGGATCTAAAACTGTACCTAATAGATCTCCACTTTGATATACTGATGGTGTTTCTGTTGTAAATTTTAATCCAGGTAATACTACAATATCAACTATATCACCGTCTAAAGCACCTTCATCTAATGTTACTCTAAAAGTTGTAAAATTATTAACTACATCATTAATTACTGTTAAAGTATAATCTTTAGTAGTACTATTAACGTAAGCAAGTTTATAACCATTAACATATACTTCTATTTCAGTTTCCTCACTATAAATAATACCATTATAAGATAAATCAAAAGATATTTGTGTACCGGTTACTATAAAAGCACGTCGTATAAAAGATGTATTTATGGTTGATAATAATAAATTATTTCTGTAAATATTACCAGATAAATTAATATTAGCACAGCTAACATTTTTGCTTACAAAAATGTTTCCAGATATATCCAATTCCTTACTTGGATTACTTGTACCCACTCCAACATTACCACTATTATAAAATATTATATTATTACTTCCATCAGACCACTGAGATGAACCTCCACCTCCTCCAGTACCAGTAAATAAAACACCATTCTGATATAAATTACCTGAAAAGTTTATATTTGATGTACTTATATCTCCACTTACGCTGATGTTAGCTCCGCTAATATTTCCGCTAGCGCTGATGTTAGCTCCACTAATATTTCCGCTAGCGCTGATGTTAGCTCCACTAATATTTCCACTAATTAATGCATTACCTGAAACATCTAATTTTTGTAATGGATTATTAGTCCCGATACCAACATTTCCACTATTATAATAAATAGATAAATCTACACCATCAGACCATTGAGATGAACCACCACCATTTCCATCACTAGAGAATAAAATACCATTTTGTAATAAATTACCATTAATATTAAGAGTTCCATTTATTTTAGTGTTCCCATTAATATCCAAAGTGGAAAAAGGTGTTGTATTAATACCAACTTTATTATCCTTAAAATGGAACATTATTACTAATATATTATATTATTAATAATGTTAATTCATCATTAGAAAATACTAAAATTAAGCATATTTTATTAATTTTACACGAGTATATACTTCTACAGCAGGTGTTTGATTAAAATCTACACCAAGACCATTTGCAGCTTGAGCGAAAGTAGTCCAATGTTCTATTCGAAATTGAGTTGAAGTTGTAATTGTAAAAACATAATCAAGATTAGAATCTGTTTGAACATTTATAGTTTCTAAAATATAAGAATTTGTTCCATATGCACTTACTGATGAAGTTGTTACATTATAGAGTCTACATTTATGTCGACCTACTTTATATGCAGGAGTAGATACAGTAATATGATATCGTCCAGGTGGAATCGTAAAAATATTACTAGATAGCGTAACTCCAATTGTATTTGTTACAAGAGTATTTAGTGTACGTATATTCCATGTAGTTGCACTAGATGAACCTCCTTGTGTACCTACTGCTTTTTGATCCTCAATAATTGTGATTGGAGGTTCTGCATATACATATCCATCAATTACATGTAACTTTGCTTGTGGATTACTGGTACCAATTCCAATATTTCCACTATTATCTATTAATAAACGCGTAGTAGCACCTCCTCCAACAGCTGTCCCATAATCGGCTATCAAAAAATTTCCATTATTTATACCTGATGCTTCAACACCTATTAAAAAACCTTTCCATGGTGTTGTAAAATCATTAGACGGAAATCTGTGAAGCTGTAAACCGACAGTATTGGCATCTCTATCAAGTCTCCATATAGCATTATTACCTTGAACATGAAATAATCTTTTTGGACTTGCTACCCCAATACCCATAGCCCCATTGAAATAACTATTACCAGATACATCCAATTGAGCTAAAGCAAATGAAGTTCCAATACCTACATTACCATCTACCGCCAAACGGGAACCTGGAATAGCATAACCTACACCTACATTTCCACTCATATAAAACAGGTTGTTAGATATATCGTTTTCCCAATAATCGGCATCTCTTTTCCAGGTACTAGGCGGATTGGCATAGTAATTAGTCCTAGCTTTGATAAATAACTGTGGTTCTGACATTATTATGTTAAAGGGATATTATATATATTTGGATAATGGCGTATTATAATTAGAGTTCTACATCAACTGTATATTGAAATGCTAAGAAAGCAGAACCAACAGTATAAGATTGAGTACCACCGCCATTTATGTAAAAACGTTTATCATCTTTTTGATCTATAAGATATGATCTTGTAAGCCAACTACCTTGATAAACACTAACTTGTCCAGATGTACCTCCACTGCCATGTACTGGATATAGTATTATTTTTAGATTTTCTGGTATAACTCTTAAAGGAACAGAAAAATCAATTGAATTTGAAACATAATTGTTTGTACTATAACACCATATAGTTTGAAAAATTCCAGCTGCATTATATAGTGAGGGTATTGTTTTTGTTGAAAATGATTTATCATAATATCTCTGACACAATTGCAATTCCAACTGAAAAGGTCTAATATCAAATGTCGTCATTATACTACCCCTTTCTAATTGCCAACCTGTTACATAAACGGAATTATTAACACTTGATAGTAAATTATTAGATGAAGAGCCATATAATTGCACACTATTACCCATATACTCCGGTGTGTTGTTCCAAACAGTAACAGCATTTCCAGTTGTATTAGCAACATTGGTTGTATTATATAATGCAGTACTACCCAAACATAGAGAAAGAGTTAAGCCAGCATCCGTATTAGTCATCCAATTACCACTAGTATCTCCAGGAATTATCACTGATACTTTTTGCCATGAATTAGCTGGTATAGATGGAGTATTATAGACAACACTTCTTGGTATTAAATAAGTTGATGATGTAGTTGAATTTGCATTATTCACATATAATTGTCGAACTTGTTCAGCAGACAAAACACGGTTATAAATACGGACGTCATCAATATAACCTTTAAATGCATATGAACCTAAACTTGTTTGACTACCTAAACGCAGTAAATTACATAATCCAAATGAACTGAAATGTGTCATAACTCCATTTATAGGAAGACCTGAATTTATTGCTACTTGTATACCATTTATATATAATATAATTGAAGATGATACTGTATAACATACATGATACCATAAATTTGTTGCAACTTCTGTTGATGATGAGGTTGTTGTTGTATAATTTGTACCATTTATAACTATATCTACATATAAACGATTTGTTGTCATTACTAGTTGTGTACTAAACTTATCAGAAGTAGATTGTTCCACAATGCCTAAACAAAATGGTATGCTATATGAACCACTAACAGAAATTGTATTCATCCATAGGGATACCGAAAACGGTAATTGAATACTTGTTGGTATATTATAATTAATAAATGTAGATGGTTGATTATTAATATTATTTGCTGTTAAATCAAATGCAGCACTTCCTATTTTATAGGTACTAGTTGAAATTGATCCACTTCCAACTAAAGTTGCATTAGTTAAAAAACCCAATTTATCTGCGTAACTACCTCCCTCAAAATCTATCCATGCTAACATACTAGTATTATTAGCTGCTATAGAAAACTGTTGTGAATTAGAAGAATTATTCTTAATCCACATACTAGCTGTAATAGGTTGAACACTTGAAGTTCCCCAACCTAAATCACTTAAATTATTACCTTCTATTGTCTGTTGAAAAAGACTGTAACTAGCATATTGTGATGATGCATAAAGACCAACCACTTCTTGAGAAGACAACGCACGATTGTAAATGCGAACGTCATCAATGATACCTTTAAAATAATATGCTGCACTTGATTGACTTCCAATTCTTAATGAAAATGGAGTTGTAGCACTATTACCAGAAAAAGATGTGGAAGAAGTTAGCAATAAGCTCCGGATGATAACACCATTGTAGTAAATATTTAGATATCCACTGGGTGTATATGTTATAGTCAATAAAATCCAAGTTCCAACCGCGTATGAAAAATAAGAGGGGGTATATTCTGTACCATTTATGAATGATCGAAAGCCTGTATTAGTTGCATTAATTTCTTGGTGTATTACCCAGTTACCATTAGCTCCTGTAATGGAGAATGGAACTTGGTAACTTGTTGCAGAACTTACATTAAACCAATATGAAATTGTCATAGGTAATGTCAAGGTAGAACCCATCGTATATACAATTGCTGTTCCAGAAGCTGCACCAGCTGTATTACCCATTAAATCTAATGAACTAGTACCAACCTTACAAACTGGTGTATAAACAGCTGTTCCACTTGAATAGGTTATTCCAGATTGTGCATCTACTGTAGTGTTATCAAAGGTTAATTGTGTGGTTAATCCAGAAATAACCGTTGTTGCAGGTGCAGCTGGAATACCAACACTAGTTGCTAATGCTGCTATTTCTGTTGCACTTAATGCACGATTATAAACACGGAAATCATCTATAATACCTGCAAAAGCTCTATTATGACTAGTATTCATTGATTCACCTAATCGTATAAAACCATTTGTAAAACCTGTTTGTGTAATACTACTAATCCCAATAAATAATCCATTAACATAAAATGATAAAGAACTACCTGGAATCCATATACCAATAATATGATACCATCTATTTATTGTAATAGTACTTGTTGATGTAGCTTGGGAATTTGTACATATATACATTGTTCCATCAAAAACTATTTGTAAATTAAAAAAATCTCCACTTCCATTTGATAAACCAGCAGAAAATACTTGAGAATATTGACCTGATAATGGAATTTTAGTACATAACATCCAGAAAGAAATTGTTGTTACACTTGTTATATTAATAGATGAAAAAGTAAGATAATTTGATGCTTTGGTTGGTGTTGCAATAACATTTGCTTCATTCGCCAAATACATAGCATAGGAACCAATAACGGATGCATTTACATATTGAGGTGTACCAGTTATTGTTGATGTACTATTATTAATAATATCATTCGCATTTCCTTCAAAAGGCATATAAATAGACAAACCATCTTTTGGTACAAGTCCAATTTCTACCGCATTAGTAAATCCACCCCCAACTGCAACTTTATCACTATCATTTAATATAACCTGTTTAGCAGTCAAGGCACCTACATTTGGAGATACA
>Ga0209355_1000226_pt1 | contig 34570 bp, 37 predicted proteins | sample LauGreSBDMM110SN_3_FD_187563 | JGI IMG/M metagenome (GOLD analysis project Ga0209355, IMG submission 187563) | Freshwater lake microbial communities from Lake Michigan, USA - Sp13.BD.MM110.SN (SPAdes) (version 2) | ecosystem: Environmental > Aquatic > Freshwater > Lake | place: Lake Michigan... | reverse complement strand
AACAAGCGAAGCAATTTACTGCAGCTACAGATGTTACTGCACTTACCATTACAAAATTAGACGGCACTGCAAAAGGCGGAGTGGTATTGGCTATTGCACATCTTTTTAAAATACCTGTAAAATTTATCGGAGTTGGCGAAAAAGCAGAAGATTTACTAGTTTTTAATAAACATATATTTGTAGATGGTTTATTTGGTTTGCAAGAATAAACATCAACCAATTAAAATAGTAATACCATAAAAAAGCCTTTCGAAAATCGAAAGGCTTTTGCCGCTTTGTACCACGTACGGGAATATTAAATATTTCTTAAAATGCAATACAGCATAGCATTTCAGACACTTTTATGATTTCTCGAGGTACAATTAGGGTACAAGAATTGTAACATGCAAAAACGCTTAAGATGTGAATCCAACCTAAGTTTTAGCGGATTTTATATGTATTATTATATATTGTAATATGTATGGTTTTTATGAGGTAAAAGGGTAATTTTAATGGCAATAATTTTGATTGGGTGAAATTACCTGTTTTAAGAAATATTAAGCATTGAGCAATTTTTTTTAAATACCCTAAAGCATACATACTTCTTCATCATCCGAGTTGCTTTTTAGAAAATGATCCTTCTAAACCAAATTTTTTAGCGTATGGTGAAATAAATAATGAGTTCGTAGAGAAATTTTATTGTGCAAATCAGATTTATACAAATGAATCTAGATTAATCTAACTAAATCTAGATTCATTTAGATTAATTTCAATTTAGTTAAATGTTAGTCTTTCAATCAACAACAAGTTTTTCTACTCTCTATCAATCCTCACCCTCGTCTTATAACTATTTCTTTTCTCCATATCATTGCATAAAACAAATAATATCGTAAGTAAATTTTTCATAATTTTTACTTTGAATTTAAATATAGATATCTCTTCTTTTATCTGAATTAATTTCAAAAAGTATTGAATCATTTGTTTTGAGATGAATTTTCGCTTTCTCTTCACACCCTTTAATAAACCTATCCAAAAGTGTATTATCATAATATGAATTTATATTCATACATGCCGAAATAGCTTCTTCGTATTTACTAAGAAAATAAAAACTCGCACAAAGTCCTTTCCAAGCTTCTGTAATATCTGCCCTTGTTTCAATAATGTCTAAATACATGTAACTGGCTTGCTCAAATTCATCCTGATGAAAAAGGTCGTGAGCATGTTGCAATTTTTTACCAAATTTGGTACTAGCTTCTTTAATATCCGTTCTAACATTAACTAAGTTTGTAATCTCTCTGTCAGTAATTGGAGTTTGGTCATCTAATTTTAAACCTCGTTTATTTGATTTGCTGTTAGGTATTGGAATCAATTCATTAGTTGCAGGGTGTTTATAAAACTTCGCTGTACAATATCCATGTTTCTGACATTCGGAACATAACAATGGATCAGAATTTTCTGATTCTACAATTAAATTAGAAAGTTTCAAACCCTTAGAAGTCTTTATTATTTCTTTGTACATTTTCATTTTAATTTGGTTTTGGAAAATTAGTTAATAGTCCCTTTCGACAGTAGCCAAGTACTTTACATTCAAGGCATAATGTTTCTACGAGCGTAAAATGTCCATCAAAGTATTCTTCCTCAGAATTATACTTACTATTTACGGGTATTCCATTTTCATCGAGCTCAAAAATTGGCGGGCAAATATCTTTTGGCAAGAACATCATTGTACAAATGCTTCCTATATACATTAATACTTTTTTTAAAAATTTCATAACTATCAATTTAATTACACTAATACCAATACAGCTATTGTAATTTTGTATGTTCTCATTAATTATAACTCGTTAAATAAGAGCATTGATCCAATAGGAAAAATTTGGCCGCTGCTACATCTCTACTTGATATCAGTATTTGTTCATTGTTCGCTTTATTAATCAACATTCGCCTGTTTTCTGCTGCTTCCTCAATGGTTAAGCAATCAATATGGCTTGTTTCGTTTAAGTTTAGCAAATTCACATAATAACATAAATGGGGCTTATTCAATAGTTTTCCATTTGAAATATATTGGATGTGATTATCTGGAACAACAGCTTTAACTGTTGGCCTTGTCATTTCTGGTATGGGCTCATCCTTTTTATTTAGACTAAGCAATAGTCTCACAAACAGATATAACAGTATTCCGTAGGGCATTTTTAGTGGTTTTTTTCTTTGTAGATGGATTGGTTATTGTAGTTTGTTCCGTTAATTTATTGAGACATTGCAGTATAAATTGATTGGTTTTAATTGGGTACCAGCTTTGGAAATATCTTTCAGCTATAATAGCGGCGTCTTCATATTTCTTTAAAAAATAAAACGAGGCTGCCAAGCCAATATGCGCTTCAATGCAATCGTTTTTAGTTTGTATAATATCTTGGTATATGTAATTTGATTGCTCAAATTCATTTTCATGAAATAACTCATGAGCTATCTGAATTTTTTTACCAACCTTTTGCTCGCTTCCCTTCATCATGGTTCTTATTGGTACGAAATTTGAAATTTCTTTTTCTGTAAGCGCTCTGTTTTTTTCTGCTCTCAAGGCTTTCAATTTTTGACGAAGATTTTCGGTTTCTTTAGCATTGGCTTTCTCAATACAATAGCCATATTCCTGGCATTTGGCCCAATTTGAGCATTTTTTTAAATTGCTTGTCATAGTATTTTTTTTAATTTTAGATAAATTATCTTTTACGCTTATGTTATTATTACAGCCAATAATGGCTAAAGCAAAAATCAATCCGTTAGTGAGAGCAGTAATTATTTTTGATATCTCTATCATTAGAGTTTAAATTTTTTATTATTCTTCGGCCTCACTACCAATCCCATTAAGCGATGTGGTTTATTATTTGAAGTGGTGTCTGTATTATTATTTTTTGTTTTAAATGAACCATGCACCCACCTTGAAATAAATAAGGGCAATGCAATTAAACACAATACACTATATTTTAAAAAAGCAAAAGAAATAGACTGTGCTTTTTCCTTCATTGATGCCAATCTGCTATGGCTTTGATTATTAACTTGGCTGCAATTAAATCTACCGCATACATAAGATTTACCAATAAGATAGGCTTGAATTTCGTCATCACTCATCTTTGTAAAATCTACCACTGTTAATTTGCATTCATCGCAATATTTACCATTATTGCTTGCCGACAATTTACTCCAGTCTTGATTACAAGGTTGTGGAATTGATATTTTTGTATTCATATTATTTTATATTCTATAATGTCCAATAATTTTATGTGAAAAAAGAAATCCGCTTTCAATCCTTGACATAGGCCCCATATTATGAAATACATCTTGATTTTCTAATACAATGCCAATATGTGTAGTACCGGGGGATAGGCACCAGGTAACAATATCGCCAGGTTTGTAATCATCAGTATTTTTTGTAATAGGTAAATTAAAACCTTGCCTTTCAAAAAACCTCATAATGTTGGGCACTCTGCGATGGTCAATATTTGCATCATTACTACTTAATCCCCATTTGTTTGGATAAGCTGAAAAGTTAGATAGCATGTCTTCGTGAATGGCTTGTTGTAAATCCAGATTATTTTTTCTTAGTACTCGAATGACAACATCTGTGCAAGCGCCTCCCGAGGGGACGTCACCACTTGGATATTTTATATTGTAGTAGGTAGGATCATATACCCAGCTTACCGTATTTGAAAACTCAATGGCGCTTTTGTAAATACCATTATTGATATTAGTATTGAGTTTGCATTTCTCCCCTTTAGCAAAGGAGTATGCTCGCTTAAATATATTTACTTTGCCTATTTTATTAATTGCAATGATTGCACTTACCCCTATAAGTGAAATGATTACTAGCATTAATGTTTTCTTTTTCATTTTTTATTAAAGTGGAGCACTAGGTGAAGTGATATGCAATACTATTAAATAACTTACTAATTACTTGTTAATTATATCAACAAGTGACCTGTTTAGATCAATTTTCTTTTTTTGACCCGACTCGCCTTGTATATAATAATTTTTAGCAAGATCATAGCCTATAGCCTCTTCAAACACTCTTTTAATTCTAGAAAGGTGTCAGACCCGTCTACCATTAGTAGATTAGATTTGGTGCCTAGACCAAGTTCTAAGAACTCAGGAAGGTCGGCATACCAGAGACCGTTTTCTTTGTAAAACCCCAGGGTTTTTGTTTGAGTGATGGTTTTTGTTACTTGCATAAGTGTTATTATTTTAAATGCAAATTACACTCCCGAAAAGGCGATAAGTGTTTTTTACAAGCTTGTAAGGTTAATGGCTAAGTTTTAGTTTCCTAAAACAATACTTAGTAAATTTCCATCCACTAGTCATTAGTAATTCCACAATGAAATATCTCCAAAAAGAAATTCCAATAATTATAAAATTGGTTATAATTGTCCATACTATAAGACTTACAAGAAATGAGATAATCAGTTTGTGTTTGTACATATTTATATTATTAAAGTTTATTACCCTTTTTTAAGCTGCCACACTTTGAGTTTAAAATCTTTTCGATTTCTTTTTGATTTGTTTAAATTGAATGTTTAATAAAATCTGTTTTTTTGCATTTTAAAATCATTAAAATGCCCTTTCAGATATTTCAACACAAAGCTGAAGCAAATCTATGCACTCTATCTGCATAGGTTTACGCGCTATAAAAAATTAATAAGTTAGGAGAGGATGATTATTATAAAAGGGGTGTAAGCAGGAGTATGCTAATTTATATTTTACTCAATTTCAGTTAATGCTTTTAAGATAACTAAATTTGACCAAGTAAGATTATTGTTAATGCTAGATGGGTATTGATTTTTTTTAAGTTTTAATTGTCTTGCAAATTCAGCAAGTTTTGATAAGCTGAAATCCGGAATTGACTTTTTTATTTTATTTAGTACCTCATCAGAAATCAAGAAGTTATCATGATACAACAAGCACCATTCAATATATAAATTATCTAATTTCGCAACTTGCTCTAAGGTTTCAGATTTGTGCTTACCGAAGTTAAATTTAGTATTTAGACAATACTGTTTCATATTTTTTAATTTTTCTGATAATTCAAATCTGAAGCTTCAAGATGCAGCCTATTCGCACTGCATGTAGTTATTATTTATCAATATTGAGCTAGAGAATTAGATATCCTTGTTTTTATTTGATTTACAAGTCGCAAAGGTGCGATTACTTTAACGCTATCCGCATAAGAAATAATCAATCTTTCTAGTTCATAATTTATCATAACATTTAATCTAACCTCCAAAGTATTGTCATCAATTCTTTTAGATTTTTGAGAGCCATGAAGTGGTTTGGTTTCAACGTAATGTGTTGTTTTACCATAGAAATGTAAGACTATATTTTCCGCTTTATTCTTTTCCGGTTTTGTTACGCCAATAATGTCCTCAAAATAATAAAACCAGTCAATTAGTTTGTTTTGGTTATATCGACCCTTTACTTCTTTAATATCTTTTATTCTGTCGAGCGCCATATTCCAATCAGATTTTTCTTTTTCTGGATTGTATCCAAACAAAAACCAGCGATTATTATACTGTTTCAGATAATAAGGGTGAATCACAATATCGTATGGCATATCAAGTTCAAAAGGCTGATAAGTGATTTTAAGTACCGTTTTATTGAAAATGGCATTGTGAAGTGTGCCGAGGTGTTCAATACCTTTCAAATACTGATTGTTGTCAAATTCAATAATTGTAGTGTTTTCATCTTGTGAAATACCTTGTCTGAGTTTTACTATTAATTCATTTATCCATTCAAACTGCGGCATACCCTTAAATTGAGACAATGTTACAAGAGTAGTTTTCAACTGATTAATCTCAAATTCATTAAATGGCATATTATTGATGGAAAAATCAGTGTCTTTATATCTATAATATACCTTTTTCCCTTCTCTTAAAGAATCTAACTCAATGTCCCAGCCATCGGAACTTTTCATAAAATTGATATCATCAAATATTTGACGACGGCTGATACCATTAGAATCGGGGTCTATTTCGAGTAAAACTCTTTCACATTCGTGAATAAGCGTTTCGATAAAATATTTTTTACCCGGGTTACGAAAACAAGAGTCAAGAATTTTGTACCGAATAAGTGCATTTTTGTTAGTAGACATAAAATAAATAGGTATTTTTAATGAAATTAAGAACTTCTATGCATTTCTACTGCATAGTATAGGATTAAGTTTGCATTAGTTCTTTGATAGCCTGCTGCACAATATTGATTTGTGCCAACTGGAAGCCACCGCAAGGTGGTTTCAAATCGGTTGGTGTCTCGGAATTTTTCGAGATGAATGTCTCTGGGTTATTAACACCTTTCATTTCATAACACCTTTGGTTGTAGTTATGTCTGTTGTTAATATCTTCCATACTGACTATAGTCAGAACACCCTTGACATTATTTATTTTCCTTTATTAACTTATTTATATATAAGTACATAAACAAAGAATAACGCAGCAGGCTTCATTGAACTTTTTTATATAATTATGAAACAGGAACAAGCACATATCGACCAAATCAGAACTGCCTTTGAAAAAATGCAGTCCAGGGAAGATTTGCTTCATGTATTGAATGAAGCGAAACCATTGGTTTATGGAGATAAGGCTGTTCCATTTGAATTAAAACAGTTAACATGGTATGCTAATCCAAAACTTGGAAGAAAGCGGTATGCTGAATTTAAAATAAAGAAAAAATCAGGAGCTGAACGATGTATACATGCACCCGTAAAAGGACTAAAGTCGCTGCAAAAAACGCTGAGTTTTGTATTGCAATGCGTTTACGAACCGCACAATGCTGCTATGGGCTTTGTGAGAGACAGGTCAATAGTAGATAATGCCAAATTGCATGTTGGCAGTAAGTATGTTTACAACATTGACCTGAAAGATTTCTTCCCCTCGGTTGATCAGGCAAGAGTGTGGAAATGCTTCCAGCTGAAGCCATTTGGCTTAACGGATAAGGAAGTTTTAGGAGAACAGGTTACAGCACAAAAGCCATCTTATAATGTTTTTTTGGGTACCAAGCATTATTCTAACCCAAAGAGGAAAAGTGAGAAGTTATTATGTTACCACTATAAAGGGTTCAATTTCGAGCCAGGGTTAAGAATGCTGCTATTGAAATCAGGCGAAACAATCATTTACGCAGTAAATCGTTCTAAAGAAATTGCGACTGGCGACATTGAAATTTATCTGGACAGAAGCAACTATGAATCAGTAGTAAAATCAATCCAATTCAATCCCGTTAACGAAGAGGATAAGCTGGCATCGCTGTCCCTTTTTTTTATAGAGCTTATTCAATTACATCAAAAGAAATTAGCCGAAAAAGACAACAGAAGCACATTGGCCAATATCTTTGCATCGTTGTGCTGTACCGAAATGGAAGTAGAACGCAAAAACGAAACTGGCGAATGGGAAAAAGTAAAACGCAATGTATTACCACAGGGTGCTCCTACCTCACCGGTAATAACAAATATAGTTTGCCAAAAACTTGATTATTTATTGACAGGCGTAGCTAAACGTTTTGGCCTTAAATACAGCCGTTATGCGGATGACATCACTTTTAGTTCCATGCACAACGTTTATCAGCCCGATAGTAAGTTTTTAAAAGAATTACACAGGATAATTGCTGAGCAAAACTTTCACATCAAGGAAAGCAAAACCCGTTTGCAAAAAGATGGCTACCGTAAAGAAGTAACCGGCCTGTTGGTGAATGAAAAGGCCAATGTGCAGCAGCGATACATCAAGCAATTGCGTATGTGGCTTTATTACTGGGAAAGGTATGGTTACGAAAGAGCCTCAGGATTCTTTTTACAGCAATACATTGCCGACAAAGGCCATGTAAAGAATGGCAAGCCAGATATGGCAAATGTTATTTCCGGCAAACTTGATTACCTGAAAATGGTGAAGGGAGAGGATAATGAATTGTATCAGAAACTATTAACAAGATTTGATTTATTAACTGAAAATAACAAGACATTAAACGTGTCACAAAACAGGATTAATCACCTTGAATCAATACTAAATTTGATTATTAAGGATGGTTTAGAATTGGCAATGAAAAAATATTAATAGAGAAATAATGAACTCAAATAGCATAAAAGACTTAGTCTTACAAAATCAAGAAGCGATTGCAATTAAGGCAATATCAGAAAAAATATTCACCTTAATGCAAAATATACGTAGTGGAGCATCTGATAATTCTTATCAAAGAAGATGGGTATGGGAGCTTCTTCAAAATGCTATGGATACCACCAACAGTGAACGATTAACAAAGGTTCAAATTTCAATAAATGAAATTAACCAAGATTTGACTTTCAAACACAATGGGAATCCATTCAAAGTCGATAACATTACTTATCTGGTAAATCAGCAGTCTTCAAAACCACGATTGGTACACATTAATGATAGGAAAAGAACTATTGGGAAATTTGGTACTGGATTTATTACTACTCATTTGCTATCAGAAAAGGTTACTTTAAAAAGTACAGTAGATGCAGATGACCGTGGACATAAACATTTTGGTATTTTACTTGACAGATCAGGTAAAGATGAGGCGGAACTATATGAAGGGGTCAAAAAATCAATGGATATACTATTAAATCTGGACCAACTTCCTGATGTAAATAACTATGATAAAACACAATTTAATACTGAATTCATTTACCATCTTCAAGGGGATGGATTACAAGTAGCTAAAACAGGAATAGATGACTTAGTACAATCTTTACCATTTACAATGGCCTTCGTCAGAAATATAGAATGTGTTGAAATTGTAAACGGGAGTAAATACGTTTATAGAGGTTGTGAAGAGTTAACTTCTGGAATATATATACACAGTATTGAAATTGGCAATTCTGAAATACGTAAAATTCTTACTGTTGAAAGTTCTCACATTGATGCTATAATAGCCGTTGAGGTAAAAAAGCAAGATAATGTAATTGAGTTTGTTGAATTAAATGAATCTACTCCTAGATTGTTTTGCAATTATCCTTTCATCGGAACCGAATTGATGAATTTACCTTTAATATTTAATAGCTCAAGCTTCAATGTTTATCAAGAAAGAAGAAATGGAATAATATTAAAAAATGCTGATACCAATGAAATAAATGAAAACAAAAGACTTATAACTGAGTGTAAGAATTTATATGTCCAACTTTTAAATTTTGTTTCTGAATCATCATTTGTTTTTAAAAACTCCTATGTGCTAGCAGACTGTAAAATGCCTGATAATTATGAGTGGCTATACACAAAATGGTATGAAGAAACTATATTAAAACCACTACAGCAAGCTATATTGAAAGCTAGGATTGTAGAGACTGAACAGAATGGTGTAATTAATAGAAAAGCAATAAAAGGAAATGATGAAACAATAGATTTCCCATTTCATAAAGAAGAAAGTGTCCGAGAAAAAATTTATGATTTATGTAATACACCATCTCATTTTTCATTGCCAATAAAAAAGCATATACATAAATGGCATAGAATAAATTGGTGGGAGGATGCTTATGATTTGAGTATTAAAAATCTCGCTAATTGGTTTTCAAAACAACAGAATTTATTAAATATACAAGACAGTGTTGGAGTAAAAGAAAACTTCATTGAATGGGTAGAAAAGTTTATAAATATATTTAATAATGAGGAATCAATTATTGGATTAATCAATCAAAATAAATTGGCTATTTATCCTAATCAAAATGGAAAACTTGTCCCAAAAAACATAGTTTATTGGGACAATGGTGATATTCCAGATGCTTTGAAAGATATTCTATTAAATTTAGAAATAGACGTACGCAATATACTTTTAGATAAAAATATTTTTGTTTCTGGAGGAATAGCTATTGATAAGGAAAAGGTAATTGATGTAAAATATGTTATACAACAAATAAAGGATCAAGTTAACAAATTCAATAGTGATAAAATGAAGGGAGTGTTATTGAAAGAAGAAATACAGTTAACCTTTAAAAAATTGTATATATGGCTTTGCGAGAACCATGACTATTCGGAGCATTTTGGAGAACTATATAATAATAAGGAAACACGATTGCTAGACGAAGAGACTATTAAATTATCTATTGAAAGTGATCAAAAAACAAAAGCTATCATGGATAAATATGGAATTACAAGTATTGATGAGCTTGAAGTTTTTTTAGAAAAGAAAAATGTAAAGAAAAAAGAACCTCTCAAGCCAGAGAATCTATTGATTAGTCTAGGTATTACATCTGTTGATGAATTAGAAAGAGCAAAATTAATGTTTGCTGACAATAAAGAAATCACAGAGGCTCTAAGCCATATTTCCTCCAACGATTTTGAAAAACTAGAACAAGTTTTAAAATTAATTAAAAGGTCTAAAGATAATGTAAAAAGAAAGCTTCAGGATCATCCTTTATACGATTGTTCTAATTGGGTAGAATCTAGTTTAACTACAATAAATGGAATTATAAAAAACGGATTACAAATCAAGTTAGTAATACGTCCTGGTGATGGGGAGCAAATAATATTATTTTATCCTGAAGAATATGAAACATTGGAAAATAATATGAATGAACTATGGTATGATAATGAAAAAGAACAAGCTATATATACTTTCGGAAGATTTTTGAAAAAAGCTAAAATCAGTAGAATGCCTATTTAAATATTATATTATGGATAAAATAAATCTTCAAAAGCTCATTGATTATATCATTGAGCTTTCACAATTAAATGGAAATGATTGGTTCAAAAAGAAGCTTGAAAACCATTTTTCAAATATTAAAAAAGATGATTACAAAATTGATTTAAATATAGCAGATGAAATCAAACAAGATACTAGTAAGATAATTAATTTTTTAGAAATAAATCCAAGTTGCAGTATAGATTACTCCTTCATCGAGCATAAGCTATTACGCACTAGGCTTGAATTAGACAATCTCAGAATGGAGAATGTCAGATATGACCTTAAGGAGAAGGATGAAATGAAAAGATTGTATGATTTTTGTATTAATGCATTTTATCAAGTTGAAAATTTATTAAATTTTTATTACTATGAAAAGTTTCCAAATATTGAGGATTTGCTTTTCCATTTAGAAAGTATAGAAGGCACTTTATTTAAAAGAAAAGATGAAAAAAATATTGGAGATATAACAATTGCTACTAAAATATATTCATTCACAAGAACATATTACGCTAGTTCAGAGAAATTCATAGGAATGAATATTGATTCTTTGAGATTGATTCGTAACGAGGGTTTACACCGATGTACGAGAATTAAAAATGTTGAAAATGAAAACAAGAGATTGCATCAATTTATCAAGTATGCAACTTTCGATTCTATCCATGCTATAGTTTATTCATTAAGCATTAAGGTAAAAAATTTATTAAATAAATAATCATGCAACTTTCAGCCAAACTCACCCAGCTACTTCCAATCCAAACCGGTACAGGTAAAAATGGAGAATGGAAAAAACAAGACATCATTGTTGAAACAGATGGTCAATATCCTAAAAAAGTATGCATCTCAATTTGGGGAGATAAGATCAATGAAGGTCAATTGCAAATCGGTAACTCATTGCAAATTGATTTTGACATCGAAAGCAGGGAATACAATAATAAATGGTACACGGATCTCAAAGCATGGAAAATAGAGGTTGCAGGTACAAACAACCAAAATACACTTGGTAATGCAGTTAACACCGACGATTTTATACCAAATAGTGAAGATGATGTTTTACCATTTTAAAGAACAAAAAATAATTTATGCTATCTGCCTATTTTAAAAACATAAAAAAAGAATTATTATCTGAATTAGATAATGCAAAACAGTCTATTCTGATAGCAGTTTGTTGGTTTACTGATCAAGAGCTGTATGATAAATTAATTGAAAAGCTTTCAAATGACATTAAAGTTTTCCTAATCATACATAATGATTACATAAATAACAGAAAATCAGGTTTGCCATTTCAAAATCTAATTGATAAAGGATGTAAATTATATTTTTCAGAATCTTTTAATCCAATGATGCATAATAAATTTTGCATTATTGATAACAAAGTTTTGATAACTGGATCATATAATTGGACATACAATGCTATTAACAACTCTGAAAATATTTTGATTATAAAAGATCAAGCCGAAATAATTGCAGCATTTGGCAAAGAATATAATAAATTAATAAAAAGTTGTAGGAGTATTGAAAAAATTATAAATAATGAGATAAATGATCTAGAAAAAAGCTTTGATTTTTACTTCAAAGATTATCTAAAAAAAGATATAGAGATCAGGGATAATTTAAAAAATGAACAAATGGTAAATAAAGGAATGATCGAATTCATCCCTAATCCCCTTTTGAAAATAGTTGAGGTTGGGGATTATCAATTTGAGTTCAAAAATAATCCAAACGAATATTTTGTGATTTTTATAGTCCATGATAAATCTGGTCATTATTTTAAGTTATTTGTAAAACATGATCAGCTTGAAGAATTAAAAATTCCTTTTGTATTAGAAGAATTGATTGGCTGTTCTGTAGAATTAATTAAATCTTGGGAATATAGAGTTAAAAATGCTAATGATAAATCAGAGGATAAAAAATTCATTTATTTTGATTCAAAAGACAAGTTTCACTTTTCAGAACAGTATCTAAAATATAAAATAGAATTTGATGGAAGTGTAAAAAAGAAAGTTTTAGAATTAAAAAAGAAAGAAATAGCATTAAATAAATTAAAAGAGGAAAGAGACGAAATGATAAAAAGAGCTAATGGGCTTTAATATTTACTGTGCAGCTACGCCTCACAATTGAATACAATATTTGTACATAAATTAAAAGACATGAGCATATTCAATCATTTTAAACATTTAAACCTTAGTCAGTGTCAGGAAACTGCTCTAACTAAACTTGAGGCATTTTTAAATAGCCCTGCACAGGTGTTTATGCTAAAGGGATATGCAGGTAGCGGTAAAACAACAATCCTTAAAGGGTTAGTAGAATATCTCAATGCCGTTGAAAAGGATTTTGCGTTGATGGCTCCAACAGGAAGAGCAGCTAAAGTAATTAGAGAAAGAACCGGACAAGAAGCTTTTACTATTCATAAGTCTATTTACAGCTATGAGGATATGGTGGAGATTGAAGAAGGCGATTCTTTCTTTTACTATTATAAAATACGGAATAATGTGGATGTAGCCGGCAAGATATTCATAGTGGATGAAGCGTCCATGCTATCTGATGCTAAAAGTGAAGGAGAGTTTTTCCGTTTTGGTTCAAGTCATTTATTGTCTGATTTAATTGAATACACAAGAGTTACACATCCTAATGTAAATTCTAAAATCATCTTCGTTGGCGACCCTTGTCAGTTACCTCCGGTGGGTGATAATAGTTCAAAAGGTTTTGAAGCCAGTTATCTAAAAGAGCATTTCAATATTTCTTCTGAAGAAACCGAAATGAAGGAAGTGAAAAGGCAAGGTGTTGATAGTGGTATATTAAGAGCAGCTGCAAAAATACGAAAGAGTATTTCGGCTCGATTCTTTAACGACTTCAATTTGCGTTCTAATGGTAAGGATATTTTAAATCCTACTTATGAAACTTTCCTTGATACCTGGCAAGACGCAGAAAGTCCTAAAATTATTATTGCGAGCAAAAACAAAACCTGCCTTGACCTCAATTTACAGATAAGAGAAAGAAGATTTGGTAATGCTGATTTACCTGTTCAGAAAAGTGATATTGTTATCATGGGTGGTAACAATTATAGAAAAGGCATTTTCAATGGTGAGTTTGCCGTTATCAATGAAGTAAGTGATATAGTCACACAGAGAACAATTGCGTTAAGAGGTAAAAATCCGGTAACACTTTATTGGCGTGATGTGGAATTGGTTTTTCCTGATGCAGAAAGCAATAATAAGATTGTAAAGGGTAAGATGCTTGAAAACTTCCTTTACGGAGATAATTATTTGAAGCCGGAAGAAACCCAAGCTTTGTATGTAGACTTTACTTCCCGGCACAAGGGTTTAAAGCCCAAAACAGAAGAGTTTAAGGAAGCCATCATGCAGGATGAATATTTCAATTGCTTGCTGATGAAGTATGGTTATGCCGTTACTTGCCACAAGGCTCAAGGTGGCGAATGGGATAATGTATTTACCGTTTGGGATCATGAAAATCAAAAAGGTTTTGATTGTTTTACAGACAGACAGTTAAAGCGTTCAAAAGATAATGAAGGTTTCTATCGCTGGGCGTATACTGCAATCACTAGGGCATCAAAAAAATTGTATGCATTAAACCCACCGTTTTTCAATTCCTATTCAGCTATGGCATTCCTTGAAGTAAAAGTCTTGAATGCATTAAGTGAATTAACCGGCAATCAGGTTCAAACCGAAGAAATCAGTCTGGATAATGAGATACTGCAACAGTTTTCAGTGCTGAAACTTTTAGAGCAATCTGTTCAATTGCAGGATCATTTTATCAAAGTTCGTCAGGCTGTAAGGAAGCAATACATTGAAATTGTTGGGTGGGAGAAAATTGGCTATGAGATTAGATATACATTTATTAGGGAACAAGAAAAAGCTGTTTTCAGAACATATATAAATGGGCAAAATGAATTTAGAAAACCTTTTGCTTCAATGCCAAATCTTTCTCCAAACAGTTCATTCAATATTGCACTTACTGAAATATTAAATCATTTACCCAACGTTTCTATAAAGCGAAATACAGCCGAAACGATTATTAGCCAAATTGAATTTGACTTCGAGTTAGAAGAAGAGTTCCCTTTCACGAGAAGTTTGTTTGATGACTTAGTATTGTTGTTTAAAGAAACAGATATTACAATTGATGGTATTGAACATCAGCAATACAAAGAACGCTATACATTTAAGCAAAATAATGAAACAGCCGTTGTAGATTTTGAATATAAAAAGAATGGTTTCTTTGGTAGGGTTGTCCCTATTCAAAATATGACCAATAGCCATTCATTATTAACAAGTATTCAAAACGCATTACAAACTTTTAAAAAAGAAGAATATGCCAGCTAAAGAAATAAAAGAACTTCGTCAGGCGGGGAAATTAGAGGAAGCTTATGTTATGGCAAAAGCAGAATTGGAGGCTGATTTGTTAAATATTTGGGGTAAGCGGAATTTGAGCTGGGTGTTATATGCTCAACTCGATGAACTTGCGCCAAATTTGGATGCTTTTATAGCGAAAATTAACGAGGTTAAACAATTGGATTTACCGGCATCAGAAGAAATGTTTTTCGGGAACATATCGATTGTTATATCCAAAGCAGCAAGGGTTATTACTCATGAAACTACTATGGATATTAACAAAATACATCGTCTGTTTGATTCTATTAAGGAGCTGTCATTAAAAAGAAATTCAAAATGGTTCAGTGTCCTTTTTAGTGCAATGCACAAAGGAATGAAAGAGTCTGATAGGTACATTGAATTTGCAAACTGGTGGGATTTTAAAAATTTTATGCCTGAGGATTACCTTAAAAATACATTGCCCAACGGCAAAGATGTAATGGCGATTGCTGAGCAGGCTTATATTGCCTATGCAAAACATTTATTACCGAAGCAAACCCAGCACGGTGAAATTATTTTTAATAAAGATAAAGCTGAAGCTTTCCTACCGGTATTATCTCAAATAGTAGAAGATTATCCTCAGTTTCAATACCCGGCTTATTTTAATGCTAAACTATTATTGGCATTAGGAGACAAGGATAATATGCTCGAATCATTGTTGCCCTTTGCAAAGAAGAAACGCAATGATTTTTGGGTATGGGAAATACTTGCAGAAGCTTTTTCAAGCGATCCGGAAAAAGTATTCGCTTGCTATTGTAAGGCTTTATCTTGTAAAAGTCCAGAGGAGATGCTTGTTAGTTTAAGGCAAAAGATGGCTCATCTTTTAATTTCAAAACAATATTTCAACGAAGCCAAAACTGAAATCGGAAAACTCGTTTTAGCCAGGACTGAAAAAGGGTATAAAATCCCTAATGAGGTTACTGTTTGGCAATCACAAGATTGGTATAAAAAGGCCGAATCGCAAAAATCTAACATAAACTTTTATAAACAATTCACAGTATTTGCAGATGCGATTTTATTTAGCGATACACCCGAAGAGCTAATAATTGTTGAATTTGTAAACGCTGATAAGAAGATGCTTAATTTTATTGCATCTGAAACAAAATATGGCTACTTGAAGTATGATCGATTTTTATCTGAATTAAAGATTGGAGATATTTTAAAAGTAAGATTTCAGGGAGGAAGCAAAGAAGGAATGTATCAGTTGTATACAGCAATAAAAATCAAAGATGATCAATTTAAAGTAAAATACATCAAGGAAGTTTCGGGTATAGTTAAAATACCAGTTGGCAAACCCTTTGGTTTTTTAGGTGACATTTTTATTCATCCGTCAATAGTTGCTAAATTAAAATTATCTGATGGAATGGAGTTTTCGGGAACAGCAATTAAAACTTATAATCAGGAGAAGAAACAGTGGGGGTGGAAAATAATCTAATATCAATATCTATGTCAATTAACGTATCAAAAATATTACTGTATACCACACACACAAATGACAGAAATCTATATAACAAATTTCATATGTCTAGTGATAATGTTTATTTTGGTCTGACCGAATTTGCTTTTTGGGCTTATGATCATATCAGTATTGAATGTATTTCAATTTGGGCTATTATTGATATTGAAACATGGAAATCAAGCCATTTAAAACCAACAGATTATACAAGAGAGGATATCCCCAAAGAATTAATATCTGATTGTGCTGAGTATAATCGATTTATTTTCAATATTATTGCAAAGATTGAAAGCTTAAAAAGTAAGCCTGCTATTGAAAATTCAAAATGAAAATTTATGAATTATATCATAATTTCATAAATATTCACCTGTTTCTCTTCTCCATATACCATTGCATAAGAAAAACCTGCATTCATAAATATCCAGGACTTTGCCTTCATGATTTTTTTCAATAATCAAATCCATGTGTTTTTCGGAGTTGTTGCCAGTATCAGTTAAAATTCCACAGAAAGCCTGAACACATCAAACGGCCACCAATGTGCCCCAACCCTATACAGCATTTCGTTTCTTCTCCTCACTTTGATTAACAGAATAACCATACCAAATAGCTCCGGCAATTAAAATTGATCCTATCCCAATTTCCCATCTGTATTTCCAAAGGAAATCTTGAAAAATAAAAGCAGCTTGCTGCTGGCCAATTAGATTAGTATTGAACGAAGGAATTGGCGCTGGTTGCATAATTACTTGAGACGCTTCGGCTGTGTTTAGTAGAGCTCCAGTTTCAGCACTATTAAATTTTGGAGCATTCCCAAAGAATATTTCTTTTGTAGTCAGCTCAAGGAATTGTGTTTTCATTTAGTTTGTTTTTTATGGATATAGAAGTATGTCATGGTTTCATCTAAAGCCTCAATGCCATAATCTAAACTCCAGCAAATTCTTCCACCAGTAATAGCATTGTTGGAAGTTTTGGAGTAAGCATGTAAATCAACTTCTTCAAATTTCACATGTTCAACATGAATATGTTTCCAATTATTTTTTTTCATATAATCGTAAAGCTTGTTTATTTTTTTCTTATTAGAAATAATTCTGTCATTCAGTTCTTTCAACTGCTGACGGTTTAACTTTGCTTGTTCGTTATTATGTTTTATTTGAGTGGCTGTGTCAAAGTAAATTTGATTTTCCCTTGTGGGCACAAATTTCTTTCCTGTAGCAGGACATTCTCTTTCTGGATAGGGGATAATTATTTTTTTCATTATCTAGGTTTTTTCTTTTTTGAATTTCTATATTTTTGGCTGTCAGTGCTGACATAAGTGGAGGCCGCTATTTGTTTATCTGATAGGCTAGTACTTGGATTGGATAACATCCATTGCTCCAATTTGTCTCTGTCAAAAAATATTTTTTTGCCATTGGGTTTAGAATAGGGTATTATCTTGCCACATAAAAGTTTATACAAATAACTCTTCTTGTATCCGAGATATTCGCAAGCCTCATCCAAACTAAGTACCTTTTTTATAAACATATATCATGTCGCATTTACTGGAATGTAAAAATGATAATGTTATGTTAGAATGAGGCATTAAAAATGCGACCCTTTTAGTAAATTGAGGTCGAAAAAACCTTATAAACCATTGATTTTACTGTGTTCTCATGGAGAAAGGGTTGGGTCGCAAAAATTTTGAAATTCTATATATTCTTCCAGTAATGTGTCAATTTCACTGTAACCTGAACGTGGTTTATTGTTACTATCAAATTTTCCTAGTCGGTGCACCACGCTCGCGTTGAGCGATTTGACTGAAAAATTAGGACATATCTTCCTGAAAAAATAATAGGCTTTGTATTTCGACTTTTTCCAAAATATTCTGTTTCTCGGCATTACCTGTTGGCCGTTTAGGCATTTAAAAAAATCATCGAAGGGTTTTTTGCTGATATATTTCCCGGTAATCAGTTTGTTGTAAAGTGACTTTAGGTCTTTCTTATTAATAATTGATATCAAAGGTGATTCAGCAGACTTTTTTGTTCTAAGGGTAATATTCCTGTTTTTATGGCTTTCGGATTCCAAAAAAACCAGGAATCTTTCATAGATAATGTTTATTACTGAATTAGTAATTGTTTCTCCAGGTTCATTATAAGGCTCTTTCAATTTTGGATTCTCCTTGTCGTAGAGAAGAATACTGGTCGAGTTGATTTTGTTTTTCTGGGCGGTTCTGATTAGATTTATAAAGTGCTGTTTGAAATTTATATTATCTAATTTTGTTTTGTCTATATCATGTATTATTGGACAAGAATATATATTTTGAGTGCACTTTCTGTATTTCTCAATTTGTGTACCATAATTAAATGAGTTTTTAACAGCTTTAAGATTGGCATACCATTGCATGCATCTTAAGTAAATGGAGTAGCTTAAATTATTAAGACTACTGTATAAATCTATGGCAATGCGGTTGCTGCACAGCTCATTATATTCCTTAGTGCTTAACAAAGGTTCATACAGAAATTCCAGGAGTACTTTGCCCTTTGCAAATCTGTTAACTATTGATTCAACACCATTTTCATCAACAATTTTTTGTTGCTTAATAAAAGGATAATAAAGTGTGATTTTTCTTTTCTTTGTTAAGTCTAGATTGTCAGTAAACAATATGTCATAGGGGTAATTATAATCCATGTTCATTGATTTATATATCAATATTGATTTTGCTAGTTGCTTTCTCCTTCATTTCGGCAGCGATATTTACATAGCGTTGAGTATGTCTTAATGAATTATGACCAAGTAGTTTGGAAGTGGTTAAAATATCTACTTCATTAAAAATCAAGTTAGTGCCAAACGAGTGGCGGCCATTGTGCCAGGTGATGTACTTTTGTATTCCGGCTCTTTCAACCCAGGCCTTTAATGTTTTATTGCAACCATTCGAGGAAGGCAGTTCGAATATTTTTAAAGTTGGTTTGTACGGTGTGCCGAGCAGTTTTATTGCGGTATCATTTAATGGCACAGTAACTTCTTCACTAGTTTTACTTTGGGTTAAACTTAGCATTCTGTCCTTTATGTTTATATTCTTCCATTTCAGTTCTTTTATATCACACCATCTCAAACCAGTAACACAAGTGAATAAAAAGGCTCGTTTAATTTCCGGACTATTCATTGGTATTTCCGAAAGCAATTTTAATTCATCAAGCGTAAGTACATCTTTTTTTCTTGCTTTGCCTGTAGCCTTGCGTTCTACAAAATCCAGCACATTGTTTTTCATTATTCTTTTGCGGTAGGCATGGCGTATCATTTTTTTGAATCGGTTGAAATAGGAGCGTGCACCTTCACCAATACTATCCTTTTCAAGATACTCCACAAAATCTTCAATCATTAATGGTTGCAATTCACCAAAGGTTAAATTAGGTTTTCTTAAAGTTGATAAAAACTTAGAAAACTTATTCAGTACAGATTGCATGCTTCTTTTATCTTTCTTGGAGTAACTGTCCAAATACGATTGCATCCAAATAGTGACAATCGTTTTCTTGCCAAGATCGATATCCATATCATAATTATTGGCCTCCAGTTCAGCGGCTCTTTTAACAGATATAGCTTCTGCCTGTTGAATTTTTTCCTTGTTGTTTTCTCTATCTACAAGATTTGAAGGCTTATCTAATTGAAGGTGTTTCAATGTTTCAATAGTACGCCTGCCATCTTTATAAATATCTAATCTCAGGGAAGTAGTGCCATCAGCATTCTTGCGCTTTCTCAATTTTACACTCATACCAGGGTTGATTTATGTACCCTAAGGTACAAAATTCGACAATTGGTTCCTTTCTCGATGTACAGTGGCGGTACAAAAATTCGAGATTTCAATATTATTTATATGGATTAAATTAAGAAAAAAGAATAGTTTGATAACCCTCCTCTTTAATATTTTCTAAAAGCGTTTGAAGTTCTATTTCACTGCCATGACCACCGTCATGACAAACAATTTTAATAATATGTTGTGGGTTAAATGAAGAATGAATTTTTTGACCTGAAATATCTTCTTGGACATGGTCCTTATTTATCTTAGATAATAAATAACTAAACCATTTATTGTCCCCGTTGATTTCATTTTGCGGAATACCAACTTCCTCGTGCCCTTGAAACCAAATTGGGTTAGGGTGAAAAACTAGGTCGTATGATAAAGTAGGACCCTCTGCTGCATTCATTATAATTATTGTAAAATACATTGTTTATTTATTTAAGTTTTAAATAATCTGTTAACTAATTATTCATTAGTTTTTTTACATAAAAGCTCTCCAATGCTTTAATTCTTCATATGCTTCATCTAAATCCTCTCCCCTTAATGCCGCCTGATACATTAAAAGAGTCATGCCAGAAAACAACATTTCATATTTGCTTATAGTTTTTAATATTTCTTTCTCTTTTGCTTTAGCTTCAATTTTTTCAGGTGTTGATTCATGAGTTTTAATTTGATCTAAAGCACTAAAATTATGTCTATGAGGAAAGATATCTTCTTCCTCAAATTCTGAAAAATCATCTTGATTATTATTCATTATAATATTTTTTAAAATTATCTACTCACCTTTTCATATGCATGCTTTAATAACTGTGCAATTCGTTTGTTGAGTTAAAAATACTCTGCAGAATTATTTAGTAAATAAATGATATCTTTTATGTTAAATGATTTCGTTTAATTTTTGTTTCGCTCTCTTTAACTCCATATTTAATCTGTCGATTTCCCTTGTAATAGCACTTACATTTTTATCGTATTCAATAACCACAAGGTATACAATCTTTTTTTCTATACTCAAATTTTCTTTAATTTTTCTGAGTCCTATGCCTCATATATTTCCCTTTGGTTTTGTAGTAATATCTGGACTTGGACTGGTTCCTAACTGCATTAGGCTTTGTACTGACAGACTTTCTTAAATATCCTTTTTTGAACTGCCCTTTATAATTAATGGATGGCGGAACATAGGTCGATTTTGTGGGACGTTTAACCTCTTGGGTATCAGAACACCCATTTAAGAAAATAAACCCAAATATGAAGATATATTTGACCATAGAATTAATTCAATTCTTCATTTAATATTAATAATTCTGATGGATTATTAAGCTCTCCAAATACAATCGCATTTTGTTCGAATTTTTTACCAATTTTTGATGCGTCATCTTTTGATATTCCAATTATAAACAAACTTATTTCTGGTTCCCATGTTTGATCTTCACCAACTCCATGACCTTCAAATGTTATATAATTTTTGGTCAACTCTTTTAACTCACTGTGAAGTAATTTATTCTCTTCATCCTTTAAAATCCTTGAGTATGGATTATATGCAGTTATAAAAGCCCATTCATTTGAGTTGTGCTTTATGAGTAGACCATCAAGATCTTGATTTAACTTGCCAATCTCAATAGTGAGAGTTGGTTCAAATACCTTGTATTTTGTGTTTATATATGATTCGATTAGGGAATTCATTATTTTTATTTTGCAAGGTTTGAGTTCTTATATTTATCATCATGTGTTACATCTTCAAGTATCCAATCAGGAATAGTTGTTAATTGCACAGATTCGTCTTTTAATTCAATCTCTGCAGTTATTAGTCCAAGATTTTCCCCCATGAATTCGTCTACTTCCCAAGTAAAACCAGAATGTTCAATAACATATCTGTTTTTTAAAACTCTTGACTCACAGAAATTATTATATAAATCAATTGCGTCACCTAAAGGAATTTCGTATTCAAATTCAGGACGAGATATACCTACTTGTAACCCCTTGATTGTTATGTAACCTTTAATATTTGTATATCTAACCCTAATCGTCTTATTATTATCACCATGTAGATAACCTTGGTGAATTAATATTCCTTCAGATTTTACAACTTTACCCCATTTCTCATTATCAACAAGAAATTTTCTTTCAATTTCAATAGCCATATCTTCTATTTTTTAATAAACAATAATCTATCTGAATTGCTATCCAAATCCTCTTTGCTCCAACAATCTAGGTTAAGAATTTGATTTTTCATGTAGTTATATTTGTTAACAAGCCTAATACTTGAAAATTGACCATATGTAGGTTGTATTCGAGTTCTAGCTTTTTGATAACTCTTTTCTAGTTCATCAAGAAGCTGATTTAAATTGTAATTTTGTAAATCTATTTCACAATATTCTTTAAGTATTTCATGAATAGGTTTATTTTCAGGGAAACCATGTTCTAAAGAGGGTGAGTAATTTGTAATGAGCTCTTTTCTATTACAAATCCTTTCAAAAGATTCATCAATTAAATCTAAATCATCAACATCTTGTTGTGTTAATTGAGATTTCAATAACACCTCAATTCTATAATTATATTGATCTAAAAGAAGTTGTTTATGAACTTCAATCACTTTTTCTGATTTGTATTTCCATAAAAACATTAAAAAATGCCATGGAAATTTTCTTCTTAAGTCACAATACATTTTATTTGCAATTGAACCTGCTACATATTTCTGGGAGTAATCTTTTAAGATCCTCAAATACTCCTCTTTTTTCTTTTCTGTCATAATATTATGTTTTATTGATTGAACCGTTTAAATTTCAGTTATCTAATGGAAGTTTCCAATGAATCATCTCTAACAACTGGTTTTGACCTGTTTGTGAACATGAGTGAGGTTTGACCTAGTTTGTCATCGTTGGTGCTTTTTTACGGAATTCCATGACTTTTCCAGAACTCTACAGCACTGCATTTATGGTAATTTAAATTGGATTGATCCTGAGATGACTGGGTTTGACCCAAGTTGTCGATTTTTTTCTGTGGCATTTTCTGTGTTTTAAGTTTAAAAAACACATCAAGAAGAAGTAGGGAGTTTTCATTTTATTTGACTGAAAGTCCGCATCGCTTTACCACCTTTGAGTTTTGTCTCTGGTTGGTACCCATTTAAGGATTCTTGATGTGAAGTCAAAAGTAAAATAAATTTTTTGTTTAATTGCATTCCTTTTGATTTTCTTTAGCTAAATTTAGGGTTAATTAGCTCCCTATAATTTTTTAATAATAATATCTATTGATCTACTTAACTGATTGTTTATGAATTTGGATAATGTTTATAGTAGATTTGATGACGAAGATTTTCAAATAATTTTAAGCGATGAATTGTTGGGTACGTTGCGCATTTTAGATCCAACTAGTCTATACCAAGAAAATTTAATTAAAATTCTTAATAATACATTTTCTAAACAAGAAATTTTACAAAATATAAATTTCAGAAATATAGTATTTGATAAATTAAGAGAATCCGAAATTGAATCTCTGAGTCAATTATTGGGATTGAATAGTACGGTTAATTTGTACGATCAAATAAAGAATTATAATTTTAGATCTGAATCGTTAAAAAAAGTATTTCAATATTTCGAAATTCAAATTTTAGAAAAACAGTTAGCCAAAAAAATAGATTTTAAGAAGATATTACCAGAATATGTTCTTTATCCATACCAAAATGATGTCCTTTCCCAAGTAGACAAATATTTGAAATCTGAAAAAAACAGAGTTTTACTTCATATGCCAACTGGTTCTGGTAAAACAAGGACTGCAATGTCTTATGTTTGTAAGTATTTAAATGAAAATAAAGGTTGTATAGTTGTATGGTTTGCAAATACAGTAGAATTAATTGATCAATCTTTTGATGAATTCGAAAAAGCATGGACAAAATTAGGTAATCGAGAAATTGATTTAATCAAGTATTCTGACAGATCAACGCACAAACTAGAAGAACTAACGGAAGGATTTGCTGTATGCGGAATCGATAAATTAATGAATTATTACAATCGTAGTATATTAAATTTTACAACATTTGCTGCAAAATGCTCTTTGGTTATATTTGATGAAGCTCATATGGTGGTTGCAGAAAAATATAATAACCTTGTTAATGCATTAGTAAATTTTAATAAAATTAAATTAATTGGGTTGTCCGCTACTCCAGGTAGAACTTGGTCAGACAGGAGTGAAGACAGAAGACTCTCGGAATATTTTTTTAAGCAAAAAGCTACAATTAAAATAGAAGGATATGATAACCCAGTAATATATCTTGAGCAGAAGGGTTATCTTGCGAAAATTATCAATACACAACTTCTTAGTAGTAGTGGCATTACTATTTCTGAAGAAGATATTCAATATCTAAAATCAAATTCTAAGTTACCAAATCAAATTTTAGAAAAGATATCACATGATAAAACCAGAAATGTAATAATCGTCTCTAAGATGAAAGAACTTATAAAGGTTCATAAGAGAATCATTCTTTTTAGTATAAATGTAAAACATGCAATTATATTAAATGGAATATTAACCTCAATAGGAATTAAATCTTCTGTTCTTACATCAGATACGGATCCAGATAAAAGAAATGAAATAATTCAGAATTATAAAAAGTCCTTAATTGACGAGCCTGAAACTATTGTAATTTGTAATTATGGGATTTTGACTACTGGATTTGATGCGCCACAAACCAGCTGTGCTGTAATTTCAAGGCCGACAGATTCGTTAGTGTTGTATAGTCAAATGGTGGGTAGGGCAACTAGGGGTATTAATTCTGGTGGGAATATAGAAGCAGAGATTGTAACAGTAATTGATACTAATCTGCCTGGATTTAGAGAGACATCTTCCGCATTTTTCAACTGGGAAGATATTTGGGAATAAAAAATTAAAATTTAATATATGAGTTCAATTGTACCGGTTAATTTAGTGGTTAAAGCATTAAGAGATAGTGGATATAAGAATACAGCTTATGCTATTGCTGAATTAATAGATAATTCAATACAACATAGTTCTAAAAACGTTGATTTTATATGTTTGGAAGAAGATATTCAAATTGGAACAAGGGTGGTTTCTAGAATTGCCTCTATTGCTATACTTGATGATGGTTCTGGTATGGACAATAATACTTTAGAAAAAGCACTACAATTTGGAAATGGTACTAATTTAGATAAAAGTAATCAAAAAAGTATTGGAAAATTTGGTATGGGTTTGCCCTCTTCATCTATCTCCCAATCAAAAAGAGTAGATGTTTATACATGGACAAATGGCAAAGAAAATTCTATATATAGCTATTTAGATGTTGATGATATTATAAATGGCAAACTTACTGAGGTGCCTAAACCAACTTTAAAAGTCATTCCTGATGAATTTAATAAATTAGGTTTAAAGTATAAGAAGACTGGAACTCTAGTTGTTTGGTCAAATATTGATAGATGTTTATGGAAAACAGGCAAAACAATTATTGAACATTCTGAAAGTATTATTGGGAGGATGTATAGGAAATTTATTTCTCCTGGTCTAGTTGTTATTACTGCTAGAGTTTTTAAGAAAAACGCCTTGACTACACCAATTTTACAAAAAAACTTTTTGCCAAATGATCCAATGTATTTGATGGCAAATACTACTGTTTCAAAAATCCTAAAAGATAGTGACATTGCTGACCCTATGTTCGATTACTGGGGAGGTAAAGGCAACCATGAAAGAGAGTACAAGATATTTTTTGACAATCAAGTACATTTAGTTTATGTCAGATATTCTGTGGCAAAAGAAGAAGCTAGAAAATCTAAATCAACTACTAATGCTGGTTCTTTAAAACATGGCACACATGCTGGCGAAAATATTGGAGTATCCATATTAAGATCAGGAAGAGAATTAGATTTAGATACTACTTGGGCTAATAATTATGACACTAGAGAAAGATGGTGGGGCGTGGAAATCGAATTTCCGCCTTCCTTAGATGAAGTTTTTGGTGTAACAAATAATAAACAATATGCTAATAATTTTAGAGAATTAGGAAAAATTGACATTACTAATACAGTAAAAGAATTAGGAATGTCTATTGGTGATTATAAAAAAGAATTACTCCTTGATAATGATTTGAAAGGGTTATTAATTGAAATAGCTGCTGATATAACTAATCAACTAGGGGATATAAGAAGGCACATAAAATCACAAGCAAAAAAACTTGAAAGAACAGAAACCGATGATAGACATGGTGAAAATAAAAAAGATAAAGATGTAGAAGAAATTGCTACCAAAATAACTGAGAATAGAAAAATAGAAGGTAGAAGAGGTAATAGTGATGAAGATGAAGATAAAAAAAGCGACGAACAGAAACTGATTGATTTAATTAAATCTTTCGGAGAGGATTTAATTCCTGATGGAGATGATGTAGCAAAAATGTTAATTAAATCGAATTTAAAATACCAATTTTTAGATACGAATTTTGATGGGAATGCTTTTTTCACTGTTTCGGTTGTAGGAGGTAAGATTATTATTAAATTAAATAATTCACATCCAGCATATTTTAAATTTGTAGAAGTTATAAATGACGAAATTGACGAAAATGCTGACAAAGAAAATATCATACAACGACTAAAATCCGCACAACAAGGGTTAAAATTAATCTTAATGGCATGGGCGAGATATGAAGATGAGCAACCTGATGGTGTAATGAAAAATAATGTAAAAAATGCACGTCAAGATTGGGGAAGGATGGCTGCGGAGTTTATGGAATAAATATTTTTATGTTAAATCAAAGCAATTCAAATTTATTTAATAGTATATTAAATTTTGTAAATAATTCTACAAATACAAATATATTTTCTGCTTATATTAAAACTAACGTAATTGAGAAATTAAATAATGAAAATAAAATAAATCAAATTATTGTAAGATGGGAGATTAATGATTTAGTTAATAATGTTTCAGATCTTGACTTATTTCAATACTGTAAAATTCATAATATTAAACTTTTTAGAAATACTAGACTGCATCTAAAAGCAATTATAAACAATAAAAATGAAGTGATTTTCGGGTCATCAAATTATACTAATAATGGTATGGCAATCGGAGACAAATTCAATTTTGAATTAAATTCAGATATTCAGTTATTAAGTAGTCAAGATTTATTTTATTTAAATAGAATTTTAAAAGAAAGCGAATATATAGATGATAATAAATTTGAAAAGATAAAAAATGAGGTTGAAAAATATAAGCATTTAAAAATAAATATACCAGAACTGCCTAGTGAAAAAAGTGTTATTGATAAATTCTTAATTTCTCAACTCCCTATGTCTAAAAGTTTAGAAAGTTTGTATGAATTTTATAAAAATGGAAAATTTGACACAATCGAGAATCAAAACTGCTTTATACATGATTTAACATTATTCGATATTGATGATTTTGATATGACTTTCGATAGTTTCATTATTTTTTTAACTAATAGATTTAATGAAAATATTTTCATAAAAACGTTAAAAAGTTTTATTAAAAATGAAAGAAACTCTTCTTTAAGATATGGAGGTGTTGTTGATTGGATTCACGAAAATACAACTACAGTACCTACACCTTTAAATTGGGAGATAAAAAAAATGGAGATTGTAAATATTTTATATTATTGGATTACTACTTTTGATAAAGAATTTAAGGTCACAATACCAGGTCAAAGAAGCGAAGTAATCACATATATGCCAATTAAATAAAACAACTGGCACACCCAGCTTGTTCATCATCATCTAATTCAGGGTTATCTTTAAAATATCCTCCTGGGATTCTACTTTTTTTGTTTTCCATCTTTTTTATATAATCCTCCTTAATTCTGCTAATCCTTTCTGGTTTAATTAATTCAGTAAGGGGCTCGTCTTGCATCCATGTATAACCTTCTTTTTCGTATTCCATCGCTTTGATGAAAAGTTCATTATGTTGTTCATATAACCATACCCATTCTATTTTCTGTTGATAAAAACAAAAAAAACAGCCTGACCTGCTTCTAGAATACTTGCCTATTTTCCCGTTTATCTCAAATTCTATAGGATTATAGTAAGCTGGAATTCCAATTCCACTATCTTTTAAAGTTTTATAAATATCCTCTAATACTAGTACATCTTCATTTTCTATTAAACTATAATTTTCTTCAAATGACAATGGGTAATCAGTGGTCTTAAGATACGAGAAAACTAATCTATTGAATTCTTTAGTACCAACTTCTAAAATAAGTTTCAGCTTTGTGTCTCTATTATAAGAATTAGAGATTGGAGTTTCTATAATCTCTCTGAATCGAACTAAGTCTATACTTGTATCTAATTTATTAATTTCATTTTTATAAAATTCTATATTTGAATTTGATAAAACCTTATTTATAACATCTTCACTCCAAATGTTTCTTCTAAATGGGAATATTGATTGAATTGTTGACTTTTTAGATATATATCCTTCTCTGTCTTCATCACCTCGAATACCTACATACGATATTACAGGATCTGTCCCAACAAATTTTTCAAAAGGGTCTAATTTTAATTTTTTTGTACACCATCTAGCATTTGTTGAAGGTAAATATCCGCCAAAACTCTTAAGATAAATATCAAAAGGATTTGTTTGTTCTTTTGATAATGTATCCTCAGAAACAGATTCCAATTTTAATATTTTCTTACCTAAATAATTTTCTAAGCGTTCTATTAATTGATATGTTTCATTGAGTTCTCGCCCAGTATCAGATGTATAATATTCAACTTTATCATGTATATCAGGGTAATTATTTTTAATATATATTGCTAATGCAGCACTATCTTTTCCTCCAGAAATGCCTAAAACATGTCTTACTTTACTCATTTTAATAAATTTTTTAACAAATTATACAATGCTACTTTTTTTAATGTATCATCTGACGGTAATAATTTTGAAATTTTATTTTCAATATCTTTTAATTTATTTTCAAATTCTTTATTTTTTGGAATTCTTAGGGTGTACTTTTTCGCTTCTACTCCAAAAGAACTCAAGCTTATTCTTACTCCAGTTTCAGAAATTTCATCTTTGATATTTTCTGATAGTTCTAATAAATCATCTAATTCCTGTAATGCCTTTTTAATTTTTTCATAAATTAAATCTTCATCCTCATCTTTGATTTTATCTAAAGGTATTCCATATAAGATTTGAACAATTGAGTTGATCCATATATTTTTATCATCAATTTCAGAATCTATTCTTTGCAGTAGATTTTTTTGATTTGGCAACAAAAGATGCCTTTTTATATTTTTATATCTTCTTTGAATATATTTTTTATATTTAGAAAATTCAAGATCATTTTGACCAATTTCTTTATTGATAAAACTCTCAAATCTTGTAATTAAATTATCATAACTCGATCTTATTTCTCTTATTGATTGCTCTAATTTTAGAATATAATTTTGAAGTTCTTTTTTGTTTGATTTAATCTTCATTAAATTAAATCCAAGGGAAGCTGGAAATTCTTCGAAAAATGTTTTTTCTGGGTCTTTAGAATTTGAAATTGTACTTCTTATTGAGGCTGCTTCTGTACTTAATCTTTTTGTATTTTTTGAATACTCTGATAGATTTTTATAAAAAGTTAAAAATGGTTTTATTGTTTGCACAAATGTTGTATTTGTAAAACGAACTTTATCCTCCTGATTCAAAAATGATCTATAACTATTAAATATGTCTAATTTTACTCCATCAATGTCAAATGACTTAATCTCATATCTTTCAGGATTTCTTGTAATTAATTCTATAAATTCTTCGTTTATATTTGGGATATATCCATATTCATTAAAAAGTGCAAATTCATTTCTTTGGATAAATAAGTAGCTTGGAATCCAAAAATCTAAAAATCCCTGTTTTAATTTAAATGGCTTTTTTGAAAGTATATTATACAGTTCAGAGACTCTTCTTTTAGATGTTTTACAACTGTTTAGAAAATTATTTGACGCATCCCATATGTAGTGAATTTTATTTTTTTTATCTATAGTTTCATGTATAGTACTTACGTCTGTATTTAAGTCTATCCCATTATTTTTAAATAATGTTAAATAAATGGTTTTCTCGGGCGGAAATTTATCTTCAGGGAATGCTAGATTATTTTTATCCCAATTATTAACTAAAGCTTTAAAGAAGTTTCTTTTTGCGGTATGTATTGTGGGCGAAATCTTATGTTTATTTACTAATTCGTTATTAAAAATTGGCGTTTTATCATAAACTACCTTACATATTTTCGTCAATTCTTTATTAAAGAATTTTTTATTTTCAATAGTAATAGGACTACCATTGTGATACCATAAAATTAAATTTTGTTTAGAGCTATGATGGTTTAATATAATTTCATTAAGTTCATTTATATGATGATTAAATAAACTATTCAATTCTTTTACAGCCACTTTATCTTCAATATTTTCAGATATAACTTTCTTTATTTTTTCAATTTCAAATAGTGTTTCTTTAATCAAATTTGAATTTCCAAAAAAACCATATAGTGTTGTGCCTTTATTTTTTTCAGAATAGGCTCTTATAGATTCTTTATTTAATTTATCATTAAAAATTAAATTGATAAACCCGTCAATTTCATCAATAGGGGTTTCATCAATTGGCTGAGATGTTATTCTATATTCAAAAAGTCTTGGGGTACCTTTTTTGTATGTTTCTTCTTTAGCTATGATTGGAGGAAGTTGATAATACTTATTTACTAGAGTAGATATATCAGTAATTTGTGATGTTTTTTGACCTGCTTCTAATAGTGAAGTTTGTATGTCTAAATCAGTTCCTTCAAATAAAATATATCTTTTATTATATTCCCTGTAAATAATTATTTTCTTTGTTACCAGGCTTTCAATTATTTCTTTAGCATTTTTTATACCTAAGGATTTATTAGAATAGTTTATTACTAAATCTTTACCTAAACTTAGATTATTTTGACAAAATATATTCAATAATCCAATAATTTTGATAACTGATTTTGCGACTAGTATTTCTGATGTATATATATTATCAATTTTTTCTATTGAATTTTGAATTGATTTCCAATTTGAAAAGTCAGGATTATATTTAGAATTAAGAAAAGAATAAAAATTAAAGTACAGATAATCATACACATGAGATAGACTATAAAATCCTTTATTTTTAAAATTCTGTATTCCAAATTCATCTGTTGATTCTAAAAATGAAAATAACGATCTTTCATTTTGACCATATTTTTGAAGTGCAGATGTTATGACATTTGAAGAGAATAAATCTAATGGATATAAATTAGTAGATATTTCATCAATAAAATCTATATTAATTTGAAAACATTTTGATTTAATTACTAAATCATTTATATATTTTATATCCTTGTCATTTGTATTATCTTGATTTTTTAATCGTTTAGCTGCAAGATATAACAGTTGATCAACTGGTTCATTGAATGTTATTTCTCTAAACCTCCCTTTTATTTTTATCCACTCATTTTTTTGTGATGAGCTTACTGAATATGCATATTCTTCAAAATTTTGATGAACAGTTGTAATTAATATAATATTTAAATCTTCGTTATTTACGAATTCAGTTAATTGCTGAATAAAATATAATTCTTTTTCTGAATTATTTTTTGAAGCATATTCTAAAAATTTACCAAACTCATCAATCAATATTACTAGTAATGAATTTTTGCCTTTTATTGATGAGTATTTTATTTTTATGGAATTCAATAAAACCTTTATATTTCTTTCTTTATTTGGTATTTCTAATTCATTACACATGCTGTCAAATAATGATCCATATTCACCTATTATGGCAATAACATCATTTTTTTGATTTTGTAATATATTTAAATCAAATATTGATTTTTCGTTTTTAAGGCTTGTTTGTAAAGCCCACAAAAAAGAAGATTTACCTGTTCCGTATGATCCAATTATATTAAATGATCTTAGACCCTTTTTAAAATCATTAGCTATTAACTTAACAGTTTTAATAGCATTTTGCGTACGTATGTAATTTATATCCTTCCCGCTGTCTCGAATTATATTTACTGATGTATTAATTTTTCTTGCCATAATATTTTTCTAAAACCGTTGAAGGTTTGATTCTCTTTTTAAACTGTAGTTCTTTAATTCCGGCATAGTCACTATAAATTATACTTTTTTCATTTTTTACAATCTCTTCAATTTTATTAACTAGACCTAATCTATTAATTGCAAAAACAGAACCGACATTATTATAGTCACTTTCTATTTTATTAAAATTTATTGATGATTCAAATCCACCTGTTTCTAAAATACAGAATAGGATTACTTCACTAGGTATATTTATTTTTTCACTATTTTCAATAACCAATATTTCTTCACCTTTAATTCCAATATTATTAATCAAATTTAAATCTGTTAATAAACCTGAATAATTGTCTTCTTTATCTTTTGTTTGAGATTCTGATCTAATGTATAATTTAGACATCACAGAGAAGTCATCTAAAATTGTATTCTCTTTAGGTTCTTTTATTGAATTCTCGACACATTTTCTAATCACAAATTTTACATAACTTTCTTTTGTGAACTCAATCTTCTCTTTTCTAAATTCATTAAAAAGTAAACTATATGTTGATGAAAAATTATTTACTACAAGTTTATAATGTAATATCCATAATGTACCTTCATCTTCTAAATAAGGATCAAAACCATCATCAGCTAAGATTAAATGCCCAAATTCAGTGATATTGTCATTATCATCTATAATGTCAAATGATCTCATCCAGAATCTTATTGATGAAACCATGTTTTTACCTACTCCAAGAAATACAACAGAATCTAAATCCTTAAACTTCTTTTTACTTTTTAAAAAGTCGTAACCCTTTTTTAACCATAAATTTCGACATTGAAAAGTTTCATGACCAGTCAGTACTAAATTCTTATCTAAAGTTGTTAATTGCGAATTCAATTTTATATTTTTTTTCAAATTTAATGAATTAAAGATATAACTAGAAATCTTAATTAATTTAAATCTTAGATTTTTTATTTAATTTTAAATACTTGTAAATAAATTATTAATAAATATGTAAATAATATAATATTAATTAGCAATTCAAATATTAATCCACTTAAAAAAGCCTAATTCACCATTATTTTCAATTATATTTAACTATAATAATTATTTTAAAAATGTCTCCTTTCTTACCTAATCAACTTTATAAAAGGTCATTGATCCATGATTAATGCACAATACTTGAACGCAATTGTAAGATTAGCAATACTATAAAAACTCAACCTCCCCAAGTAACCCTTTAGCAAACCTCTTTGCTGGTACCAAACTATAAACTTTTGTTTTTAGAATATACTCTCCAGACTTTTTATCCTTCTTTGTGTAAGGGATAGTCATTGGATATTCATCTTTTAAGAATAACCATGCTCTAAGGCTCATTTTCATCACTAGTTCATATGATTTCTCTTTTTCACCAAATCCAAACACATCTGGTTTAACATCCTCGTGTTTAGATTCATTTGTCATTTTTTGACTTTTAACTTGTACATCTGTTATACGTTCTAAGTTGAAAACTCTCATTACCAGAGGCTATTTCATATGCAACCAGTGATGTATAATTGTCTGTAAACTTGATTGGTTCAACTTGTCTGTCACTTATTTGTTGACTATTTGCGGAGTAATATTTTTTAAGTACAATTACTTTTCTTTCCTGTATTCCTTTTGTAACCTTTTCTACTATGTTACTCAAATGGACTTTGAGCAAATTGTTACCTGCCAGTGCCGCCTCATTATTCAAGGATAGTTTTTGAATAATACTATCTTTTAAAGGACTACTCTTTGCAACAACTTTTATTGATTCTTGGATTAGTTTGATTTCATCAGCAGTAAACATCTGTTTAATATCCAAAATCTCATTATCAATATAAACTTTATGATTTGTGTCTTTTTCTACATTGAAACCAACAGCTTTTAATAAATCAAGGTATCTATAAACGGTTCGTTCGGTACTACCAATCAACTTGGCTATAGTCTTCATGGTCTTTGCAGGACTTGCCTGTAAAACTGATATTAGTTGTAGTAATCTCAGTAGTTTATTCTGGTTATGCATGTAATCATAAATTTAAGACAAGTAAGGACAAAATATTATTATATTTTATAATCCGACCCAAGTTGACGCAATTTAAGTCGTACTTCAACTATTCAAACGAATACAGCTCCCTTTATAGATTATTTTGCTTTTGGGAAGGTGAATCAGTTTAAGGCGGTCGAAATATATTGTGCATATCAGACTAAATAATAAAATTAACATGCCAACATAATGGAGTCCAGTTGCCATTCAAACGGGGGAGTATTCCGAAAATCCTTACG
>Ga0209355_1000221_pt1 | contig 34864 bp, 21 predicted proteins | sample LauGreSBDMM110SN_3_FD_187563 | JGI IMG/M metagenome (GOLD analysis project Ga0209355, IMG submission 187563) | Freshwater lake microbial communities from Lake Michigan, USA - Sp13.BD.MM110.SN (SPAdes) (version 2) | ecosystem: Environmental > Aquatic > Freshwater > Lake | place: Lake Michigan... | reverse complement strand
GCGCCGACTGCAACACTATCAAACGGTCGGGAAACCCCTAAAACCTTAACTACCAAGGATGTGTACGAAAGTCGCATCTGGCTGCGGAGAGAGATCGCAGGTATGGTAAAAACGTTAAGGATGAAGGCAGCGCGTGATGCAACGCGCTGCCGGAAGTGGGCAATCCGCCACCAAGCCCCTAAGTCCGTTATGATAGGATATGGGGAAGGCTCAGAGACTTTACGGTAGTGGGTCGCAAATGAAGGTTTAACCAACCGGATGCGGCATAAGATAAAGTCCGCGGCGCGGAGAAATCCGCACCATTTCAGTAAGGCCTCCCGACCAGTGAGACCGGATATATACAACGTCGTCTCGTAAAAGCGATGGAGGACTGCAAAATCTACTACGACCATACCGTTCGCAACGCAACTGGCGCGGTCGTACAGTTCCTCTATGGCGAAGACGGGATGGACGGCACCAAGATGGAGCGTCAAAAGCTGTCTTACATCGCGAAGTCCTATCCCGAAATGGACGCGACCTTCTTCCTGCGTCGTGAAGACGAGGCCGCGCTCAAAGTGTCGCTGACGCCCGAGGCGCTCGCGGCGTCTATGGAGTCTGAGGTGCACGACCGCCTCGCCGCGCACTACAAGGCGCTCCTGGAAGACCGCGAGTTCCTCGTGACGCGCGTGTTCCGTGGCGAGAAAGGCGAGACGCTCGCGTTCCCGATTCCGTTTGAGCGCCTCCTTCGCACGGCGGTTGGCCGCGCGCGCGTGGCCGGTATGGAAATGCTCCTCAGCGACCTGGATGCAGTGACGATCCTAGACGCTGTGGATGATCTCATCGCGCGCCTGCGCGTCGCCCCCAGCCACGCACCCGCCGGCTTCGGCGCCGTGCGGGTCCTCGCGATCCTCATTCGGCTCTACCTATCGCCCAAGCCTCTGCTAATGGAGTACCGGCTGTCCAAGTCAAGCTTCGCCTGGTTCATCAGCGAGATTGAGCGGTTCTACTTACAGGCCATCGCGCAACCCGGCGAGATGGTGGGGATCGTGAGCGCTCAGACGATCGGCGAGAACAGCACACAGCTGGTGCTGGACTCCTTCCACTCGTCGGGCACCGTGGCGGCCGTAAAGGCCACCTCGGGTGTGCCGCGCTTCAAGGAGCTTCTCGGGTGCAGCAAGCACATTAAGACGCCAATCCTCACGATCTACCTGCAACCCGACATCGCAACGGTGATTGCCCCCGCCGACGGCACCGCGCCGCGCGTCGGAATGCGCACGCGCGCCGAAGAGCCCCTCGCCGTTCTGGAACCGCGCGAAGCCGCCGAAGCCGAAGTGGAAGATGCCCAAGGCCGGCTCTGGATCCGCCGCGCCAGCGTCGTGGAAGGTGGCGCCACGACCGCCGAACGCCGCGAGACAGCCGAGCGCGAGGCCTCGCAGTCCGTCGCCGACGCCAAGGTCCGCGCGATGAAGGTGATGCGCTCCCTGGAAGTCACGCGTCTCACCGATATGCTGGAATCCACCGAGCTCTACTGGGATCCGCCGGGTCCGGACGGTCTTACGACCGCAGTCCCCGAAGACGCCGGGATGCTGGAAATCTACCGCACGTTCGCCTCCACCGAGCCCGACCGCTGCCGCAGCAACTCGCCCTGGGTTCTCCGTATGAAACTGAACCGCGAATCCCTTCATCGTCTGGGCCTGACGATGATGGACATTTACGTTCAGATTCTCACGGCATACAGCAACACGATTGATTGCGTGTTCAGCGACGACAACGCAGAGGAGCTGATCTTCCGCATCCGGCTCAGCAAGCAGTCGCTGAAAGAGACCGATACTGAGGAGTACGCCGATACCGAGGACACCATCGCCGCGCTGAAAGCGATTGAGTACAACATCCTACACAATGTGCTGCTCAAAGGCATCAAGGGGATCAAGAAGGTGTCTATGCGCCTGAAAACCAAGAGCAAGCGCACGGTGCTGCCGCGCAAGCGTCCGGACGCCTGGGACTTTGATGCGGTGAGCGAATGGGTCCTGGACACGGATGGCACCAATCTGCAAGAGATCCTGGCGAACCCCAATGTGGACGCGGTGCGCACGCACAGCAACGACATCTGGGAGATTTACCACACGCTCGGCGTGGAGGCGGCGCGCAACGCGCTTCATCGGGAGATTATGGAGGTGACCGGCGAGGACTCTATGAACTACCGCCACGTGTCACTGCTGCTGGACACGATGACGAACAGGGGCACCCTGATGTCCGTGGACCGCCACGGCATCAACCGTGGAGATGTCGGGCCGCTCGCGAAGTGCTCGTTTGAGGAGACGACAGATATGCTGATCAATGCCAGCATATTCAGTGAGTACGACGCGATCAACGGCGTCTCGGCGAACATTATGCTCGGCCAGCTGCCACCCTGCGGCACCGGCGACTGCGAAGTGCTGCTGAACGAGGATGAGTACATCAAGCTGCTCGCCGGCAGAAAGCGGCGCGCGGTGCCGAGCGCGGCCGAACTGGGTCGGCGCCGCGTCGTCACGCCGACGCCGGTGCCAGTGGCCATCGCAACAACGGTCGTCGGCCCCGTGCCCACCGCAGTCGTGACGCCCATCGCGCGCGAGGAGATGCGCGAACTCGTCGCCGAGACGGATCCGTGCGGCTATGGAGCCATTGCGTTCCAATACGAACTACCTGAAAAAAAGAGACGCGCAACTTCCGAGATGCGCGTGACATTCGCCTAAGCGGCGCGGCACGCCGCGACCCGGGCTCTTATTCTTTTTGTGCAATCAAATGTGTCTGAATCAACTTTTGAACGTCTTTGGGTGCTTCGCCGGCCATTTGGAAATACGGCTGGTGCGCGGGAGTCTCTATGACTGAATAGGTGAAATGAGCGTCGCCGAGCTCTTTGAAGAATAGGACAAGAGGCCTTTGGAGAACCGACTTTAAGTCGTCGGCGCCCGTTAGGAAAATGGAGGATGCGGCGAGGTCTTCCAGGCCGCCCCGACGAAGAGGGCCGGTAGGCCGAGCGCGTTCCAGGAGCAGGAGGATGCTGATGTCCAGGAGACGCGCGGCCATCAGCAGCGTCGTGTCGGCTGGCCAGGCGGCGACGGTTGCGGGACCGATTTCCGTCCATAGGCGCTGGCGATCCGCGGCATTCGTGCGCTCTATGAGTTTGCTGAATTGCGTGCGGCCCGTCGTCGGCGCGCGCCCGGCGCGGCGCAGCCAGGCGTTCCGGAAATTCGGATCGTCGGACACGGCCTCGGTCGCCGCGGCGTCGCGTAGGGCACGACTGATCGCCTGGAACGTCGCAAACTGCACTTCGGACCACACAAGAGGCACGCGAAGCTCGCCCGACAGCCAGGCGAAAAACGTCGGGATATCCGTGGGTTGCTGCTCAATGCGATGAAGGATCTTAAACGAACTCCAACTGTACGCGCGGATGTCCGTCCATTTGACCGGAAATGTTTTTTCGGCAACGTCGCTGAGAAGCGCGGGGCGCGGGCGCGCGGAGGCGACGGGCGCCGCTTCGGCCGCGCGAATGCGCTCGTGGATGGGCTGCGGAAGCTTTTCCCCGCGCGGGCGGGCGCTTCCGGGCGCAATGGGCTGCATCATCGCGGAAGGCAACCCGGTTTCCACAGCAGCCTGTGAAAAGACCCACTGACCCGACCGATCTTTGCGTTCGCGTTGGAGATGAATCTCGGGTGTGTGGAAAGGCAGCCGTGGCGCGATTGAAATATTGCGAAGGTGCGCGGCGAGCGTCTCCGGGCTATCCAGAGGCAGTGATTCAAGAATTTGATGGAGGCGAGCCCGTTGGGCGACCGGCACATCCGGAAAGGTGTTGGCCAGCGTCTGGACGCGCTGACTGCGCGGGCGTCCAAGCAGCGGGGCGACGAGCGTGTCGTGGTAGAATAGGAGCGTTTGGCCGACGCGCTGTTCCATTCGGCGAATTTCGCGAGAGCGCTCGGTTTCCTCGGCGACGCGTTGGATGTCGGCGTCACTGCGCGTGCCAGCCAAAAGGATCGGAAAAACGTCCTGAGGATCCGGAGGCGGCACGGTGAAAATGCTAGAAAACACGCCGGCGGGGGCGGCTTCCGGAACGCGGCCGGCTTCGTCTCCCAGTCCGAGATCGCGCAGTTTGTTGCGAAATTGCGTTAGGTCCCGATCAAGGCATTCCACACGGCGCGTGGTTCCTTGAAGGTCCTCGTGGTGCAAAATGTTCCGAATGGTCGGCAGCAGCGTGAGCGCGGCATTGAGTTCGCGTGGCGAAGGGCGCATTGCGACCGGAAGGAGCACGTGAACGCCCACCTCGGTTACCACGCGCGACACTGAAAGATCCGGGGCAAGGACCAGCGTACGCAGGCGAAAGGCCGTCGGGTCGTAAATCATCGTCTCAATCCATTGGGCGAGCGCCCGGAGAGCACCGAGGCCGTCTGTCGCCGTTGCCGCGCCTGCGCCCGCCGCAGTGCCCGTGCAACCACGGACCAGCGTGTCCTTTAAGAAGCGATGGCCTACGCGCGCCTGTGTAAGTTTTTGCTCGGCGGTGCCGCTGACCTTTCTAAGCTCAATCGGTTCGTACACCGCCGCGCGCTCGGCGCCGTCTTGTAGGATCATCGCGACGCGCGGCTCATCGGCGGAGTCTCCGATGCGCCGAAGGAGCTCCTCGGTCGTTTGGAAGTAGGGGCAGCGAATTTGTGCAACTTGCGGACCGGTGCGCTCCCACAGGATCAGTGCAACCCCGAACAGGCGCGCGATATCATAAAAGGTGTAGGGGTTCTTTGGTTCTTCGGGGGCGAGAAGGTGCGCAAAAAACGCTTCGTACGCCTTGTAAAGAGCCAGCTCGCGCGACGCCGCGTAAAGGGGAAGAGCATCCGGGTCGGGGAGTTGAAACCGCTTACGGTAGGCGGTTTGTTCACGGAGCCACCGGTAAAACTCGCGGCGCTCGGTCGCGGTGAGGTCCTCGGGATACATAGGATCGGTGGGAGCAAAGGCTTGTAGGATGCGCCCGTTTTCCAGCGTCATAAAGGTAATCGGGTCTAGACGACGACGAAGCGCCTTTGCGAACGCCTCGGTGCTGGGAAAATCTAAAATGTAAAGGAGCGCGGGCAGAAACGCATCGTCGCCTGGGGCCGCCGGGGACGCCACGCCGCGGCGCACGGCACACTCTTCGCGAATGAGCGTCGTTGTGCATAGCTGATAGGCCGTATTCGGCAAAAGAATGTCGTGAATCGGCTTCGGCACGGTACCGTAGCGGCCTTCGGGAATGGCGCCACGCTGTTGGAGTAGATTTTTCTCTTCCTTTTTGCGAGCGCCCGGTGTTTGTGATACACCGGTCGTGAGGCCCGTGGAGGGCGCGGACGTGGGTGCGGGCGCGCTTGGTACGAGCGTGGGTGCGACGAGGGGACCCGCGGGCAGTCCGCGTGGACGACTGGGGGTGCCTGGCGTCGCGGCGCATTCCGCGAGTTTGGCCGCCTTCACCGGCTTTATGCCGCAGCAGGGCATACATAGACCGGTTTTCGTGCGATCCTTGTGGAAGCTAATATGATGAGGTGTCTCTGGGGCGTTGTTCCAGTAACTGTGATTATACAGAAGCATCGGCTTTTCCTTGCGCGGGCACCCCGTCGTGCGATATTGTTCCAGCGTGAGCGGGCGACGCGACACTTGGCACCAGATGCGCGGGCACATATAAATGTTTTGATGGGCGGCGTCGCTGCCGTATTCAATCGCGCTGTCGTAAGCGGTACCGTATCCCTCGGCATCCATCGTGGCCTTTTCGCCCTTGCTGACGACAATGGGTTGCCGAAAGGGCGTGGCCCCGCATTTTGCCGCGTACCCTTCGGCGTCCAGGAAGAGCTTGGGATCGGCCGCTTGGAGGTGACTGAGGAAGTAGCGCTGATCTTCGCGACCGACAGCGCCACCTTCTAGGAAACTTAGATCTTCCTCGGAGGTGACCGATACCGCGGGCGAAATGAGTTGCGGGGGCACGGCGGGCGCGGCAGCGGCGGGGAGCGGTGGGCTCAGTGGGCGCCGACTGGGTCCGGCAACCGCTTCGGCAGGCACGGGCGCCGCTGCGGCGGGGACCGGAGCCTCGGCAGCGGTTTTAATAGCGATACAGCGGATCCAATGCAATGTACGCGTAAGATCCGAGCGATGCAGGGCGCCGTTCAGTTGAACGCGCAGGCCAAAGCCTGCAAAGCTAATGAATACGTGAAGTCCTGTCTGAACGCGACGTTGGAGCTCGGCGGGCGGTAGAATGCCTGGCGTGGCGCGAACGATGTCGCGGGCGCGATCTAGGGCGTCTTGAATGGCCGCATCGGTCTCGCCGATGTCGCTGAGTTCGGCGTAAATCACATCTTGTGGGATTCCGAGACGGAGTTTAGAGGCAATGTAATCGGAGATTTCCACGATCGCGTAGTTTTCCGTGCGAACCGCAAGCATATCCAGCGTATTTGCTTTGGTCAGTTGAATCACCTGAAAGACGCCGCGGAGGCCGCTGGCGATTTTGGCAAACCGCGGCACGGTTAAGCCGGGGAGAGCGATGTCCGTGCGCGCCGACAGTTCGGTTTCTGTAAACGTCAGCGAGGTGCCGTACAAGTCCTCTAATCGCCGGCGAAGGCGCTCGGCGTGCGGGTAGAGGTCGTCGGCGCCAATCTTTTCGCGGGGATCCAGATGATAGACGATGCGAATTTTCGTCGGCGTAATCACGATTTTTGCGAACAGGTCGCGTTCCGCACGGCCGGGAAGGAGGCTGTACATTTGAAGCATCGGGCCGGCCGCGGGAATGCGGTCGGCGGAGGTCCACGTTTCCAAGAACGCGGGCGGAATCGTGTGATTTTCGGCGAGTTTATACAGCACGCGCGTGGGATCGGCAACCCATTGAATGAGTGAAAAGTCGGCGACGCGAGCGTGAAGACGCTCGTACAATGATTGGATATCGGTGGCGTGTGCGCGGGGTATAAGCGGTGGCGTAGGCGCCGAAGGCGTTGGAACGTCTGCTTGGAACGTCACGCGATTGAAATGGCACGGCGTTTCGGGATGGGCGGCGGTGGGCTGTGTCCAGAGCGCGAGGAGTTGCTCGGTTTCTTTTGCAACTTCGCGCGGGCGCCGCAGAGCGCTTTGGGCGATGCCGAAATAGTGCGCGTTTGCGCGCAGCGCGGCAGGGACGTCTTCGGGAAAGGCGACGTAGACCATCTGCGCGTCCGCAGAGCCTTTTGGCTCTCCAATTCGCGTTCGGACGAGCGCTTTCAGCTGATAAGTCACCGTGGGAGCAAGTGCCGCGGTTTCCGCAGCAGCGGCCTCGGGCGTGACTTTGAAAGGATTGACTTGGTATCCTGGGCGCCAAGCGGTGGCGCTGATGTTAAACGCAAGGGGCTGTTTGGATTTCCAGACGTAAGGGGCTGGGCCCGTGGCGGCGACGGTGCCGAATGCTGCCGCTATTTTGACGAGAGCCGTCTCAACGGTGTCGTCTGGGAAAATAGGCACATCGCGTGTGGCCTGTACGGTATTCCCCGGACCGAGGCGAACCGCACGAACCCGCGGAGGGTCCGACGGGTAAGGCACTCTACAATCCATACGACACGACGTGGCACGACGCGCCGGCTTCTAAAAATGATAGGTATTTTGTTATCAATCCTGTTGTATATATAGAATAGAATGAGCGCAACGGTCATAAAACGCACCGAGAAAGACGCTGCCTCTGCGCCTACGCCTACGCCTACGCCTGCCGCCGCGCCGACCGTGCGCGAGGTGCTGATGCGCCATAAGTGCTGGATTCTCGCGGCAATTGCGCTGATTCTGTCGGTTTTCCTGATCGTTGCCTGGTGGAAGATCGCTTCCGTACCCGTGCCGGCACAAAAGGCGGTGGGCGGCGCAGGTCGTCGTTGGGGCGCCCGTGGCGGATGTGGATGTGTTCTGCCGTAGTTCGCTGTCTGATCATAGCACCAGCTCTATGCGATTCTTTTTGAAATATTCCGTCATCATATCGGTAACGAGTCCAAACGGCGTGTTTTCGGGTAATTGAAAAGCTTTATTGATTAGAGTGAGTCTTTTTGTGACGCGACCGTCTATTATGCGGCGAAAGCCAGCTTCTGGGGTATCGGCGGCATAGCGTTTGAACGTCTTATACAGTGTTACCGTAATTCGGAAGAGGTACCTAGGTCGGCTTAGATTTGGAATGAGATCCTCCGTTTGGTTTAAAATATCGGCGCCGTAAATTGCGCGCAGAATGCCACTGTAATTGCTATGTACCAAGATCACGCGAGGCGTGTATAGAGAAAAGGCCGTTCTGTAATAGCTCAGAGCGTCTTGCATAAAGAGTGTCGGGATCGGCGGGTTCCAAAGAGACGTGCGCGGATGACCAAAGGGTGTGGCGGAGGAAACGCCTGCGACGTGGAGGGAATGGCGAAGATGGCGCCCGAACGCGTATTTTCCGATCCAGCTGTTGAAGTCTCGGCCATCGGGGTCTAAGGTAGTCATCCACTTTTTCATAATCGCTCTTAGACGGCCACGGCGCTCGGCGAAGTTTGTTTCGTACAAATGAAACAGCCGACGAAACACGTAATCCATCGCTTCAATATTCGTTGGGAATCCTGAGGTGGCGTATCGGAAAATGAAGGTCGCCGCGACGTGTTGACGATTCCACCAATCCCACGCCGAAGGTTGCGTCAGGATAGACATCATAATGCCGCTGATGTCTCCGATGTAAAAATCGGTGCGTGGTGCCGGAACTGGGACAGGAGTGGTCGCGGTAGCGGTATCGGTCGCGGTGTTTGCAGCCGTAGGTGAATTGGGCGGAAGCAGAAACGCCGGTGTGGACGGCGCCACTGGGGGCATTGGTAGATGTGGGGCGGGATGGGCGGCGTCGTCGTTATCGTCGCTGTCGCTGTCTTCGTCGTCTTCGTCTTCGTCTTCGTCTTCTTCGTCGCCCGCAGCAAGGTTGATGTTTCCAAACAGATAGGCGCGCAAGTGAGAGGGTTCATCGGCGTAATAGGGCAGTGGGTCGTTTTCGTCTTCGTCGGGGGAACGCAAATAGGGCATCATTGCAGAGGCGGGAGATGTGATGATGGCGTGGCTTTGATCATCACTTACAAATTGAATGTAAGGATATGGGAAATCGTTGAATCCGTCAATGTCCAAAAGGAGATTGCGGATGCCGGGAGAACACGGCCGTTTGCCCATACACGCGTAAAGGAGCGGATAGTTGCTGATGTGGTAGATCGTGTGCTGCGCGTAGAACATAATGAACTCGTTTGGAATAGGCGACACGGCCGCGCCGAGACCGTGGCCACCGCCAAGATCGTGAAAGCGTTGAAGGGCTTCTTGGACTACCGCGGCGCGCCAACGGCCTGCGCGCTCCATTGCAAGAAACAGCGTTAACGCGTTGCCAACCGTGTACGCGTTATGATGAAGCATCTGATCTAGCGTTTGAGACGTATACAGGAGCGGCGTGGCAGCTGTATGAATACCGTGATTCACTGAATAAATAATATCAGAGGATTCGCCGTGGTACATCAGAAGAGGTGTTGTAATAAGGAAATAGTTGGCCTGCCACCGACAAAGCCAAGCGAGAAGAGCTTCCGCGTCCACGGCGACGGAGCCGGCGGCGAGCTCCCGAATGCTATGAAACAATTCGGGGTCCGTGGCGAGGACGTAGAAACACATACCGGATATGCGATCGGTATAAGAGACGGACCAGGGTATCCATACGCTGCGTAGCGCGTCGCCGCTTGGGCCGATAATGCTATCCCAGTGCTCATTGTCCGTGCGAACCACCGCTAGGAGTTTGTCGGGCGACGCGACCTCCTCGCGTGGAGCCAAATCCACAGGAGTATATGTAAAAGGATCCAGAATAAAGGTTTGATTAATGCGGTGAAGTTCGTGAAAAATCATTTTCAGATACTTGCATTCTACACGCAGCGCAAGGCGCGCAGGTTATAACCCCTAATAGTTACAAAAAGAAGAAGGCGTTAGCTTTAAGCCGTGGGCGCTAGTTCTGCCAGTTGATCGGCGCGTTCCCGAACTGAGCGAGCTTTTTGTTGACTTTCTTGAATACGTCGGAATTGAAAAAGCCTTGGTGAGCGCTGAGCGGAGACGGATGAACGCAATACACCACGTTCTGGCGCTGTGACTCGGGAAGGAGCACACACTTGGATTTCGCGAAATTGCCGAGAAGAAGAAAAACGACATCGGGTCGCGCGGTGGCCAGATAACGGATGACATTGTCCGTGAATTTCTGCCATAGCTTCATATGACTTCCGGAGTTGCCGGAGCGCACCGTAAGAGAGGCATTGAGCAGAAAGATACCTTCGCGCTCCTGCCATTTCGTGAGGTCGCCGTGCGTGAATGTGTAGATCTCTGGGTATTCCAGGTGAAGTTCCTTGAAGATATTCTGCAACGACGGAGGGATGCGTTCGCCGACGGGAACTGAAAAGGACAGACCCATCGCCTGGTTCGCGTTGATGTACGGATCCTGGCCGATAAGAACGACTTTGATCGCGGCGAGGTCCATCTCAAACACGCGGAAGACGGAGTCCGCGGGAGGATAGATAACCGTGCCGGCCGCGCTTTCGGTGCCGAGCACGCGGCCGATCTTGGCGAGGCGAACTTTCTGACTGTCAAACACCGGCGCCCACGACGGGTGGTGGTGAATCGGTACGGGCAACGCCATTTTTGCAGTTCGCTGCGACTTGCGTGTTGCGTTTAGCCGAATGATTTCATTTTTTGGACGCATCGGGTGCGGTGGGCACGGTGGGCGCGGGAGTCGCGGGCGCGGCGGGCGGCGCTGGGCATCCCAGGGGCTGCTGCTTACGGATCGGGACGCTTTGGTAGGTCTGGTACTTAAACTTTGGCATCATTGTGCCGATCTCGGTGTCTGCGGCCTCGTGGAGTGGGGTGCCGAGAAGCAGCTCAGAGTTCACGAAGACGGGCCGGACATTTGGTTTCTGCCCGAGCATATTGCAGACGGGAGGGCGGCGTTGCGGGACGGACCAGGCGAATTCGGGGCGGAGCACCATATCGCCCTCGTGGGTTGGGACATCAATGTAGTCGCTCTCGCCGTATTGGCCGAGAATGGAATCGGTGGTCGCGTTTACGATGGCGTCTTGATTCGCGATGGCGACGATGGCGGCAATGGCCTGGCGCTTCTCTTCGGCAGAGAGGTTGGGATTGTCCTGGATCTTTTGGATTTCGTCCAGAATGCGCGCTTTGGCGTCTTTGTCAAGCGTTCCCTCGCGGGTGCCTTCCAGGATGCGCGTGATCGTAGCGGCGATGGAAGGGTCTTTGCTGTCCGCTGGGCGCGCGAGGGCATCCGTCGGGCCAGCGGCGGCGGGCACGGCAACCGCCGCGGATGCAGACGTTCCGAGGGCGGCCGCGCGCGCCGCGGTGCGAGCCACATCGGCCTCTCCGAGCTTAATGCCTTCGGCAATGAGTGCTTTTTTGTCAAAAGTCATATTGAATAGAGCAATGAGGCTTTCGCGATCCATATCGGTCACGCGCAGGACTTCTTTTTCAAATTCTTCATATGATTTATGGGCTAGGAACGCGCGGAAGGTGTACTCGTTGTAGTCTAGATACACGTAGATGTCGCGGTAAGGAAGAAGGAGATTCGCGGGCATCGTTTTGCCTGGGCGAGCAATTTTGTATATTTCTTGAAGGACCTTAAAGAGCTCGGCGTCCGAGAGCACCTTTTCCAGTTCGGGGGCAAGGCCGTTGGATTGGAGCTTCATATTCCGAGCGTATTCTTCGGTGTCTATGAGGCGCTGCCGTAAGCCTTTGAGCGTCAGCGTTCCTGCGCGCAGGTCGCGCGTGTCCGCGACGAGCTCTTTGCTGGTCGGCTGACGTTGAAGGACTTTTGTGTAAACGGCGACGAGTTGTTCTTCAAGCGTGGTCTCGGCGGCGTCCACGAAGAACTCGTGAACGGCCTCGCGCTGTGACAGGAGAATGCCCGCGATCACTGTCAGGAATATCAGGAAGGCCCATTTTAGAAATACCATTTTTGCGCGACCGCGTTTGCGTAACCGCCCTTAACCTATTCGCAGAGATTTACAGCGTCGGTTTAAAGGTTTCGCGCGCCAAAAATTGACGGAGGTCACGTGTCGTTGGTGTGTGTCATACGCTGCCAAACGGCGTGACGAGTCGCAATGGCGCCCAAAGCGCCGAGCGCGCCTCGTGCGCCGCGGGTGCGTAAGTCGGCGGCGGCTGCAAAGCCGGTACCGAAAGGATGCGACCTCTCTGAAATCGTGGATCAGAAGGTCGCGGCAGCCGCTGCGGAGGCGGCCGAGGTGGCCGAGGTGGTCGTGGGGGGAGATGCAGCGGCAGCGGCTGCGGTAGACGATGGGCCGTTCGTGGATGTGAAGACGGCGCCGCCGACGTGGGACATTATGGACACTTACTTTACGACGGGTGGGGGGCCGGACTGTGCGCATCCTCTGGTCAAGCATCAGATTGACAGCTTCAACGAGTTTCTGGACAAGAAGGCGGCGCAGATCATTCACGGGTTCAACCCGATCCAGATTTGCCACAACTACAAGCCAGAACTCGGCGACTTTGCCTACAAAATCTATATGAACGTGACGCAGCCGTCGCGATCTAAGCCGATGTTCGTCGCTCAGGATGGGTCCACGGTGATTATGACGCCGAATATGGCGCGGATGAACAATCTGACGTACTCCACCGTGATGTACACGGATGTCCACGTGATTACGGAGGTGATTAACGACGATGGCGTGACGGAGCGTCGGGAGACGACGATTCCCAACGTGCCGATCGGCAAGATCCCAATTATGGTTCGGAGCAAGGCGTGCACGCTGACGCAGATTCCGGCGATTGGTGAGGGCGGCGGCAAATACGAGTGCCGGTACGATCCGGGAGGCTACTTCATCATCAACGGGAACGAGAAGGTCGTGATCTGCCAGGATCGGATTTCGGAGAACCGCACGCTGGTGTTCGCGCCGAATGGCAACGCCGACGGTATTTCAGCGGAGATCCGCTCTATGCCCGATGGCGTGTTTCTGCCGCCGAAAACGACCAGCCTGCACCTGTGGGGGAAGCCGAACCACCTGGGACGTGTTATTCGTCTCAGCACGTCGTTTCTGCGCAGCGAGGTGCCGCTCTTCGTGATGTTTCGCGCCCTGGGCGTGGAGCGCGACCGCGACATCTTCCAGCACATCTGCCTGGACCTTGATGATCCGCGGATGGCGCGCATCCAGCTTGAACTGATGGCTTGTGCGGACGACGCGACGGAGACGATGACGCAGGCCGCGGCGCAGACCCTGATGCTGCGGATTCTGGGGACGACCGGGACGCCGCGCGAATACTTGGAGCAGCCGGACCGTGCGCGCGAGATTCTGATGAACACGATTCGCAACGACTTCCTGCCGCACGTCGGGCCGTCGCTGAGGAAGAAGGCGCTCTATCTCGGCTTTATGGTGCGCAAGCTGCTGCGAATTTTCCTCGGCTACGACGGCTACGACAACCGCGACTCCTACATCCATAAGCGGATTGACACGACCGGTGTGCTTTTCAGCAATCTGTTTCGTCAGTGCTATGGCAAGATGATCAAGGAGATGCGCAGTATGGTTGTCCGAGAGCTCCATATGTGGCGCGCGAACTCGGGGACGGTCCCAGAGATCGTGACCTCTCTGAACGTTCACCGCTTCTTCAAGCAGACGATCATTGAGTCGGGGCTGCGCTACGCGCTCAGCACGGGCAACTGGGGCGTAAAGACGCTGGGTTCGTACCAGAGCATTCGCCAGGGCGTGGCGCAGGTGCTGAACCGGATGTCCTATCTGAGCTCTATGTCACACCTTCGGCGCATTAACACGCCGATGGAGAAGCTGGGCAAACTCGTGCCGCCGCGCAAGCTGGACAACACGCAGTTCGGGATGATTTGCCCCAACGAAACGCCAGAGGGCGCGGCGGTGGGTCTCGTCAAGAATATGGCAATGAGCACGCACATCACAATCGGGATGAGCAGCGCTTACGTGCGCGAGGTCCTTCGCGATCTGGGCGTGTCGCATTACAATGACACCTACGACACCGTTGCAGCGCGTACCTATCTGTCGCAGATGGGCGCGGCCGATAGCGTCATCGTAACGGTCAACGGCGATCTGCTCGGCTACACGCAAACGCCGGTGAAGGTGGTCGCGGAGCTGAGGCATATGAAGCGTGCCGGAACGCTGTCGCCGACCACGGCGATTGTCTGGAATATCCAGCAGGGATACCTTCATATCAACACCGACGCCGGTCGGATGTATCGGCCGCTGTACATCGCGCGCGGGGGCGAGCTGGCGCTGGCGCATCAGCTGCGTGAGCGTGGTGTCTCCTGGAAGCGGTTCTCGGAGCGCAAGACCTTCTCGGAGTACATTGCGCCTTACACGCCGGCGCCGTTTCTGAGCGCGGGCACGTGCGGCGACGAAGGCTTCCTGGAACTGATGGACACGGAGGAGATCAACCACGCGATGATCGCGATGTTCCCGCACGATCTGGCGCGCGAAATCAAGGGCACGGCGCTGCCGCCGCGATTCACGCACTGCGAAATCCATCCGAGTCTGATCAACGGCGTCCTCGCGGCGAACATTCCGTTTATGGACCACAACCAGGCGCCGCGCAACTGCTATCAGTGCCTGTGGCTGGAAGAGCCGGTGCGAATGGGCGATGGCGTAACGGTCAAAGCGATTAAAGACGTGGTCGCGGGCGACACGGTGCTCACGGTGGATCCACAGACGCTGCGCGTAACCTACACGGAGGTCGTCCACCAGTACGTGCGCCCGGCGGAAAAGCCGATTGTTCGCGTGATGACGCTGAGCGGTCGCAGCATCATCGTGACGGAAGATCATCGGTTCATCACGAACCAGGGCTGGCGCGATAGCACGCAGTTTAACGCGGACACGCGCCTGGTCATTGCGCCCACAGTGGATCCGTCGGTCGTCGCGGGGGCCGGCGGAGACGCGGGCGCGGGCGCGGGCGACCGCGTCCTGCTGACGACGGTCGGCGATGCGGGGAGCGACGCGCGACTGATGTCTTATGGTCTGCTACCGCTGACGGAGTCTGCGCCGACGTTCCTGGTGCTGATGCGCGTGTTCGGGTTCTTAAAGGCGCGCGGGCTGGGCGTAAAGTTTCCAGAGACGGCGATGGGTGCGGTGGATCGGGCGGCCTTGGAGCGCGATATTGCGGTTCTCGGCTTTACGGAGAACGGGTTGACCGACTCGGCGTTCAAAGCGCTGATGATGGCGCTGGAAGTAGATCGGTTCATTCGTATGCCGGCGTGGATGCTGGCGACGACGGCGGGGAGCGGCGCTGCGAGCGTGTCGGCCCTGTCGCGTTACCATTTCCTGTGCGGCTTCTTCGGGGGCGCAGGCCAGTCGTCGTGGGTCCAGGGCGTGATGTCGGGGGTGAGCGCGGCGGCGGTGGAGGCCGCGCGCGGTCTCGGGATGGCTTACCACCAAGAGGCGCGGATGGGCATCGCGCTGCGCGTGGAGTACGATCGGCACCGGGCGCTGTCAGAGGATTTGCCGGCCCTCGCGCGCTTGGGCGCGGGCGGTCGGCTGGATTGGGAGGCGTGGTGCGCGACGGTGGCGATTTGCGGCGAGATGCTGCTGGTCCCGGTGCTGTCGCTGGATGCGATGCGGCACTGCCAGATCGCGGACATCACGGTCGCCTCGGAGAACCACTCGTTCATCGGCGGCGACGGGTTTGCGGTCAGCAACTCGGCGATGGGCAAGCAGGCGGTGGGCATTTACACGAGCAACTACAACCAGCGTATTGATACGATGGCGCACGTGCTGAACTATCCGCAGAAGCCGCTCGCGCGCACTCGGCTCGCGAAGTACACGCACAACGAAGATCTGCCGTCGGGTTGTAACGCGATCGTCGCGATTATGACTTATTCGGGGTGAAATGAAAGTTTGAGCCCCTGTCGTAGTAAAAGCTACGGCAAGTCCGCACGTGGCGGGCAACATTCTCAAATTGCTGGAAACTCCAGAGAGCTGAAAATGATATAAGAAGATGTCGGTTAACAAAAACAAAAAACAAAACACAAAACAATGTCCGAAGCGAAGAAGGTCTGTAATAAATGTGATCAGGAGTGTCCTATCTCAGAATTCAGGTACGGAAAGTCTTATTGCTACCCCTGTCAAAAGAGGCAATCAAGAGACTGGAAATCCCGAAACAAGCTTTATATGTCTGAATACAACCAGACGTATAAAGCCGCAAATCGGGAAGATATCAGTGTGTATAACTCAGAGTATAACACTGCGAACCGTGCTAATATTCAGAAGAGGTCATCTGCGAACTACATAAAGCGCTATCACGAAGATATAGGCTTTAAGATCGCTCACTGCCTACGAAAACGGTTTAGATGTGTCCTAAAAGAAAACAAAACAGATAAAGGTGCTATGATCATCCTCGGATGCTCGCTAGATTTCTTCAAATCTTGGCTCCAATACTGCTTTGAAGGGGATATGTCGTTTCAAAACCACGGAATCGTATGGCACATTGATCACACTGTTCCGTGTGCAAAATTCAATCTAACTGAGGATCCGGAGAAACTGAAATGTTTTCATTGGAGTAATATGAAGCCAATGTACGCCAGCGAAAACATAAAGAAAAACTCCAATCTGACAGTGAAAGAGATTGAACTACACGAGCAGAGGTTATCAGCGTTTTTACAGAACCTACCGCAGGATGTTGCGGGACAATACACAACAATCGTCATTAACCGACACAATTATATCAAATGAATGCTCGAGCTGTATCGCTACCAAGGTAGGGCGGAAACGTCTTACTGGCGGATGGGAAACCAACCCGGTATGGTAAAAAGGCGAACAGATGGACAATCAGCAGCCAAGCTCCTAAGGTCAGCATCCTGCTGATACGGAGAAGGTTCAACGACTAGACGGGAATGGGCTAATAGAAGTTTACTTCTATCGGCTTAAGGTATAGTCTGCTCCCAGTGGTAACATTGGGCCTCCGTAAGTATTCTCGCCCTGCCCACGGTTTGTGGGGCGAGCGGAAAGCGGAGGGGCAGGGTGGCGATGGCCTCCTGTTTAACACAAAGGTCAATCAAGAAGACTCGGTGATGATAAACCAGAGCGCGCTGGATCGCGGGCTTTTCACGAGCACGTACTACAAGTCGTATCGTGATCAGTGCAACAAAAATCACAGCACGGGGGAGGAGGAGATTTTCACGGTGCCGAACCCGCTGGAAACGACGGGGATGAAGCCGTACAACTACGACAAGCTGGGGCCAGACGGCTTTGTGCCAAAGAACACGGCGGTGGACGGCAGCGATATCTTGCTTGGCAAGGTGATGCCCCACAAGGTTCAGGGGGTGGTTCAGCCGCGCGACAACAGCCACGTGCTGAAAACGACCGACGAGGGAAACATTGATATGAACTACCTCGGCGTCAATGCGGATGGCTACAAGTTTGCGAAGATCCGGCTGCGGAAGTACCGCAAGCTGGTGATCGGCGACAAGTGCAGCTCGCGCTCGGCGCAGAAGGGGTCGTGTGGAATGGTGTACCGGCACCAGGATATGCCATTCAGCAAGGATGGCATCGTGCCGGATATCATTATGAACCCGCACGCGATCCCGTCGCGTATGACGATGGGACAGCTGATGGAGTGCCTGATGGGCAAGGCCGGCTGCTGCGTGGGCGCGCTCGGTGACGCGACGCCGTTTACGGACTGCTCCGTGGAGGACCTGGCGACGGTGCTGGGAAGCTATGGGATGGAGCGGTGCGGTAACGAGGTGCTGTACAACGGTAGGACCGGGGAGATGATCCAGACGGATATCTTCATTGGCCCGACGTTCTACCAGCGATTGAAGCATATGGTCGGTGACAAGATGCACGCACGAGGGTCGTCTGGGCCCGTTGTATATTTGACCAGGCAGCCCGCGGAAGGACGCTCGAAGAGTGGAGGCCTTAGGATCGGGGAAATGGAGCGTGATGCTATCGTCGCCCACGGTGCCTCCACCTTCATCAAAGAACGTATGCTGGATACCTCCGACAACTATCGCGTATTCATCTGCCGCGGATGCGGTATGATCTGCACGGCGAACCCCGAGAAGCACATTTACAAGTGCAGCAACTGCAAAAATCACGCAGACATTGTCCAGGTTCGGCTCCCGTACGCGATGAAGCTCCTCATCCAGGAGCTAATGACGATGGGCATTGCCCCCCGCATCAAGACATAAAAGCTCTAAAAACAAACTATTCTTTTTGGTAACTTTGCCCGATCCTTTTTCGGTCAGGCCAAAAATTGACGCGGGTTTTCCACCCAACCCGTATAAGCAATCCGCCCTATCCACTCTCAGTGTGGCCAAAAATTGACGCGGGTTTTCCTGCGGTACCCCATATATTATCGCGTGCGCCAGCGTCGTTATGTTATTATAACAAAATGCCGCGCATTCGTAAAAAACAGGTTCTGCCCGAATCTACCAAAGATGAAACGGATCCGAACCAGCCCTCCACGTCCGAGAGTGCCCCTGTGAAAAAGAAGTACAATGTATGTATCTGGGCGGATGAGGACGGACACATATGTAATGCATCCGCATCTTACAGCCTGCCTGATAAAAAAGCACGGATATTCTGCAAAGATCACGCGAATAAAACGGATCTCAAAATCGTATTTAATTCATCTAAAAAATTATGCGAGGATTGCGAGAAAAAGATACCAACTTATGGAATTACGAAAGGCAAAGCTATGTATTGTGCACCGTGTGCCAAAATACGTATTAAAAACGAAGAAAAGCTCACAAATGTCGTGCACACAATGTGTGAAATCTGTCAAAAAGTTCAACCGACCTATGGTACGGAGCCTAAAAATCCAATCCTATGTGCTGCCTGCGCTAAAAAACATCCTGAAAAAGACAAGTTTTTCAATGTAAAACATATCAAGTGTCAGGACTGCCATAAGACGCGCCCCATTTATGGCATTGAGCCCGGAAAACCTCTGGTTTGCAAAAACTGCGCAGAGAAGAAACCCAACAAAGAGGACTTCAAAGATGTGGTCAACAAAATGTGCGAGATCTGCAAAAACACTCGTCCCATCTACGGAACTGAGAAAAAAAAGCCACTTTACTGTGCACCTTGTGCAGATAAGCAGCCCAACAAAGATGATTTATGGAACGTTGTAGACAAAATGTGCGACGATTGTAAAACAGTGCATCCTACCTACGGAACTGTGCAGGGAAAGCCATTCTTATGCGCAGGCTGCGCGAAAAAACATACCGAAATAAAAGATCTTCGGAACGTTTTTGACAAGATGTGCCTGGATTGCGGTGTCGTACAGCCAAGCTACGGCACCGAAAAAGGTAGGCCACAGTTCTGCGCACCGTGTGCTGCCAAACATCCGCCGGAAGAGAATCTTACAGATGTGGTAAATGCCAGGTGCCTTACACCCTACTGTGGTAAGCAAACAAACCGAAAGCACTTGAAAGGCTACTGCTACCGCTGCTTCGTCCACACCTTCCCGGACAGCCCGATCCTTCGCAACCACAAAACAAAGGAACGCGCGGTCGCCGACTTCGTCCGCGAAACCTTTCCGAACTACACGGTCGCGTTGGACCAGCGCATTGAGGGTGCCTGCTCGCGGCGGCGACCGGACATTCTCATTGATATGGCCGAGTACATTCTCATCATTGAGATTGACGAGAACCAGCACCAGGCCTACGACTGCTCCTGCGAAAACCGGCGGCTGATGGAGATATTTGAGGACGCCGGAAGGCGCCCGGTCGTAATGGTCCGCTTCAATCCGGATCAGTACTATGACCCGAAGAAGAAGTCGGTACCCTCCTGCTGGGGCTCTACCGAAAATCGGGGCCTCTGCGTCGTAAAAGACAACAAGAAGACCGAGTGGGCGCAGCGCCTAAAAACCTTGAAGACAACCATTGAGATGGTCGTGTCCCAGGGTGCCATCAAAGAGATTGATGTGATCCATCTCTACTACGACGGCTTCTCAAAGTGATGGTTCATCACTGATTGAGTAATCTAGTTTTTGTTCATTTGGCCGCACTTAATTGCTACCAACGAGAAAAGTATTAATTAAAATATTGATATAAAAAGTAATAGTTATATACAGAGCAGTAAAGCATTTGTGTATACACAAAATGAGCATACAGCCTCTGATCGCAAATTTAGAAAACCTTATAAATAATTTACCAAAGTCTAATGTACGATTTCTCTATTTTCTTAAACAAATCGTTCAAGGGCCAAATGGGCAATCACAGTACATATTACAGCCAATGGTAATTACATATCTAAGTGAATGGGTAGTTCAAGGTACGCGCTGCTATATTGGTCCAGGACTGACAGCACAATACTGCTACGTTTATAAAATTAATACAATCAAACATATGGTAAGAGTAACACCTTTAAATGCATCTGGAAATCGTTTTATAGCTAATTTTCTAGGAAATCCAGTAGATAAAATAGAGTCCGAACACGGAAATCACTTAACACTCGGAATAGAGCGCACTCGTCCGAATAATGTAGTTTTACGTACACATTTTGTAACTTATAACCAAGATCCCATAGATCCATATATATTTACGCGCGATCAGGATCGTTGTGATTTTATTGGAAATCAAGCCTATTTACAATATAATAAAACTCAATTTAGTCAATTACAATGTTTGAAAGGAACGGCGCCTACCATTGGAGATGTTTATACAGCGGAGCCATTTATGATAAATGTGCTTCAAGAGTTGTATCGGACACTATACACTACACCACCAGCTATTCCAGGAGGCAACCTTTCTTCAAGTGTAAACATTGGTAAAAAAGGTGGTAAATATATTACTAAGCCAAATGGAAAAAAGAAATATATTCAACGCGGAGGAGCAGTACCTGTAACATACAGGAGCTTATCACTCACGTCTGTGGAAACGGTTGCCTTTTTAACAAATCGCATATTTAGTAAAATACTAGAAGAACGCGAAGATTTAAAGTCCGTTCAAGTATTTTTGGATGAAACAGATAGTCTTGGTCCTGATAATAAATTAAACCTTGTAATTCTGTACGATTTCTCAGAAAACGCGCGTATGGTATTTCATATGAATATGAATAAAGTTCTAAGAGCCGCTTACGCAAATGCTCATCCGCAAACTGCGTCCGAAGATGAACAGCGCGCGTTAGAATATCTCATAACTGCATCATCTATTCAGAATGCGAATATTGGCAGTTCTAGGTCTAGATAGTTATACTATTACGTCCTTCACGCACGTAAACCGTAACACCGTACGCTCCCGACAGCAGCGTCATCCACGTGAGGCCCCACGTCATATCGCGGCGAACGACGCTGGCATCGTAGCCGGCGAACATTACGTAAAGCGTTCCATTAAACACCCCGTAGATCGTGAGGGCCAGAAGAAAGCCTGCAAGCATCGCCGAGATCACCGACGATCCAAGGGTCGTCGCCCACGCACGGGTCGCAAGCGGCACAAACGCCAGCCAAGCGATCACGATGCTGCCGTACGACAGCGCTGCGGCCAACGCGCGCGCCGGCGTAAACTCAGGGAATCCCGCGGTGCCCGAAATGCGCGCCGCCACGCCGCCGTAGTAACCGCGCGACGCGAAGACATAGGCGATATCTACGGCCAGGTAAATCCCCGCAAAAATCCAGGCCACCGCCGAAGGCAGAATGGGTGTCGTCATTGCGCAGGTTGCTATTTAAAGCTTATAGAATTTGCATCATAACAATATACAAAAATTAGTAAAAGGGTTAAATAGTGCAAAGGCGAAGGCGACGGCGAAGGCGAAAACGCAGCGCGATGTATCAAAGCCGTATCAAAAACGCGAAAAAGCGGACGGGTCGCCAGGAGCGCGGCCGTATGCTGGTGGAGCCCGACGATTCGCAAAGCTACGCGGTCGTTCAGGCGATGCTCGGCAACGGTCGGCTTTCGGCGATATGCGAAGATGGAAAGACGCGCGTCGCACGCATTCGCGGCTCTATGCGGAAAGCCGGCGGTAAGGTCATCATAGAGCCTCGTGATCTCATCGTCGTCGCCCTGCGCGACTACGAGGACGACAAAGGCGACGTCATTCACAAATACACCCTAGACGAGGTCCACGAAATTCTTAAATGGAATGTGCTCCCCACGGCACTTCGCCGCGTACTCACGCGCAGCGAGTTTCAAGGCGACGACGACGAAGAGGATCACGTCGTTTTTACCGAAGACAATTGGGATCCGACCGCCGGCGGCCCTGGCGGCACTGGCGGTGCCGTGCCGAAAAAGACCGGCGTCGCTGCGGAATTAGAAGAGCTGGACATTGCCGCGATTTGAGTTGATTTAATTGTCGTTTTTATATAGATGTCTTCATCAAAGCGCATTGGAACCGCCGGCGGCAACCTGGTCAGCCAGGGCGCCTATGGTTGCACCTTCTATCCTGCATTTCCGTGCGAAACGGACACGCCACAAACGGCGCGGGCGCTGCCGCGCATCGGCAAAGTAATGGGATCCGAAGAGCATATGCAAGAAGAAATTAAGAGCGCGCGCATCCTGAGCAACATTGACCCAGAAAGCCAATTCTTCTACTATGCCGACATTGACAGCGAGTGCATCCTCTCGCCGCAGACGGTCAAGGCCGCACTGAAACCGGGAGAGACGTGCGAGGCAATTGAGCGCAACCTGATGAAATCGTTTCAAATTACGATGCCTTTCGGTGGCAAAACACTCACGCAATTCTTGAAGGCGACTTACGGAAAGCACGGCGCGAGCCGAGCGGACATTGCGCGCATTGTTGAGCCGGTTTTCCAAGGGATCAAGCGCCTCGTGGACGCCGGCTACGTGCACCAGGATATCAAGCCCGAGAATATCGTCGCACAGGTGGACGCTGCGGGTAAGACCCAGGTGCGCATCATTGATTTCGGCGTCCTAATGTCGGCGGCCGATTATTACAACGTGCACAGAATCTTCAAATGGGTCACCAATGCCGTCTTCAAAGAACACAAATACATTTACAATGGTCCGGAGTATCGTGCTTTTTGGCTGTCTGAGCAAGAAGAGGGCGTAGACGCGCTCGTGGAAGTGGAGCGCACCCTCGCGAAAACGCCCATTAAAGTCCCCGGCGCGCCGGCGTATGATATCGGAACGCCCTCCGGAAAGAAATCGTTCCAGTCCCTTGCGAAACTGTGGGCGTTTATGCTCCGCGCGGGATCCAGCGACACTCCGAACAAAATGAAGGAGATGAAGGCGAGCGGCTTCGCGGAAAAAGCGGACATTTGGTCGCTCGGCATCGTCCTACTGCGACTGATGCCGTTCGTGGTGCCCGCCGAAGGCGACAACCCTACCGCAGTGGAACTGTACGACAAGCTGCTAAATGGTCTGCTCGTGCCGCATCCGACGGATCGTATGTCTATTGACGCTGCCCTGGCGCTCCTTAAAAAGCTGAAAAAGGCGACAACGGCCGTGGCAATTCGCGCGAGCGCCAGTGCGAGCCCGAGCCCGAGCCCAAAGCGCGCAAGTGCAAGCAGCCGCCCAAAGCTGATACGCAGCGAAGACCGAAACTATGCGAGCCCAAGCGCGTCGCGTCGTCGGCAGCTGGCAACCGTCTAGTCTAGACCGATCGCGGTACGTCGTCTTTGCAAATGGGACACGTATGGTGCGCCCGGAACCATTGGCGAATGCAGGGATCGCAGAATTCGTGGCGGCACCGGGTTATTTTTCGGATTCTTGGAAGTATATCCATTGTCTCTAAACAAATCGTGCATCGCATTGTCGGGTCCGTTGGGGCTGAAACAATCGGCGCAACGGCGTCTACGTCATTGACACCCACGGGGTGGTCTCCTATATGTTCACAGAGCCGCATCAGTTGTTCGTAAGAGGGCGTTGGTTCGTCCTCGGACGACTCCGTCTCATACTCGGCGTCGGCTTCGCCTTCGTCGTATTCGTCGCCGTCTTCTCCGTCGCCCTCCCCGTCCCCCTCTCCGTCGCCGTCGTCGGGCACTACTTCATCATAATAGTGCGCAAACATTAACTCGCTTTCTGTGGCGGAATTAATCGCTTCGTCCGCGTTTGCGAACATATTCCCGGAGCTGTAATCGGCCCAAATGGCGAAAAACGCCGGGTGTTCGTACATCATATGAAATATGAAATCCATTGGGCCTTGTTCCCGTCCACATATTGGGCATTCTTGCAAGGCGCCCGTCGGAAGCGGTGGCGGTCCCGGACTAGATGGCGCACTTTCCAGCACCTCTGTGAAAAGAGGCGGGATGCCCGTAAAGGAGATAAATGGGGTTAAAACGTTAGAAGACATTCATTTGGTTTTTACTATCGGTGGCGGCTTTATATTAGCACGCGGCGGCGCGCGGCGGCAATTTTTAGCATTTAAAGGTGTGCCGCGTCGTATGTAAGACGACGGCGGAGCCGCACCGCAACGCACCGCAACGCAGCGCAGCGAGAATGGGTCTCCTAGACGAGTACATTGAGACCGACGCGCTCTATAAGCGCAAGTATGGCCCCGCGACAGCGCTGTTTTTACAGTGCGGTGATTTTTTTGAACTTTATGCGGTGATTAACGATACCGAAGAAGTGGGGGCGGACATTTACAAGATCGGCGACCTATGCGATCTTCAAGTGACGCGGAAGAACAAGGCGATCCTGCAAAACAATCGGAGCAACCCGTTGATGGCGGGCTTTCCGATGTACGCGCTGACGAAGCACGCGGCGTCGCTGCTGGCGCTCAACTACACGGTGGTGATTATGCGACAGGTGACGCCACCGCCGAACGTGACGCGGGCGGTCACGGAGATTATGAGCCCGGGCGTGACGCCGATGCCGACCTCTCACGAAAGCCAATATCTGATGGTGGTGTTTTTCTCGGAGGACCTGCTGACCGTCGGCATCGCCGGCGTGGACGTGAGCACCGGGCACACATTCGTGCAGGACGCGGCAATGCCGCTTGCCGTCGCGGGCAGCGCAGGCGGTGCAAGCTCGGGGGGTGGTGGCGCCCCTCCGATAAGCATCCCAGCGAGCGATGACGTAGCCCGCGCGATTCAGGCGTGGAACCCGCGCGAAATCGCCGTGTACGCTCGGCGTCCGACGTCGGCGGGCTCTGGCGGCGGCGGCGCTGCCGGGGCAGCCGTGCTCGCCACGCGCCGCCGCGCCTTGGAGCGCATTTTCGCGAACGCGCGCACGCATCTCTGCTGGGAAAACTACGACCCTGACCTGGAACGCCCGACGATCCAAAACGGCGTGCTGAAACGGGCTTACTGGCGGCCCGACGCGGACGCGGGCGACGCGGGCGGTGCGACCGCTGCCGACGAACGTCGCCTTCGCGCCCTTGGGGCTGTGAGCTACATTGAGAAGCTGGACCTGGAACGGATGGATCTCGGCCGAATGGCGTTCGTGCTTCTGCTGGAATTCACGTATCTGCACAGCGAGACGCTCGTTCAGTCGCTGAAAGAGCCCGCGCGGCTGGAACGGAACGGTGTCCTGTCGCTGGAATACACAAGCGCGGTCCAGCTGAACCTCATCGGTGACGGTGGCGGCGGTGGGCTCGTTCGGCTGCTGAACCGGTGCGGTACGGCGTTTGGGCGCCGTCTGTTCCGGGAGCGCTTGATGAATCCGGTGGCGGACGCCGCGGTGATGATGGCGCGCTACGACGCAATTTCGGCGATTTTACAGGCGCGGTCGCAGGTGCCTCTGAGCAAAATCCTCTCGCAGATGCTGGACTTGGAGCGGATGGCGCGGCGCATTCGCATCGGTACGTTTCCGCCCTGCGACTGGTCTGGCTTTTATATGAGCCTGGAAGCCGCCGACAGCGCGGCGAACATTGGCGGAAAGGCAGACATCGTCGCAATGATCGCCGAGATCCGAACGCGGTACGGGGACGCTTTGCGCCTGAACGAGTGCGGTCGCTACTTTACGTCGGACATTCGCAGCAACATCTTTGCCGAGGGCGCCTATCCGGACCTGGACGCGCACCAGGCGGCGATTACGGAGCAATTCGTCTTCCTCACCGAGCGCTGCGATGCGCTGCCGGGCTGCAAGATAGACAGCAACGAACGCGATGGCTACTTCCTTTCGGTAACGAAGCGGCGTTGGGAGGCCATCCCGGCGCCGCACCGGATCTTGGTGCTCGGCGAGGCGAGGCTCGCGGCAAAACCCATCAGTGCCAGCAGCGCCGTGCTGCGCGTAACGTCGGCGACCATCTTGGCGGCATCCGAAACGATCCTGCGGCATCAGCGCGAGCTCGGCGCCGACGCCGAGCGTCACTACCGGGCCTTTCTAACAAAATTCACCGAAGACGTCGGCGATGTCCTGGATCAGCTCGTCGCTGGCCTGGCCGATCTGGACGTCACCGTCGCTGCCGCCCGCAATGCGGCCGATTACGGCTACGTGCGGCCGGTGCCCGCGCCCGGCGCGCCGGGCGGCACGAGCGCGGCCTCCGGATTGGACGCACGCGGACTGCGGCATCCCATCATTGAGAGGATTCAGACGGAAACCGATTACGTAGCGAACGACGTGCGCATTGGCAGCGCCGCGGCGCACGGGTGGCTGCTCTACGGCATCAACGCGTCGGGCAAGAGTTCTTTGATGAAAGCCATCGGCCTAAACGTCATCTTGGCGCAGGCTGGGATGTTCGTGTCGGCGACGTCTTTCCGATTCACGCCTTACGAGCGGCTCTTTACGCGGATTCAGATGAACGACAATATCTACCGCGGGATGAGCAGTTTTACGGTGGAGATGTCGGAGCTGCGTACGATTTTGGCGCGGGCGGACCCTCAAAGCTTGGTGCTGGGCGACGAATTGTGCTCGGGCACGGAATCGGTCAGCGCCGTGGCCATTGTGGCGTCGGGCATTGAGCGGCTGCTGGCGACGGGCGCGACCTTTGTGTTTGCCACGCACCTGCACGAGCTCGGCGACATTTCGGTGGTGACGGAGGCGGTCGCTGCGGGGACGGTGTTCATAGGTCACCTGCACACGGAGGCGAACGCGGCCGCGGACGGCGGACTCGTCTACGACCGCAAAATCCAGCCGGGACCGGGCAATCCGCTCTATGGCCTGGAAGTCTGTCGTGGGCTCGGAATGGACGAAGCGTTTTTGAGGACGGCCGATCGGGTGCGTCGGCAGATGCTCGGCGTCGCGGAAACGCTGCGCGCCGGCTTGCGTACATCCGCCTACAACCGCGCAGTGCTCGTGGACACCTGCGGCGTGTGCAGCGCGCCGGCAACCGAGACGCACCACATCCGCTACCAGCGTGACGCCGACAAAGCCGGACGCGTCGGAAACGGCGTCGGCGTTCACCGAGCCTCCAACCTGATTCCTCTCTGCGAGGCGTGTCATCAGGAGGAGCACCACGGCAACCTTACCATTCACGGTTACCGCGCCACCGTCGGAGGCGGCTGCGTGCTGGACTTCACGCGCGCCGCGACAAAGGCGCCGGCGGCCGCGGCGGCGGCGTCGGCGTGTTCTGACATTACGTGGTTGCGCTATGCGCAAACGGGGTGGATGATTCAGGGGAAAAAGAACTGGCTGCCGCGCACCGAAGTTCAGGTGCGCGCGCTGGCTAAGAAAAAGCTAGACATCAGTTCAGAACAAACAGACAAACTACTAAACGATGTGCGAGAGCGGTGGTTGGAAACGACGGATTGAATTGCGGCGATGGAGGAGTTGAAGTAGAGTGAGCGTTGCGGCTACGGCGGCCGGCGGCGCGACCGGTGGCGGTGCCTGCGTCGGCGGCGCGGTCGCAGCGCCGGCTTCAAGATCGCGAAGACGCGGTTTGAGTATATAGCGATAGTAAATGTCTTCAAGTTCGTGCCTTGTTTTTATGAGAAGCATATTTGCGAGTTGAATCCCTCGTGAATATGCTATTGCGTTGGCGTCATACGCGTCCGATGTCTGTGACACTGGGAGCGGGTGGAGTATTTGACGGATTAGATTTTGTAACTGAACGAGTTGATATCTAAGTTGTAGGTTCGTCATTCCCAGAGCCCTTTACGCTAATAGATACACTCCTCGGTCCGCTTAGCTTTAAATGTAACTCAGCGTCCGTATAGGTTTTCCGAAGATCACAAAAAAGGGTATAAAACGCATCGGGCGCACGCGCGGCGGCGATTAAGAGGTCCACTGGAATCAGCAAATTCCAGCTGAGCGCGTCGGCAAGACTCCATACGGCGGCGGCATCGGAGAGCAGCGGATGGAGGACGGAGAGACCCGCGAGATCGTAGGTATATTGATGGTAAAACAAGAGCGCGAGATGAAGCGCGGCGTAGGAATGCACCGAGGAAAGGTGGGCCGGTTTGGCGCGGTCTAAATACAAAAGCGCGACGACAAACACGTGCGCCGGGAATTCCGCCCGAAACTCCTGAAAAGCGGCGTAAAAGGCCCGCGCGATCGTGAGGCGGCGACGGCGTGGTACGAGGGGACGCCACGAAGTCGGCACTGGCTCCTGTGCCGGTGGCACTGGCGCCGTCAGGGGCCGCTCTGGGGCCGGTCGTAAAAGGCCAGTGAGTTCGTCGCGGATGGTTGCGAGGCTCGGGCGCTTGGTCGGGTCCCACGCGGTGCAGCGGCGATAGAGATCAAAGGTATACGGCGTAAACGCGAGCTGATAACCCGGTGGCAGAGGAAGGTGCGTCGGGTGGCACTGCGAAAGCCGCTTGAACGAGCGCAACCAAAAGCGCCGTGAGTTGATTTCGGCGCTTTTGAGGGTGCTATACGATTCATAGGGAAAGTGAATCAAAATAGACGCGAGTAGGATGCCGAGCGTCCACGACGGCGAGGTATCCGTCGGCGTGCCGTAATCTAGGATTTCGGGGGCGCAATAGCACCAGGTCCCAAACGATTCGGTCCAACCCGTGGAGGCGCCGCGCGTATGAAAGGATAGCAGATTGTAATCTATAAGACTTATGGTCAGCGCGCCGCCACTTCCAGGGTCCTCCCGCACGAGGATGTTGGCCGGTTTCGTGTCGGTGTTTTGAACACCGAGGTCGTAAAGGTCGGCGAGGACACACGTCAGCTGATACAGGATTTCCGGGGCCGCTTCGCGACGGCGCCGCGTCGGTTGTTTGCGAATCCATTTATAAAGCGTGGTGCCTGCGTGCGTAAAATAGAGCAGGGCACTCGGAGGGACGCGTTCGTGTCGCAGAATCGGAAGAATGCCGGTCCTCCCGCCGCGCGCCGCAAGCGATCCGTAAAAGCCGAGCTCGGTCACCGTGGAATACTCCACGTACTCCGGCGGCGAAGTGGAGGACGCGGAGGACACGGACGCTTCGTCGTCGGCGTCGGTGTCAACGTTGGTTGACCACTCGTCGGCGTCGGTGTCGTCCTCGGCGGCTGGTGCGGGTAAGGCGGCCATTCGCATCTTTTTTCTGATTTCCCCGGTGACCGGATGATACTCTATTTGCCCATAGGTCCCTTCGTCGTATTTTTGAAAGCCGTCGGCGACGGCGGCGCCGACGGCGTCGGTGGCGACGCCTTCCATTGTTTGGAAGTCAGATATATTTTACAGAGAACGTACCACGGCTAAGTGAAGCAGGCGTTCGTAGTAAATGGGGGCGCGGCCTCGGGCAGCGCCGGCGACGAAGGCGTGTTCCAACTCGGCGGCGCCCTTTAAGAAGGCCGTTGCTGCGGCTTTATCCTTACCGTGAAGCGTTAAATAGGTAACTAAGTCCTCTGCCATTCGGGCGAGGGGCACATTGGCTTGGAACGTCTTAATGGCCATTTGGCGTATGCCTTCCAACGTAGGCTTCGGGCGCGCAAGGAAGGTGGCAATCGGCGGATAAGCATAATGCGCGGCCAGCACGGCGGCCTCGGGATCGCGTTGGGTGAGATCGTAGAGACCGATGGCTTTCAGGAAGCGCAGGCGCGGACCGGTCTCGGTGGCGGGCGCTGCGCCGAGGGCTCGGAAAATGGCCGCCGTTTCCTCAGCGGTCGGCAGCGGCACGCGCAAGTGCTGAAAGCGACTTTGGAGCGGCGATTCCAGCGCACTCACGGAATACGTCGTGCAGATGAACAGCGCGTTTTGGCTAAACCGCTCCAAAAGCACGCGAAACGGCTGACGATCGCGCAGCGCGTTGACGTTGCGAAGCAGCAAAATATGCCGAGAGCTGTGCATACAGCGCGCGGACACGATGCTCTTCACGAACTCCGGGAGAATGCTGAGGTCTTTCGGCAGATTCGGGTGCGCGAAATCCAGCTCAAACGTGTAGGGCGTTTCCCGATAAGGGAGGGTGCGTTCGTATACGAGGTCACGTGCCGTAAACACGCCAAAACGTCGTTGGAGCGCGTGCCGATACAGGAGGTCTAGTGGAAACCCGCGTGGCCCGTAAAGTAACAGGTTCGGCATCCCTGGATGCGTGACGGTCTCCGATGCGATGAGGCCTACGATGGCTTCGTGGTGCGGCAAACACGTCGCAAGCAATTCCGGAAACCGCAAGAGGAATGCCGGCCAGAGCGAAGGCAACGGAGGGGCCCCCGTGCCCGTGGCACTTCGCGGAGGCATTTCACCGGTTTATCATCGTCTCGTTAAGTAGAGAAAGCGAATTGGCGAGCAGCGCGAAATGAGCAACGAAGGCTCCGTTTATTACGTCGGATTCAATGTGATGATGCTTGCCGCCGTAGCGGTGGGCTTCGGGTACCTTTTTTTGATTAGTATTCTGGTCCACGATACCCAAATGATCCGCGAAAACTTCCTGTATTTCGTCGCGGAGTGGTCGGTCGTCGCGTTCCTTCCGGCGATCCCTTTCCTATTCTTCGTGCTGACGCGTAATATGAGCCTAGAAAAGGCCAAAATATGGTTTTGGTCGCTGTCGGCGAAATTTGCGGTGTTCCACCTGCTGCTTCAACTGTCCGGGTACTACCGCTATATGTTTGGGGACGAATAGGCGGCGTATACGGGCGCGGGCGCTGATATAAGCGCGTTGCGCGTTCGCTTTTGAACGGTCGCCCAAAATGCGGGATCCTTATGCGGTTTTAGGGTTGCCGCACGGGGCGGACCTGGCGGCGGTGAAGGCGCGCTATCGGGAGTTGGCGCTTCGGCACCATCCTGATAAGCTCTATGGGATGTCCGAGGAGGACAAAGCGAAAAATACGGAGCTCTTCAAGGAGATTACGGTCGCTTATCAGATCATTTTGGAAGGCGGGGGCGGCGGTGCAGGGTGGGGAGGCATTGGTGCCGACGCCGACGGGCATTGGAGCCGTGTGTGGGAGCGCGTGGAGAAGATGTTCCAAAGAAAGGAGATTTGGAGTTTTATGGGCGACGTTTTAAAAGACGTCGCGAGCAAGTATCGGACAGCGCAGGCCGAGGCGGTGCCGCACGCGTTTGACTTGACCGTTGGCCTGCGCGATGTGTACGAAAATCGGCCTAAAAAGCTCCGACTGTTTTTGAAGGGGCTGGATGACCCGGTCATTGTTCGGGCCTACTGCGGCTCGTATCCGGAATACCGGACGACCTACACGTCCTTTGACGCCGAGTACGACATCCGTGTGCGCTTGCACGTGCGCGAGGACGACGCGTGGCCTTACACGATTGACACGCTGTTTGGAACAAAGGATCTATATACCGAAGTAACGATTTCCTGGGCAGAGGCGATTACGGGAGTGACGCGGGAATTGCCGTATTTGTCGGGAGGAACCGTGGCAGTGGTCGTGCCGCCGTTTTGGACGGAGGACGGGCGTGGGCCGATTGTGCTCAAAGGGCTCGGGGCGACCGGGCATTCGTCGGAGGCGATGTACGTTTCCGTGCGGGTCCGCGGACCAACCGAGGCGGCGTGGCGCACGTACCGAGCCGCTAACAAGGGTGGTGAGGCCGACAAGGCCGGCGATGGGCTCTTAAAAGAACTTGCGCGTTTAAGCGCGTTTGAAATGCCCGAGGCGTCCCACGAGAACCCGGGCGGGGACGCGGGGGATCCGGAGATAAAAGTACTTAAAGATAAGAGCCCAGTTTAGAGTATCCCAAGTAACACGATGGCTGTCACGAAGAAGACCCCCGCGCCTGTCGCCCCCGTTTCTGCTAAGCCCGCCACGGCGGCGGCTGCTTCGGCGCCCGCTCCGGCGTCGGTGCCCGCGGTTGCCAAGAAGGCCCCCAAGGCGGCCGCACCCGCTGAGGCGCCCGTTGAGGCGGTGCCCGCTGCCGCCGAGGGTGGCGAGGCGGCTGCCCCCGTCGTCACTGTCTCGCCCATTGCCGAGATCGGCACTCTGCTGGTCTCGCTGGTGGCGACCGTCAAGGATGTCCAGGCCAAGCTGAAGGCTCTGTCCAAGGACTACGACCGTATGAAGAAGACCGTGGACAAGGCCGAGCGCCGCCGCGCGAACGCCCGCAGCTCCCCCTCGGGCTTCGCCAAGCCGATCAAGCTGTCGGCCGAGATGTGCGCCTTCCTGGACGTGGCCGAGGGCACTGAGATGTCGCGCACCGACGTCACCCGCCGCCTGACCCAGTACATCAAGTCCAACGGCCTGAACAAGCCCGACAACAAGCGCATCATCGTCCCCGACACCAAGCTGCGCAAGATCCTGAACCTGACCGGTGACGAGGAGGTTTCCTACTTCTCTATCCAGCGCTACCTGAAGCACCACTTCATCAAGGTTTAAGAAACGCTAAGCGAATCTAAAAATTATATGAGCGTCGTGTGCGAGTGAGAGCGTAAGCGAGTGAGTGAGAGCCTAAGCGAGTAAGCGAGTGAGTGTGTAAGCCTGCCCTGGGCGCGTTGCGACCCCCGGCCAAAAAATGAGTGTTATTTTTCAAAGTCAAACGATCGTCTCGTTTGATACAAAATGTTCGCCCGCCGTGTTCAGCGCGACACGCGCAATTTCCTAACGACTCCGCCGGAGTTTACGAGCGGAATTCACGTGGACCCGACGAATATGCGCAAGGTCTATTTCCGGATATCGGGAATACCGGCGCCTTCGCCTTACGAGGGCGGGGAATACATCGTCCGCTTGGATTTGCCGGAGGACTACCCGATGATGCCGCCGAACATCGTAATGCTGACTCCGAGCGGACGGTTTAGCGTCGGAACCAAGATCTGCACATCGTTCACGGCGTTCCATAAGGATTCCTGGACGCCGATGTACGACTTCACCGCGATTCTGCGGTCCTTCGTGTCGTTTATGCTGGATGACGAAGAAACCGGACACGTCGGCTATTCGCGCGGCACGGACGAGAGCCGGCGAAAAATGGCCGCCGAAAGCGCGGCGTGGAACGAAACAAAACAGTACGACGCGATGTTCACGCAGTGAAATATTTGTATGACTGAGAAATAGAGGTCGCGGTAGCGGTAGGAATTTTGGAGATGGCGGATCCGTATCAAAGTGTTAAACTTTTATTTGATACTATTGATATATATATTAAAACTAAATATAGTGATGATATTCAATCTTTTAATACCAGTATAGAGTCATTAGTATCTATATTTTTACGGCTTATTATAATAAATATTATAGATACAAACGATAAAATTACAGATAGATTAAAATTTTTAAAAACTAAATTTGTAAAAGGTATTGATTATGATGCAGAGTTAGATATATATGACGATTACTTAAAAGGCGTAGTTAATAAACTTGCAGCCACAAAGTCAATTAAACTAGCCGATTTATACACTGAATTTGATAAAGCTAAAAACACATTAAATACGTTATTAAAAATAACAAATACATTAGAACTGAAACAATATAGTGATACAGACTTTAAAATAGAGATTACTGATAATTTCATTCCTATTCTAACCAATCTGGAAAGTAAAATAAAAGGTGGGTCAATTCCTAGACGTTTACCATCGCGCGCAAATGTAGTAGCATCGCACCCTATTTCAGATAAACCCAATATAGACGATCTTATTTCGCAAAGAAAAAACGCGGTCGTGCGGGCACTTGCCGCAGAAACTGCACGTAAAGCAGCAGAAGATAAAGCGGCGCGTCTAGATGCAGCGGTAAAAGCAACAGAAGTGGAGGCTCGGCGCGTGAGTGAAGCGGCAACTGCGGAGGCCGCCGGAGTACGGTCTGAAAACTCTGAATTGCGTGAAGCGCTTCGTCGTGCGCAAGAAGCCGCTGCACAGGCCGCTGCACAGGCACAAGCGGCCAAGACTCAGGCAGAAGAAGCGCGCGCCGAGCTTATAGTACAAAGCGCCAGTGCTGAGGAAAAGCTTAGAGAGGCTGCCGCCAAAGTTGCCACAGCGACTGAAAAGATCACTGGGTTAGATCAACAATTATCAGAATTAAAGGACGTTCGCACAGAGCTATCGGTTGCAGCCGCCAGAAACTCTGCGTTAGAAAGGGATATCAAAGCGATCCGCGAAGCAAAAGCGGAGGAAATTCAGGCGGCACAGGCCGCCTTTGAGGAGGAAAAAAACAGACTTGATGCACAGATTACTACATTATCTAACCAAAATAGCGACTCAACAAACGTTGCGAATATAGAGCTTCAAGGGCTTCGCACTCAATTGCTTGTCTTAGCAGAGAAACACCTGAGCGAATTAACCACTCTAAAAGCTGAACTAAAAGCGCTAAAAGAGCGCGAGGCAGAACTCGTCGTCACAAACGCCGCGCTGCAAAGAGATTTGGTTGAAACAAAGGACAAATTGGACCGTGCTCTCCGCGACCTAGCAGATGCGAAACGCGAGCTTCAAACGTATAAGCAAATACAAGCGGTTGCGGAGTTGGCAATGGACGACCATATCCAAACCTACGAAGCGCTCACGCGGACGATAGAAGCTATGGCTGCTGAGCGCGTTCGTCGCGCCAAAACGGTCGCTGATATTCAACGGCGTTTACAAGAAGCCGAGGCCGAAGCCGCCGCATCGGCACAAGCGCAGGCGACCGCCGAAGCCGCTGCGGAACAAGCAGCGGCGGCTGCTGAGACGGAGGCCGAGGCGCGGGCTGCTGCTGAGGCTGCTGTCTTGGCAGCGCAAGCAGACGCCGCGGCAGTACTGGTGACGAAACAGGCCGAACTCACTGAGC
>Ga0209355_1000217_pt1 | contig 35053 bp, 27 predicted proteins | sample LauGreSBDMM110SN_3_FD_187563 | JGI IMG/M metagenome (GOLD analysis project Ga0209355, IMG submission 187563) | Freshwater lake microbial communities from Lake Michigan, USA - Sp13.BD.MM110.SN (SPAdes) (version 2) | ecosystem: Environmental > Aquatic > Freshwater > Lake | place: Lake Michigan... | reverse complement strand
GCTTTGGAGTTCAATACAAGTAGATGAAAATATACCATCTTCGACGTGCAATGTGAAATATGTGTATGATGGGTCGGATTATACACGGTTCAAGAAGTTACAAGCGGTTAATCGTAATTACAATGATAGATCATTTGGAGGTAATGAATCAAGTGCTGCTCAATCAACTATACGTCATATCAGAAGGTATTAAATTAAAATGGAATAAAATTGAAAAATGGAATAAAATAAAAAATTGATTTAAAATAATATAAAGATAAAATAACATATTATATCCTATCTTATCTTTAAAATGTATCAAACCACAATTAGTTTTTCAAAGAAATCAAAAAAAACCAAATCACCAATTTTATTGGATATTATTGAAGAATTATTAAATATTGAAGAACCAGAAAATCCAAATGAATATACAATTATACGTAATAATTTTGGTTCATCAGAGTATTTTCCGTCAAAAGATATATCAATAATAATGAATCATCATTTTGCAAGTTCTGAATTATTATTTTCGTATAATGAAAATCACGGATTATATAAAATTAAAATAAAAGATTTGTTAGTTGATTCAGTAACCAATTGGGAATATAATAGACCTCCTGATTTGGTGAGATGTTTTGATATTGCTAGATATATTTATAATTCAAGAAAACCTGTCGATAGTATGATTTACTTAAGTTTTAATAATTTAAAAGAAATATTTGAAGTATTTGATGGAATTCATAGAATAACTGCATTAAAAATAATTAAGGAAGAAAATTCAAAACCGCTTGAATTATTATGTCCTGGAGACTTAGGTTCGGCAAATGATGCCGATTGGTTATATGAACAATATTTGTTAGTTAACATAAGATTTAATACATCTAAAGGAGATTTGATTGGAGTATTTGAAAATTTAAATAAAAGCCAAACAGTTTCAGAATTATATATATGTGATCATTCAAAAGAAAAAAAAGAAATGATTGAAAATATTATTGAAGAATGGTATAAACGATTTAAGAAACATTTCTCTTCTTCAGCAAATCCGAATATAGGAAATACCAATAGAACAAAATTTTCTAATTTATTATTACATTTATATGATAAACATAAAATTCGTCAATCAAATGTTGAAAAATTAAAAACCAAACTAGAAATTGCTAATGAAAAAATATCAAAAAATATTCCAGATAAAGTAAGTATAGATATACGAAGTAAATGTAGCGAATCCGGATGTTATTTATTCTTATTAAAACCCGATGTTTTAGAAGAATTTATTTAAACAATAAACAATAAATTGAATTAATTGTATATATTTTTTTACCTATATATAATAAATATGACAACACCATATGCAATATCAAGATCAATTGGTTCTCAAACTTTTCAAGGATTTGTGAATGCTCCTATATTAGGTCCATTAAATTCAAGTCAATATCCTTACACAATGCCTTATCATAATTATGGTATATTAACTGGTCAACGTCCAACACCACCTCAATTTTTTCCTGGACAAGAACCAGTTTATTCAGATATGTCGGTGAATGCAAGAGCACAATATCTTAGAGCAACTGCATTAAGTTCTAAACAGAAGGCAGAACAAGACGCTTTAGGAAAACAATCAGCTCCAATAACTAAAGTATCATATTCATCACAACGCCAATATCCAGTGTCAAGTCACGTTAATTATATTCAACCAATTCCATCTTCAATGAGAACAAATATAGTTAAAAGTATTGCTATAGGAAAATCTGCGTATAAAGTTGGATTACCATTAACGGCACCAATTGGAACAAAGAGTTACGATACAAGTTTCAAACGAAGTGCTTTGCGAAGAGCGCGTTCTGGTGGGTCTACTGCTCCTAAAAAAAAAGGATCAATATATAATCATAGTTTAACACAATCGGGAATTAATGGTTGGGGATCAATTCCAAGACAAAATTATTAGATTATAAAAAATATATATTTTCTAATTATATACTATAAAAATGATGAACAAATATCTTGTTGAATTTTTAGGAACTTTATTTCTTGTTTTTATTATTTTTGCTACAGGCAACTATTTAGCAATTGGTGCGGCATTAGCATTAGCAGTTATGTTAGGTGGGGCAATTAGTGGTGGGGCATTTAATCCAGCAGTAACAATAGCTTTAATGCAAGCTGGTAAAATATCTCGTTCAGATGTAGTTCCATATATTGTAGCTCAAATAGCAGGAGGTTTAGCTGGTTTTGAATTATTCAAAATGATTATTAATCGAACTGCTTAAAATAATATTATTTCTTATATAATATATATGACAAAACATAGAAAGTATAAAAGAACTCAACGAGGAGGGTTGTTTAGTTGGCTTACAGGTGAACCGGATGCTCCAAATGCTCCATCTTTGCTTGATCGTACGAAGGCTGCAACATCAGGTTTGGGAAGTTGGTTTGGTTCATCAGATGAAGCATCAGGAACAACATCATCTTATACACCAACCGCATCAACCTATACACCATCAACCTATACACCACAAACAGATACATCAAACTATACACCAGCAGTAGGAGGTAGAAAACGTAGAAGAATGCGCGGGGGTAAAGGAGGATTAGGTTTAACATATTATGCTACTCCAGTATCAGGATTAAAGGTAGTAGAACCTAATGAATGGTTACTTTACAATAATATGGCAAATTTAAAAGGTGGTTCACGAAAACGAAGATGTAAAACAAGAAAATGTAAAACAAGAAAATGTAAAACAAGAAAACGTTAAACAATAATAATTTTGTTAATAAAATACATAAACAAAATTATTTTATTTCGGTGATATTTTATTTCGGTAACATATTATTTTTAACCATTATTCCATACAATATATAGATACCTAATACACCAACTGATGCAAAATATATTTGTGAAATAGGATCTTTAGGAACATTAAAATATTGATTATTTTGATTTAAATTTGTAAATGTTTCTCGACATTGAACATTTGTTATAGGATTTTTTTTATCTGTAAAAGTACACGGATCTATATTTTGTATATCAATTAAAGTTACAAAATGGCTTTCAGTTGATCTATTATTATAAATATCTATTGTTTCCATTTTTAACTCTTGACAATCTGGTTTTGAACCTGCTAAAAAAGCCTGAAATATTTCCATTGGATTAAAAGCATTCAAATTGCTTATAGTTCCAGGTATTAAACCCTTAAAATTACTAAAATTAACTCCTAAACCTGATGATATAAATGGAATATTTCCTTGTGGAACATTATTTATATATACATATCTATCTACTTCTTGTCGTGTTGTTTTATCTGTACATTTTGCACCCGTTTTTAAAAAAAATTTATTACCTAAAGGTTTACCTGTAGCTGATGCCTTTCCGCCTCCTGAAACTAGTAACTCAACATAACCAATTAATCCATCAATATTATTTCCTAATGTAGATAAAGAACCTCTACTTGACATACCAATTTCTGATGGTGTGCGTATATATTTATGATATGGATAATTTGGTCCTAGGTATTTTTCTTCAGCTGCTCTTGCATTTGTTAGTACTTCTTGAAAAATGTTAGACATTTATCTAATATATTATTATAAATTATTTTTATATTTCTTCTTCTTCTATTGTTGTTTCTGCATCTTCTACAGTTAATTCGTCAGTGCCTGTTACGGTTGGTGGTGTTGAACCTGCTAATTCTTGTGCATAATCTGCTTGCTGTTGAACTAAACTATCAATCTGAACTTGCATTGCATCGACCGAAAGTTGTATATTATCTACTTTTTTGTTAATACCGTCTAATGTTTCTATTCTTCCTTTTAATACTTCAATATTTCCAGCATTTTGTTGAGATAATATTAAAGAATTATTGGGGTCATTTAAATTATATGGTTTATATTCTTGTGATGTAGAAGTAGACGTAGAACTAATAGTTTCAAGACCTTCAATTAAATTGCTAGAATATATATCTAAATATATTTGATATACTAACAAAAATACAAATAGTAAAATTAATGTATATATCAATGACATTATATATATAATATATTTATTTTCTTTTTATATTTATATAATGTCAACCGCATTTTTTCCAACAAATATGAGACGACAATCAACTAGTGGTTACAGTAATAAAAGTACATTAGAAAATATTCCTTACGTTCCTTGGAAAGGAACCGGAGTCTTTAGTAATCCAATAGGTGTTACATCAACACATATAAGACCTTTAACTAACAATGATCCTGGTAATGTTTTTCCAACCGGTTTTGGTTTACCTAGACCACTTAAGCAATATAGAAAAGGAAGAGTAATTCCTATTGATTTGAATATTCCTAATTCATCTATAAATACAGTTGATAAAGTGGTAGCATTGTCAATCGCATATAATCTTAATAGAAGTGTTAAATCGTCAAATGGTTCATCGTTAGGAGGAGGAAATGGTGGAACGGGGTTAATATCTCAAATGATTGACATACCAGGTTCATTTATTGTTAAAGATAACAATGTTAAAGATAACAATACTAACATTGATAATGGCACTAATATTGATTTAGAATGTAAAACGTGCAATGGTGTAGGTATTGTTTCGGACTGGATGCCAATTAATAATTTAACAGAAAAACCACAACCAAATGTAACTAATCCATTATTATGTTGTAATCAACAAAGAAAAGCTTTACAACGAGTGTTACCAACTAACACAAATATAAAAAAGAATTACTATCAAACAACCTATATGTATTTATATAATCGATGCCAGACATTTAAACAAAGACAATTTAATTTTGTCTCTGGTCCAGTTGATAAAAAAATGGAACAATTATTTATGGCTTATCCATTTGTTACAGCGAAAATTTTAGAATACTCAAAACCAGGGGATCCTTTATCAATAATTAATTTATATGTAGCGCAATGTAATCCAAACTTTACTGTTGAAAAAGGTGTTGAAATTGGATTTATAAATTCGTTATCACGCTCGTTAGTTGATTCGGGTTTTATTTCACAAGAAGAATATAGTACATTAATTAATACAGATCCTCTTTCTGTGGAAATATTTATATCTTCATTACAGAATATACTAACACCAGAACAATATAAAATAGTAATAGATTATTTATATCAATTAGCTGCAAATCCATATAATGGATCTGTTGTAAGTGGTCCATCAAATCCAAGAGGATGTGCCCAAGTTTATTATAAACCGAATAATCCCCAATATGCAAAACAAGGAGCAGTTTCAAGTAGTACAAGAATATTAAAACTAACAGTTGATACAATTAATACATCAGCTTATAACCAACGTAAATTAAAATCAGGAAATCCAGCAAACACTGCAACGGCAATTCAATATGGGTTTAATCCAAATACTCCATATATTTACAAAGATAAGGTGCCTTCTTGTCAAGCTCAAACATATATTGGTAATCCATTTTTTGGTAAAGGGCAACGTCAAAATAAATTAATTTGTAGAACTAACACAAATGGAGCGGAATATAATACATATAATTCAATATATAATAAATCAAAAGGAAATTATATTGGTTCAACACAATCATAATCATAATACGATTTTATATTAAAATAAAAAATTGAAATACTTTTAAGATATGTATATTAAAAGTATTATAACATTAAAAGTATTAAGTATTTAAATATGGCACTTATCATTGACGTAGAAACAACTGGTCTTCCCCAAAGACAGAAAAATAGTTTATTTGGACAACTACCTTTACACGAAAATTTAGAATTATATAATAGCGCACGTGTTGTGCAGGTAAGTATGATGCTATGTAATGAATTGTTTGAAGAGATTGAATTTATTGATTTTGTTGTGAAGACAGATGGTTATAGTATTGGTAATTCACAATTTCATGGTATTACCGATGAAATTTCAGCAACAGAAGGAGTACCATTTTCGCAAATTGCGGAAACATTGTCAGTATTTTTAAAGAAAGTATCACATATTGTTGCACACAACGCAATATTTGATATGTCTATCCTTAAAAGTGAACTATTTCGTTTGGGTTTGTATTCAATTATTGATGAACTCAATACAAAACAAATTTTATGTACAATGAAACATACAAAGAAAATTGTAAAGGCTTTAAATAAAATTGGTAATATTAAATACCCTTCACTTGCGGAACTTTATAGTTTTGTCTTCAATAAAAATATAGAAAATGCTCATAATTCAAAATATGATGTGATAAATCTTCACGGTATTGTTAAAAATATGTATGATTCAAACCAATTGAATTTTAATGATAATATGGTATATAATATTCAATTGACAACTAATGAAAATATGATTTTGTAATAAAATGTTTATATATATTTATTATCTTTTTTCGGAGCTAAAAAAATATTTATTTTATCAATAAATTTATTATGAGGTAATTGATTTTTTTCGCACCATTGAATACATTTTTGAATGTGTGTTCTTTTCAAATTTTCTAATTTTTCTTCACGATTTCTATTTTTAAATATATTAATTATTTGATCATATGCTTCTAATTGCTGTTGACCAATTACAATATTAGATTCTTCAAGTTTATTCAATAAATAATAAGGTAAATCATTATCAATAATTGAAGATACACATTTATTATTCATTAATTCATTATTATTTATTATTGATAATAATTTTTCCTCAATACTTATTAATATATTACAATTTTCATTATAACCTTTACATATTAAATATCTTTCACCTTTAGTAATATTACTTATGGATGACTTTACTAAGTACATTTTATCATATATTCCTGATAAAATAAATATAACGTCTATTACTGTTTTATAAAATATATTATCAATTTTAATTACAGATATACCCTGATTTTTTTGATTTTTTATTATAATTAATAAAATTAAAATCATATTATTTATGTATTTTGTGGTATCGGTATATTCATTAGAATGGAATTCACATATTATTAAGTCTAATTTATGATTATAGTGTTTATTTATAAATAATTCATATAAATTATTATAATTAAAATCTTTAGAAATTATACAATCATTATTTTCTTCTCTTAACATATTCAATAAATAATTAGTTGAAGAATAATTAGGTGTTAAATGTGCAATATTGATCTTATTTTTGAGTGTTAGTATATCATTTATACCAAACAATTGGAACAATTCCATTAACTCAAAAAAAATACTTGAATCCGGTTTTACTTTACTTACAGATATCGTTGAACCGGGAACATTAGTATAAATAAATTCAAATGGATTTACAATTTTGTTTATATATTCTATTGATATATTGTTTATATTGTCATTATCATTGTCACAAATTTGGCTCTCAATATTTTCTTGTAATTTGAATAATTGATTGTAAATTGAATTCATATAAAAAATTAAACTATATGATACATATGGAGTAATTTCACTACTTGTTAGTTGTACATTTATGTTAATATTAAAATTATTTTTTGGTATTAAATAATAATTCATTATCTATTATATAATAATTAGTAATATTTATATCTTTTTTTAATTTATTAGTAACATATTATATATTTTTACGTGTCTTTTTTTTTCTAGGTTTAACAGTAACTTCTTCTAATTCTTCGGTTTCTTTGGTTTCTTCTAATACCTTTGGTTCTAATACCTTTGTTTCTCCTAATTCTTCGGTTTCTTCTAATGCTTCCGTTGCTTCTTGTAACTTTAATTTCTCTTGTAATTTTTTGGTTTTTGGTTTTACAATTTCTTGAGTTTCTTTTACAACTTTGCGAGCTAATATTGTTCCGGTTTGTTCAATATCTTCTTGATATGGTAATTCGTCTAATAATGATTTAGTTAATTTTTCAGCATTTCTGGTTGATGTTTTCTTGAAAATAAAGAAACGATTTAAAAATGATATGTCTTTTTCATAATCTCTCATAAATAGTGCTTCCTTGTAATCACTTTCTTTCTCTGGATTTTTTTTAACATCATATACCATTGCATTAAACAATTCATCAAACATACCACTTCCTTGAGGTAATTTCATATATCTGGCTTCTTCTTTAGTTAATAAGCTAAATCCATATTTCTCCAATGTACTTGTCAAGAAATCAAAATTAACTAAGAATTCTGGTAGAGTTTGATTAATTGAATCTTGATATACATCAATTTTATATCCTAAACAACTTTCATTATCTTCAAACGTAGCAGCATCATAGCTTTTTGTAATAGACCATATTTTTTTGTCATCAATATATATTTCTTTACTTTCACCTTCTTGTTTTTTTTTTAACATATTAAATATTTTCATACCATCATAACACGTTCCTATAAAATATCCATATATTTTAGTACATTCCGCAACATTTCGTATAAAATTATAAAATATTTTTTTATTTTCAAACATATAATGTATAGCAAATTGACACGACGATATATCAAACCCATTATGAGCTTTTCCGTGTTGTCTTGTAACGGCTGATCCAAGTTCTTTGTTAGTTCCAATAGAACCAAAAACTGATTTAGTAATTTGATTTGCTTTATCGTTAAACATATTTGTTCCACTTCTAATATTTAATGAACTATTGCCATTGACAAATAAGGCATAAGGCATATTTTTTGTTGTTTTTCTAAAATTTAAATATCTTGCACAAGCACCATTTAATCGATTTTCAATATTATCCGATGATATATCAATACCAAATACAAATGATAGATCTGAACCAATCCATTTTGGTAAATCACCTGCCTTTCCACAAGCAAAATCTATTAAAATATTATCTTTTTTTGATACACCTTTAATCAATGCCTTTTTAACATATAAATTGTGAAAGTCACGCATTCTTTGTGTCATTTTATCGCTTGTTATGCTGTTATAATAAACGTCATCGGATACTTCTATACCAGGAATGCCTTCGCCGGTCGCGATCATTTTTTCTGTTACTGGATTGTGAATAGAACGCCAGTTGCTATTAGCTGTTTTGTAATCATTTGCTCCAACGCTATTACCTGCCCTAAATTCCGCTGTTTTATCGTATCTAACGCGCATCGGAACCCATTTCCACATACCCGGTTTTGTCATATCATATCGAAACTCAACAACCATCTGATCATCGAATATTTGTCTTTCTTCTGTAAATAACTGATATTTTCCGTTATTATCAATTTCTAACATTACGTTACATAGACCAGCTAACGGGTCAAATGGATCTGAAGGAAAGAATTGTTTGGGTTTATAACCGTCTTCATCATCAATATTTGCTGGATTTAAAAACTTATCATCTAATACATCTTGACACGGATTTATGTAACCGTGTTTCGTTTGGTCAAATCCAACTGTTAGTACTAATGTTTTATATTGATTAAATTGTGTAGATTCGTAATTATTCATTCCATTTTCAAAAATGGGTGTAACAACATCTTTTCCATCAGAACCTTTTTTTGTAATAACTAAGAAATCGATGGTATTATAACTTTTAGGAAATGTATCTGTTGCTTCAGATGGTTTCCATTTAAATATATATGGCCAAGTAATTTTTTTCTTTGGTCCTGCTTCTAACATTTTATGACTTCCTACTCCCAAGAGTGTTGGAGTAAATATAAGTCCATCAATTTCATAATCAAAATTATTATCAGTTATACGTCTCAATAAATGATTACATGACTCAAATATATTATATTTTAATGGGTTTGTCACAACTTTTTGGTCATCTTTTTGGTCATCTTTTTGGTCATCTTGTTTACTTTCTTCTGTAGGATCAAAACTGGGATAAAATTTTTTCGATACAATTTTTATTGTATGATTAGTTATATTAATAACGCATTGTGGTTTTAATATTTTTATAAAATCTTTTAAGATTGGTAAACGACAACCATCTTTAAAATATTTTGCATTTTTTGAATATGTATTTATAAATGGTTTAGCTCTAATATCAAGATTATTTATATAATATATATCAAATGCGGCAAATGTATTTATAAACGTTCCTAATTTATTGTGTAAAATTAATTCTCCATCTAATATTGAATTAAAACATTTGGGCTCTTCAGTAAAAGAACCAGTGAATATAATATTCATATTTGTATTAATAAGATAAATACGACCTTTATCATTAACATATAATAAATGTCTATCGCCGTCTGCTTTTTCTGTTACACAATATGCGTATGGTTCTCTAATGTTTGGAACAATAACATCTGAATTCAAAGGGGCAACATTAATTAAATCAAGGGTAACTAATCCGGGACCTATAAAATCGCTTGTATATGCATATTTTTTAGGAACATATTTTCCATCCTTTTTTATTTGTTCTTCTTCAAAAAGTAACTTAAGATATTCTTGTGAAATATTTCTTTGTTCTGTATATGAAATGGGGAAATTAGTTTTTTGTAAACCTGATAGTACTTGTTTAACAACTTTTTGTAAATTATTGGATAAATCTTTAGGAGTTTTATATAATACTTTTGCGGTTGGGTCAACTTCTATTTCAATTTCATAAACATCTTCATTATTAAATACATTTGATTCGTCAATGTTATAGGTTTGTATCATCCATCCTCTTTCATTTTTAGTAGATGATTTTACAATACTTAAATCAACCTTAAATGGATATTTTTTATTGATAAATGTGACACGGTTCATATATCTAAAAACTTTTTTTGATTTATTCCAATTCTCAAAAACGTCTATTCCAATTTTACCCTTTTTACTTATTGATGTTTCATTATTAATTGTAACTCTAAAATTAAAGTCATCAAAATTGGCACCTGCAATATTTTCATCAGTTTCAACATCATTTTTAATTATTTTGAAGGGTATTTTTCTATTTATTTTTACATTATAAAAATCTTTGTCGTTAACTATTTGAATACTATTCGTTTTACAATATTCTTGAATATTATTAATTCCCTTGATTTCAATACGAAATTTTTCAAAATCCCCAGTAGTTTTAAATTTACCAGTTCTAACATCAAGAAATTCTGGTTGTATTCTTAATAAGTATTCTCCATTTTGTGATGATGATGTCCAATCATTTGATTTTAATTTTTTAACAACATTATCATAATCTAATTTGGTCAATCTTCTAACCCCCCTTGTTCCAAATTTTGCTTCCATTTCAGTTTCGCTGTATTTGTTATTTTTGGAATTTATAAACGCTAAAGAGATAGCATCTAATTGATTTTGTGGAGAGATATCAGTTTTAATATTTGATTTAGTTCCTTTCATAATAATATATATATATGTAATTATATTTATATTATTATTATTCAATTTTTTATAATGTATATTTTATAATTCATAACTAATAGTTCATAACTAATAGTTCATATATATCTTTTTTATTCATTTTTTGTTTTAATGTTTTGTCTTTATGATCTTCAATATTTATATTTAATTTTTGACATAATTCAGTTAATTCTTGTAATTTATATGAACCAATACCTTTTAATGTTGTGTCAAAATTAGTTAATTTATAATATGTTTCTCTATATTTGTTACACATTTCTTCAGTAACATCCAATTCAATTGAATGATAATACGTTTCATTATTTCTATGAACAATATTAATTGGTGAATCATTTATTAATAATTCATAAACCTTACGTTTATCAACTAACAATACGTTAATATTTTCAAGAACACATAAAGCAAAAAAAGTCTTAGGAGAAATTTTATCTTTATTAGCTAAATCATCTTCTAATTGAGTTAATGGTTTAATTTTATGTAATTTTAAAAGATCTTTATTTTTCCTCAACAATTCAATATATTTAAATTTTTCATTTTTTTCGACAACAAAGTATTGATTATTTATTTCCATTTCGTAATTAGAAAATCCATATTTCAATATATAAAAACACCAAAAAAGGGAGTCTTTTTGTTTTGGTCTATACATTGTTTCTTTAACTTTATTAATTTTCTTAGTTTCTTTTACTTCAGTTTTTTTAATCGTTTCTTTTACTTCAGTTTCTTTGATATTTTCTTTAACATTATTAATTGTTTCTTTTTTGTTAGTTACTATGTTTTTTAATGATGATTTAGGTATTATATTTTCATTATTAAAAATGATAATATGTTTAGTGAATCTATTTATATTTTTAGACGTAAACATATAATCTTGTAAATCAAAAAAAATATCCTTTTTATGGGAATTATTTATTCCTTTTTTAATCATTATATATTACATATTTATGTAGTGATATCTTTATTATCTTTTAAAAAAAATGTATTTTTATATTTCTCTTTTTCTTGCTCAGCATTATTAAGATAATTTTCTTGAGTATTTACATAAGTAATATAAGCCATAAGTTCATTTAATACACTATTTTGAAGTTCACTTAAATTAATATGAATTCCATATTTATTTTCATTAATAATTGTATTTTTATTTTTTGTTAGTATCCTAAGAACTTCTATTTGATTAAACTTACTCATATTTTCCAGTTGTTCTCTGATATAGTTTAACTTACTTGTATCATAATCATTTGCAATAATTTCAATAGACATATATATATATATCTATGTTTTTTTTGCTTTAAATAAAAATAAAATATATTTAAATTTTTAAGGTGTATCTTTAATCTTCAAAAACTAATGATGGTTTCATATTTTGTTTTGTTTCTCTTAAAGGGGGTACTAATTCAGCTATAATAGATATATATTTATCATTTAATTCAAATCGTTGAGCAATAATACGGGCAACAAATTTTTCATTTTCTTCGATAGAATTGAAGTATTCACTAGCATAATAATGATCTCTTGCAACAAATAATATATATGGACTAGGTTGTTCATCAGAACTTTCAGCGCGAATTCCTGCTTTAGTGATATTTTTAGCAATACAATTTAATTTCATTCCGGAAACGGGGTAACATACTTCACAATTAAATACAACATCAAAAATAATATTTTCTCCTTTAACAATACCACTTGAAAATGTAATAACTCTAATGGATTCTGGCTTAACATAACCTTCAACAATACATTTTCCACCAACCATTTTAGTAATTGTATTTTCCAATGTTTGTAATAAATTCTTACCAATTGCGGTAATTGGTAACATTATATTTTTAGTAATTTGACAAGGGCTATAAACACCTTTTGTTTCCTGTTGTCTGTACTTTGGTTTAGATTGTTTAGCTATAGATTCCATTATATATTTAATATATAATTATTCTTTTAACTTTTTTCAATTTTTTATTTAAAAGTATTTAATATTTTTTTAAATATTTTTAATATTATCTTTTTTCTTTTTTTTGAAATTCATTTATAATTGCTGTTTCAGTATCTAAAAACCATGTTTTCTTATCAATATTTTGAAGTTCGAAAATTCTCAGTGTTAGTTCTTGTCTTACACAAAGTTCTTTGGCTCCATCTTTTGTTACCTTTGATGTAAACCTATCATCACTTTCAATATCATTTAGTAAATTAATAATCTTTTCTTTTCCGGATTGATCACATCGAAATCCAGTACTTCGTTCATTTGTTGTATCTTTAACTTGATAAACCATATATTTTTTGTTAGTTTCAAATCCTATAAACCCAACATAATGACTTAGATTTGTTTTTAATTTATATTTTTTTAATATAGCAGGTTCTAGATCTTTTTTATCTTCTGGTTGTGCTGGTATCCATTTATCTTCATCTAAAATAAAAATATTCAAATTTTCTATTCTTGAAGGACCATTAAAAATAACTATTCCTGTAATTCCTTTTGCAACTATTATTTTTTTTTGTAAATATATTTTTATTTTTCCAAAAAATCTTTTTAATCTTTCATCTTTTATATCAGTTTCTAAATGCTTATCAGCATAAATATAATTTAATAGATCAACTTTTTCATTTGTCATTAAGCTATCAACAATATGTTCAATGATACATTTTTCTAAAATTTCAAGTCTTTCTTTATCAGTATTTCCCAAAATAATATGTTTCTCAACAGACATTTTTCTAATAACTAATCCACAAAGTTCATACCAATTATCATTTCCTCTTTTAACCTTAGTGGTATCCAATGTTAGATTATAATTATTAAACATTGTGTCTAATACTTGTTTACCTTCATATACATTTTCTTCATCTGTTTCAATAATTTTGTCATCAATATTGTGTTTATCAGTCCCACGTTTATCAATAACAGGTCTTGAAATATCTGTTTTAATTTGAAATTGTACCATATCGTGTTTATAATCAATAGGAACTGAACGATCATAAATAGATATATTTTTGTAATTTAGTTCACTTGGTTGAAATAAATAATAATCCCCAATATTAACTAAATATCCAGTTCTACCATATTTATCAATTAAATATTCAGTATTATCATTTATTATTTGTGTAAGTGATGCGTAGATTTGAGATATTGGGTATTTTTTGGGTGTATTTATTAATCTAAATAAATCATTTTTTATATAAAAATAGCGAATTTTCATTAACATTTTTATTTTTTGTATAATTTTATCCGAATTTATAAGCATAAATGTTTCATTATATGTGTCTGTATTCTCGACTGCATCATCAATATTTACATTTGGTATACATTTAAATTCGCATTCCATAAAATCACACGTGGCTGAATTATCCATATCACCTATTACAAAATTATTTAAAGTTTGATTATCTGATAAAATTTGTGTTATATTTTTATTTTTTTCAATTTTATTAAAATTGTCTGGTATTAACTGGGTCTGATCGTGATTTATAATACAATCAACTGCAGTTTGTTTTAATAATCTTGACACTTTGCCTATTTTAATTGCTTTTATTTCAGAAATACGATAAATATATAAATCAGCTGACTCTTCTTCATAATTATCTAAAATAGTTCCATATAAAAATATTTGTACGTTTCTCTTTGAAAATGGTAAATCTTTATGAGAAAAATTACGTACAGCTCTGCCAATAATTTGTTCTTGTCGATTTACGTTATACCACGGTTCTAGAATATGTACTTGTCGGATTCCTTTAAAATCTAAACCTTCTGAACCTGCCTGAGATATTAAAACCACTTTTATTATTTCTCCAGATACGTCAACAATATTACCATTTTCATCTTCTTCAAAAAGATTATTATTATTTGTTACTGCTTTAACATCAGCGTCATTAGATGGGGATATTCTAGTATCACCTGTAATCATAACATATCGGGCTGGTTTAAAATCTTTTTTAGAAATAGGCGGTTTCATAGTTCTTACATCGACTACAGGAACGGGACGATTTTTAAATAATTGCATTGATTTTTCGCCATAACGTGTAAATCCCATTTCTTCAAGAACGAGAGCAACCGGAATAATTCCGGCATCAATATAGGATGAATAAATCAAAATAATACCTTCTGACACTTTTCCTGTATCTTTATTATAAATATAGTCACATATATTTTTTATTTTAGCGCTATATTTTCCTATTTCATTTGTATCAAATACGTGTGGTACTTCACGTTTATATTCAAACTGACCTTTTATTGCGGGGGTTTTTGTATCTGTAAAATTCATTATTCTTTTTAATCCCTGAGTTCCTGTTAAATCTTTTGAATCAATATATAATTTTTCATAAGAGCTTTCGCTGTCGCTTTTACTTGACGACTTACTATTACTATTAGCACCACCCGTTTTAGAGTAATTTAATGAATCAATCTCTTCTTTTGAACGAACATTTGATTGAGTGTTTCCTTCAATAATATGTAACCCTGAAGTTGGTTTATTTTCTGAAAGAGTATTACTAAATGATGTGTTACTTAATATCGGTGCTTCTTTTTTTTCTGAAGTGTCTACATATTCAGATTCATCTTCAATATCAAAAATAGAATTTTCAAGTGACTTGCGTTTTTTCGGTTTTTTCGGTTTAATTATTTTTGCAATATTTTTAGTATCAGGTTCAACCACTTTGTCAATTAATAAAATATCTCCTTCAATACCCTCTGTTATAACTGGTTCTGACTCTAATTCGGATTTTTTTAAAGAACTAATCCCTGATAACAAAGTAGGACCACTACTAAATACTTCGTCAATTTCTTCAATCATTGTTTTTTCAGGTTGTCCACTGGTTGGTGCAATTTCATCAATCTCTCTTTCTTCTTCTTCAATATATTCCATTTTTGGAATTTGTTTAATTAATTCATCTAACCCTTCATAAGGGTAAATAATATTAAGTGCTTCAATGGGTATTTGTAAGTCAGTATAACCAAATGAACGTAGATCTGAAAACGCAGCCGTTTTTCTTTGCGCACCTGTTCTTGTCATTTTATACCCGCGTTGTCTGTTTCTTAAACGATCTATAATATATTTATATCCGAGTGATTGATATTCACCAATATTTGTTAAAAATAAACTAATTTTTTCAACAGGATATTTTTTACCTTTTTCTGTAATTCTTTTTCCGTTAATTTGATATATGGGATATTGAAATATATCTCCTTGAAATGTATTATTATACGCAAATCTATCTGGATAAACTCTAAATGGAAATGTATATGGATTTTCACCACGTACATATGAAATATACCCTGTCGCTTTTCTAATTAACATTTTATCGCCAATATCATTTCCATTATTATCTTTTTTCCAATCCCCATTTTTATCAAATATATCTGATACTGAAATAATACCTCTGCGATCATTCATATTTAATAAATTCAATAACCAAACAATTTCTTTATAACTGTTAAACATAGGTGTAGCTGATAAAAGTAATAAACGAATATTTGAGACACTGCTAACCAAAAACATTAAATTTTTAGCGACATTTTTATTTTCATTATCATCGGAAATTCTTATATTATGGACCTCATCAATAACAATTAAACTATTTGAATATTCAATTTCAAGATTTCTTATTTTGGTTTCTCTGCTATCTGTTTCCTTACCTGATTTTCTAACAATTTCATTAGAAAATTGTACATAACCTTGAAATGAATAGGATGCATTAATTAAATTTCTAGCTTGTTGAATAACCTTGTCACGCTTTAACCCTTTCATTCCTGTTGGATTTATTTCTTTGAGAAATTTATTACCTAAACACCCTTTCATAGTCCAAATTCCGTCTACTTCTTTTAACTGTCTCTCATCAAATAATTGTAATTTAAAGTTATCTTGAACATTGGGACTGGCAACAATAATAATACGTTTATTAATTCCCATTTGTTTCAAATAATCACGCATTTCTTCGCATACACCAATAGCAGAACAAGTTTTTCCCGAACCTAAACCGTGAAACAATAATAAACTATTATATGGTGTTTGAAACGATAAAAAATTTCTCACAAATGCCTGTTGTGGTAATATGCCATATTCAGCTGTGTTTAGAATATTTGCGTATTCTTCAACATCGTAAATATCACCATCATATTTTGTATCACTAAATTCTTTTTTTTGTGCTATTTTAATACTAAAATTTGGGTCATCTAATGTTGGATATAGATATTCATTTTCATCTGGATATTTGCCCAACTCTTTTCTATTTTTTGATTCAATAATAAGCTGTTCTTTATTTTTTAAACCACACTTTTTACTATATAGTTCATTAATTTTATCAAAATCACATATTTCTTCTGGTCGTCCTTTTTCTTCTTCTTTTTCTTCGAGTTGTTCTTTTCTTTGTCCCTTTTCTTCTTTTTGTCCCTTTTTCTTAATACTCATCTATACTTATATATATATTAATATAATCTATATTCTTGTAAAACCTTATTTATATTTATAATAAGTTGTTTTTTCTCTAAATTATATGGTCGAATTGATTCCAAACATTCTTCCAATGATTTCCAATCTATTTTAGAAACTTCTGTTTGTTGAAAATTATTTAAATTAATATTATTATTTTCTGTATATCCTAAAAAATATTTGTGTTTATAAGCTTTATGATTTGACCCTAAAAACATTTCTTCAAAAGGTAATACATTTTCGATTATTTTAATATCTCTTTTAGAAAATCCGGTTTCTTCTTCAAATTCTCTTAAAGCACAATCCAAATCTTTTTCTTGATAATTGCGTCTTCCCTTTGGAAATTCCCATTCAGTCTCTAGCCATTTAGTTGTAGAATTATCTATAAGATTATCTAATGTTACTATTTCTCCATTTTGCCCAATTGGTAAACCATTTTTCAGTGTTTCAAACTTTTTTTGTGATATATATTCTTCTCCTTTTAATTTAGTGTGATGTCCTGATTCTTGAATACCCCACATTGTTTTCCATAATATATCAAAATTATTATTTCTTATAAGTTCTTTTTCTTCCAAAGACATTTCATTAAATAATACTTCCAAATGTTCTAAATTATTTGCCATATATTTCCCTCTTATAAAGTCAATATAACCAAAACTATTTTTACGTCTTATCATTAAAAATTTAATATCTTTATCAGAATACATAAAAACTATCATACCATAACTCGTAATAGGTAATTTACAATTATGATATTGATGACCTTGTTTCCCACAATTATTACAAATATTATTTTTACTCATTTACAGCTATATGTTTAAAGAGGATTGTTTTTATGTTGTTTTAATTTAAAATGCCTGTTTTAGCTAAAAATAATTTACAATTAGATCCTAACATTTGGGGGCCACATTATTGGTTTTTTTTACACACATTAGCTATTTCATATCCTCATCATCCAAATGCAGTTACAAAAAAGAAATATTATGAATTAATACAAAACTTACCATTATTTATTCCTATTGAATCGATTGGAAGTGACTTTATTAAATTGCTTGATGAATATCCAGTTACAGCATATTTAGATAACCGGGAGTCATTAATTAAATGGATGCACTTTATTCATAATAAAATTAATGAAAAATTAGAAAAACCCAAAATATCAATTAATGAGTTTTATTTAAGATATTATGAAGAGTATAAACCAAAAGACATAAAAATGAAAGAACATTATCGTTGGAGAGAAAAAATAATATATACTTTAGTTGTATTAAGCACAACTAGTTTAATTGTTTATTTATATAATAAATAATAAATAATATTAATTTATTATAAGGATAAATGCTAATAAAACAAAATGGTGGTAAAGTTGTTAACTCTGGAGGATTTGGTTGTATTTTTAGTCCATCTCTTAAATGTGAGAACACCGAATTAAATAAAGGTAAAGATCCACAAAATGAAATAAGTAAACTTATGATAACAAAATACGCTGAATATGAATATAACCAAATTGAAAAGTATAGGAAAATGTTAAATGTAATACCAAATTATAACAATTATTTTTTATTAAATAAATTCCAATTATGTAAACCAGATAAACTAACAAGAAATGATTTAAAAGGATATAAAAAATGCAAAAATATTAAAAAGGCAATTAATGGTAAAAATATTAACGATTCGTTAAATGAGCTAATGGTAATTAATATGCCAAATGGCGGAATAAATATTGAAGAATTTATTAAAGAATACTTTACTATAAAATCAAATATAATTAAACTTAATAATTCCTTAATAGACCTATTAGTAAATGGTATCATTCCTATGAATAAATTAAATGTTTATCATTGTGATATAAAAGATGGTAATGTGTTAATTCAAAATGAAACCGTTTTTATAACCCGTTTAATTGACTGGGGATTATCATTTATTTGGAACGATCGTTATAAAGGTATACCTTCTAAAATATATAGAAGACCTTTTGAATTTAATGTACCCTTTTCTTCAATTCTTTTTAACAAAGATTTTATTAAACTCTATAATGATTTTTTAGAACTTAATCCAAGTCCTACTTTTTTTAGTATTAGGGAATTTGTTATAAATTATATATTTATTTGGAATAATATTAGGGGTCCAGGACATTTAAATATTATCAATAATATTATTAAAAAATTTACAATAAATGAACTAACAGCTATTAAAGATTCTGATATTAAAGATCATTTAATTGAATATGATTTTACTCATTATTATATTGTTGAATATTTATCAAAAATTCTAGAGAAATATACTAACAATAAAGAATTTGATTTAATGACATATTTTAAAAATGTGTTTTTAAAAAATATTGATATTTGGGGGTTTACAATGATTTATATTGAATTTTATCGTAATTTATATAATTCATTTAACACATTAAATGAATATCAAATGGAGTTTATTTTAAAAATCAAATACATTATTATACATTTTCTATACGAAAGTCATATAATTCCGATTGATATATCTTCTTTAATCATTGAACTAACAGATTTAAATAAACTTATTGATAAATTTGATGTTACACATTCATCTAAAAAAATAGAATATCTTTCAAAATTTGAAGATAATATTAACGGATTTAAAAAATTTAAAATTAAAACGGAGAAAAAACGAAGAAAAAACAAAGAAAAAACAAAGAAAATAAAGAAAACAAAGAAAATAAAGAAAACAAAGAAAATACAAAAATACAAGGAATAAATATTAATATATTATATGAGATTAGAACTATATATATTTGGTATAACCGCTTTTTTAATATATAATGCTTATTGTGATGGAAAATATACGAAAATGTTATTAGCTTATAAAAAATATTATAAAATGATATTTATAGGTTTTGGTGCTATTTGTTTTTATTTGATGATTAAAAGAAATCCAATGCAAACAAAAAATATGTTATTATATACTAACAATATGATTAAATATATGCCAATTGATAAATCATCAATGGATATGATTTCGCCAATTTTCGATTTATCAACAAAGGGAAATAGTTTTATGGAAGGGTTAAATTCTGAATTTATGAGCTTTCAAAATCCTGAATATAAATATAACCCTGTTATTGTCGCTCAACAACAAAGAACAATGTTAAAACCAGTTAAACGGTCTGTAAGTGAAACAAAAAAGAAATATGTAGCATCAATGCAAGATTGGAAATGTGGTCAATGTAATAAAAAGTTAACACATACATTTGAAGTAGACCATAAAATAAGACTTGACCACGGTGGAGGCAATGATGTTACAAATTTAGTTGCTCTTTGTCGTGAATGTCACGGTGAAAAAACTGCTATGGAAAATATGTAATAAATAATATTTTATTAGGACTATATAATATAATATGGATACTACAAATAATAAAAAACTATTGTATTTAGGACAACTTTTAAGGTCATATAATGTGTTATTGATTATTTTTGTTATATTTTTGGTTATGTTAGTAACATTGATAATAATAAATATAAAAGGGTTTAATAAATTATTTGGTTATCAAATTTTTATAACAGTTCCTTTTATAATATTAATAACATTTCTTATTAATGAACTAGTAGTATTGAAAAATGCACCCGATAAATCGTTTTTTCGTTTTTTAGATATATCTAGTAATGATTGGTTTATACCCTTTATGAGTTTAATGACATTATGTATAGCAATATTAGGATTTTTTATGATGTTATATGTTGGAGGTATTTTTGCAAAACCACCTCCTGAAAACAATACCGCTATGTTGTTAAATTTTGTTATTATTATTGCATTTATAATTATTTCTGTATTATATTATAACATAGTTAAGAGTAAAGATGACAATATATTTAAATTATTACCTAAACAGACCCAAATAGCTTTGAATATGAGAACAAAATACACAATAATATTGTTTATTTTTGTTATTTTTATGGGATTATTATTTTTGGTAAATCCTTTCAATATTATTACTGATTATTCTGGTCCTGTAATGTTTTTTATTTTATTTGTTGGAATACTTTTATTTTTTATGGTATATTTTTATCAAAAGGTGTTATCAAATCCATCAAAATTTCCCGAAACAAAAATACTAACAATAATTACTAAAGCACTTTATATTTTATTCGCACTTGGTGTTTCATTTGGTCTTATATATGTTACCTTAAACCTTATGGGAATATTTGATCAAGATTTTAGTGATCCACAATCTTGGAGCAATACAATATTTAATTTTTTATTGCTTTGTACGATGTTAGGAATAATTTATAAACTAGCTAATGCAGGCGGGTTTTTAGATAAAAATCCATATTATCGTCTAATACTAAATATATTATTTTACATTCCTTGTTTGTTAGTTATCCTTGTAGATAAGATTTATCAGTTGTTTGGATTAAGAAAAACAACAGGCACTGCAACAACAGGTTTAGAAACAGGTTTATCAACAGGGTTACCAACAGATACATTAACTGGTACAACAAGCACATTTTCCCCTCCAACACCATTTGAAATAAAAATGTTAATCGTAAGTTTAGTTTTATTAGGTAACCATTTTTTATGGATTTTTATAACAAAACCATTTTATCAATCTATTTATTATAAAAGAGGAGGTAGGCAGTTAATAAATCAACCAGTTCAAACAGATGTTTTAACAAATGTTATTTCATATCAATCTTTATCAAAAAGTGATACATTTGACTATCAATATGCAATGTCATTTTGGTTTTTTTTAGATTCATTTCCTCCAAGCACAAACTCATCATATAGTAAAATAATTCAATTATTATCATATGGTGAAAATCCAGCAGTTAAATATAGTTCATCAAATAATACATTGTATATTACTGTTAAGCAAACAAATCCAGAATATGGAAACGAAATTATAAAAGAGAAAGAAGTTGAAATAAACACAGAAACTATAGATAAATGGAATAATGAAAAAACGAACATTAATAATTCTATTGAAAAGGTAAAAAGTATGAATTTTAGCAATGATGTCGACTCAGATGGTCATAGAATTATATATAGTCATTCAGAAGTCAAATTGCAAAAATGGAATCATATTGTATTAAATTACAGTGGAGGAACTTTAGATGTATTTTATAATGGGGAATTAGTGAAATCGGCAATAGGAGTTGTTCCATATTTGAATTTTGATATGTTAACAGTAGGAACTGAAAATGGTGTTAGCGGAAATATAGCAAATCTGTTATATTTTGATCATCCAATAGATATTTTAACTATGAACGCATTATACACATCTTTTACAAATAAAAATCCCCCAGTTATACCGGAGGATAATAGCGTTTTAATTCCAAAATAAATTTTATTATATTTGAATGAAGTTATAAAAATTTCTAATAGTATAATATAATGGAAGTAAAAAGTATTGTACTATTTGTAATTATCGTTATTTTATTAATAATTGTAATACATTTTATAACACAAGATGTTAATACATTAACTGGTCTTATATCTGCGCAAACAATGCAAAAAATAGAAGCAGCTGATTTAGCATCTTCTTCAACTTCTGGAAATACAGCTAACTTTACATATTCTATTTGGTTTTTTATCGATGACTGGAATTATCGTTATGGAGATCCTAAGGCAATATTTGGGCGTATGACATCAGGAAATGCTGAAAGACAACCTTGTCCATCTGTTGCATTAGGACCAATTTTAAATAATATCATTGTTTCTTTAGCAGTTTATCCAGGATTAGATGAAATGCCTGAGGACGGGTCTAATTTTGTTGTTCATACTTGTGGTATTTCGAATGTTCCAATACAAAAATGGTGCAATTTTTTTATAAGTGTTTATGGTCGAACATTAGATTTATATTTAGATGGTAAATTAGTTAGAACTTGTGTTTTGCCAGGTGTAGCTAATATTGACTCAAACGCTCCAGTTTATGTTACTCCAATGGGTGGATTTTCGGGATGGACTTCTAGATTCCAATATTGGCCTGAGGCTTCAAATCCACAAAAGGCTTGGGATATTTACAAGGCTGGTTACGGCGGTAGCTTATTAGGTTCTATTTTTGGAAAGTACACTATTAAGGTATCTGTTATGGAAGGAGATACAGTAACAAGTAGCGTCGAAATTTAAGTGTTCACATATAAATATTTTTTAAAATAACACTTTTTTAAAAAATAAAACCTTTTAAAAAAATATATAATATATATAAGATGAATTATCAAACTACTGCTGAAGGAACAACATTTAATGAATTTACTACAAACTCATATGTAAATTCAACAAAAGAATTTTTCGAATCGAATAGCCTTGTTGCTAAAGTTGCCTTTTTATTGTTAGTATTATTTGCCTTTTTAATTTTACTACGTTTAGGTATTTCAATGTTGGGATATTTTATGAATTCAACAGGTAGTGCTAAACTTATTAATGGAATGGTTGAAGCAAAACAATTAATTGTTATTCCTCAGGATCCAGAAGCAAAAGGTTCAATTACAATCAATAGATCAGTTAATGAAAATGAAGGAATAGAATTTACTTGGTCAGTTTGGATTTACATTGATGATTTAACTTACAATTCTGGAACTTACCGTTGTGTTTTTTATAAAGGTAATGATTATGCAACAGATCCAAATAATCCAGAAAATCAAGGATTGAATTTTCCAAATAATGCTCCTGGATTATACATTGCCCCAAATACTAATTCTTTAGTTATTATGATGAATACTTTTAATGTTATTAATGAAGAAATACAAGTAAATGATATTCCAATTAATAAATGGGTTAACGTTATAATTAGATGTGAACATAATACACTAGATGTGTATATTAATGGAACTATTATTAAAAGTCATCATTTAAATGGAGTTCCAAAACAAAACTACGGGGATGTATTTGTAGCCACAAATGGAGGGTTTTCTGGATATATTTCGAATTTATGGTATTATGACTATGGACTTGGAATAAATGAAATATCAGATATTTATAGTAAAGGAGCAAACACTAAAATGATTGGCACAAATGGTGTTGAAATAAATAATTCAAATTATCTTTCATTAAGATGGTTTTTCTATGGAATGGGAAATGCATTTAATCCTGATGATCCAACAGAAACCACAAATTCATAATATATTATATATTTAAAAAGTCTATATAATATATAATAATATGTCGTGTTTTAATGAGTGTTATTTACCTAATCCACCTAGGGCTTGGTCAAGAGTTCAAAATAGCTGTCCTGATACAAACGATGACCCATTTTTAGCAGAAAAAATAGCTATGTTAAATAAAGGAAATGTTTTACAATATAAAGCAAATAGTAGCAATTTAACAAAGTCACAAAAGTATTCGAAAATTGTAAAAGGACAGTGGGTTAATCGTAATACTACTTGGGCAACACAATCTGCAAAGGGATATACAAATCCAAATACAACCAGCCTTAAACGCAGTGGTAATGTAATTAATATAGCAATTGATCCTATTACTGGAGCTATTATTGGACCTACCGAATCACCAATAACTTGTTTAAAACCAATTACACCAGTTAATGAAGTATTACCAAGTAATGGAGGCGGTGGGAGTGATGTAAAAGAACCTGATATTCCTCCTCCTGTTGAACCGTCGCCAAATAGTGACACTTTTCCGCCAATTGTTTCTGATCCAATTGTAGAACCAACTGTTATTCAAGATGGTGGTGTTCTTATTTGTTCTGTACAAGAAAACGTATGTACCGGAGAAACCAAAAATAGTATTTCTCAACAATTATGTCATCCTACAACAGATTCAGATGTTCCTGGTTCAATACAAGACCTATGTTGGAACGATGGAACGCAAACGTGGTTCCCCAGACAAAGATATGTTATGTCAAATAGTGGTAATAAATGGCCTACAAATGCTAAATTAGTTAGCGCAATAAAGATATATCCGCCTACAATAATATCTATAACATCTAATACCAATATTGTTACATTAACTTGGACCCCAAGTGAAAATTGTTTACAAGTTTCAAACTATATTATTTTTCAAAATGGAATTCTTGTTAAAAATGTTCCTGTAACAATATTCACTTCTGATTTTATAGTTGATAATTTTAATACTTATAATTACTTTATTATTGCATTTACAAATGGTTCTAATATTTCAGAACCATCAGATACTGTTAGTATTAGTATTAGTTATTAACATATATATATTTAAGCTCTTAATTTTGGATTTATACAAACAGGTTGCGTTGGAAATACATCTCCACTCATACAAACATCATTTACACCAATTTCAGAACATGTTCTTAACCCTTGATCATCACCAATATAACACCATCCAGATTTACCTGTTGTTTGTATCGAACTTCTGGAGTCATCAGGTGTCACTTCACCTTGTTTTTGTTCAGCGCTTGAAAGAGCTTTTGATAATGCGTCTTCTTGTAATTTTTCTATTTTTGCGCTAGTTTTTTGTATATTATGCTGGACTGGAAGAGAAGTTGACATATTACCCTGAGGTACAGTTGATACACCTGTTGAAGTTCCTGATGTTGATACTGGTGTTCCCGATCCGTTAGTTTGTATAATATTATCAATAGCATCAGTTGTAGTTCCTGCGACCATATTTATACCGCTAGTAGCACCTGTAGCACTTGTTTCTATAACTTGCTTTGTTGTTGTTAGTGTAGTATAACCAAAAAACTTCAAAATTGGTTCAAATATTTTTGAAAAAATTGAAACCGTTTCTTGAGTTCCTTTGGCTAAATAAGTAAAAATATTTATACCTAAAAATGCTAAAAGTAATATTATAATAATCCAAGTTTGTAATGTTATTTTTTGAAAAAAACCAGTTGACTGGCTTGGAGAAGGTCCTTCTGGTAAAGGCGTTAAGTCTGGTAAATCATCAGTAACCATTTCAGAAACAGATCTATATCCTTGTGAACTCATTATAATTAAAAAACATAATAAAATTTAATTGCTTCGCTAAAATTTAATTGCTTCGCTAAAATTTAATTGCTTCGCTAAAATTTATTATAAAATATTATTCTTATAATAAATACTTTTAAGTATTTAAAAAGTTATTAAACTACTTAAAGGTTAATAAATATGTAAATTGATTAAGATTTCCTAAAATTTCATCACGAACATTAAAAAGATCACTATTATTAGTTACATTTAAGCCAGGATTATTATTCATATTATTTAAAAATTGTTTATATTTATTGATTTCTTTTGTAAAATCAGTTACATTTGTGTAATCCAATAATGGTAACGTCTTTTGTCCGGTGAGATTTACACGTCCACCTGTTTTACCAAGCATAATTTCAACAAAAGTGTCAATATTAAGATTTAAATTCGTATATAGTTCATCCGTTGCTTTATGCTGAGCATAGCTAGATGTTTTCCAATGATACAGTTTAACCGTATTTAACATTTGTAAAAAGGTTGTTACAATTTTTTGTTGAGTATAATTATTATTTGAAACACTTAATCGACGTGTTTTATTATTTTTCTTTTTTCTATTTTTATTGAAACTTTTCATTATATAATAATATAATATAATTTAATCAATACGTGGTATATATTCAGCGCCTAAATTATTCATTGTTTCTAATTTTGCAATTGTTTTTTCTAAATTAGTTGTCTTTATATTCTGATATAAATAATCTGTTCCCGGGGAATGTTCATTTTTTTTTATTTGTTTATAAATTTTATTTATATTTTCAGTAATAGTAATTATTTTTGCTTTATCTCGAACAATTTCTTCTTCTAAAGAATATGGTTCTGTAAATACTTCTATTACAAAATACATAAGAAGACGACGTTTTTTATGACATCCCATACGATATCTTAAACAAAATATATTTAACGCACTATTTATTATACGTTGAACTAAATTACTTCTCTTTTTCGATTCATTTAAAAATATATCCCAAATAATCCAAACTATGTCCATTTGTAATTTACTTTCAACATTTGCAAATTGTCTACGTTCGCATTTAAATTTTTCCTTTTTTTGTTTACAAATTGTTTCAAATTCTATTATCCACTCCATCCAATAACACGCACTAACACTATTTTTACCTTCATCTGTCAAATTATATGCTAATTCATTCACAGCAATAAATAATTCTTTTGGATCATCCTTTAAAAACGTTTCCTCAGCATATTTAACATCAGGTGCTTTAAACCGTTCTGTCATTTGAGTTAAATCAAAGTCTTCTTTTTTTACTTTAACTTCAGAATAACAGTGTTTTTTTCTCGCTTCACATAAAACACACATTACTTCACAAAATAATTTTCTCATTTTTTCATTATTCCTTAATCTTAATTCCTGATCGGTATATCCATTTGAAACTATATTTTTAAAATTATTTATTCTAAGTTCTAAATAAGTTATTAATTTAGGATTACCAATATGTATATGTTTAGTGTAAAAACTAATTATTGTATCCCATAAATCAGCATAATGACCTGCGCATATCATTTCTGCGCTCCAATAACACGCTGATTCTATTTTAGCATTATACAGATTTGTAATAATTTCTTTTTTTACATCTGTTTTTTTAAATTCTGAAAAGGTTATTCCTTTAAAATCTTTATCAGTTCTTATATCGTTTATTTCAATATCATTCATATCTACTTTTAAGAAAAGTAGAGTTAAAAAAGTTTTATATATAACTAATCTTATCTACTTTTCACTTTTTTACTTTTCTACTTTTTACTTTTCTACTTTTCTACTTTTCTACTTTTCTACTTTTTACTTTTCTACTTTTCTACTTTTTTTCTTTGGTTTTCCTCCTCGTTTTAATGTTTGTTGTTCTATTTTTTTCCGATTTACCGACGTGTTTTTAACATGTCGTTTTGTTAATGAATTAAATATTTTTTCAGTATTTGTATCTATTGGGTTTTCAGGAACTACTTTATCGTCAGAACTTTCAAAAAATATTAAATTAGGGCGTTTTTTTTTTGTTCTTTTTTTTTTTGGAATAGGTGATGGTATTGCTTCTGTTGCAGGGATTAATACTATTTTTTTCCGATTTACCGACGTGTTTTTAACATGTCGTTTTGTTAATGGATTAAATATTTTTTCAGTATTTGTATCTATTGGGTTTTCAGGAACTACTTTATCGTCAGAACTTTCATAAAATATTAAATTAGGGCGTTTTTTTTTTGTTCTTTTTTTTTTTGGAATAGGTGATGGTATTGCTATTGGAATATCCTTCGTTACTTCCGTCGCAGGGACTAATACTATTTTTTTATCTAATTTTATTGGTGATTTTTTGGGTTCTACTACTTCGTCTTCTGTTTTTGTTTCATCTTTATTGTTAAGAAATGCCTTCCAAAAATCCTTTTTAAATATTGAAATTACTTTATAATTGTATTTATTATTTTGAAATTTAACATACTCCATAAGTTCAATAAACTTGGGATTATTTAAAGCATTTTCTATATTTTTTAAATTACGAATATCGTCTATAATAGCATATGAAAATGATGTGAGAGCATATTTACCTTCTAAATCAACAATTGGATAAGTTCCAAGACCATTTGACCAAATTACTTTGGGAACAAACATATCATCCTTTTCTTTTTTTGGATATTTTATTGAACTATAATAAAATTTAACACCATCTTTTCGTGTTATAGTATAAACGCATGGATATTTATACACATATGTTTCTGTATTAGACATGTAATCTTGTCTTCTTTCATATAAAGAACTACTATATAATACATTTACTTTATCTTCACCGTCTTTTGCTATTATTTTGTCATATAAATCAAATCCACCACTTGGTATAAATTTCCAACTATTTATATTTTCGTCGGTTGTTTTTCCATTAATGTCTGTTATTGTTGTAATATTATTTGGGTCAAATTTGTTTTGTAAAACATAATAATCAAAATTTGTTCCAACTTTAAATACTTCTTGTCCTTTTTTAAAATCATTCATACATAAATATTTTAAATTTTTACTCATAATTAAATCCAACACATTTTTGAAAGCGCCTTCGGGACTTCTCCATCCCGATGGATGAACAAAAACCAAATATCCATTACTTTTGCAAATTTTTAATGAATGTATAACAAACAAATGCCACAATGGTTGTGTGTTTTTATCTCCAATTTTTTTCTGATATGGCGGATTACCCATCACAACATCAAACCCAACAAAATCAGCATGTAATTTAAACTCTTTTTTCACATCCATTTTCAAAGTATCGCCTTGATAAATATTTAACTTGTATTTGTCACCGCAAAATATTTTTTTATAAATAAATACATTTTTAGGGGTGAGTTCAGCAGAATATATCATCTGTTCCAAAATATGTTTTCTTCTTTCTTCTTCATTAGGTATTTTTGTAACTAATCCTTTCATCAAGCGTTGATAAACGATAATCGGAAAATTGCCTATACCAACAGCAGGATCTAACCACTTGAATTCATCTTCTGTAAATATACTTTTCTTGTGTTCCTTTATGTACGCTTCATCTAATTTATCCAACATTTCATTCACCAAAGATAGAGGTGTAAATACTTCGCCATTTTCTTTTTTCTCCTTTTCCTTTGGTTTTAATTGCGTATCAATATATTGTATTAATTCATTAGGTTCATTAATGGTATAATATTCTTTTTTTTGTGACATAATTATTTTATTCACAATCGGAGTGTTATCTAATTTATCCATTGCATCCAAAACTTTTTCAATGATATTTTCTGGATAAGGTTCATCCGCCTTTCCAGATAAACGCCCATTTAATATTTTCAAAAACACATCTTTTGTTTCTTCATCTTGATAAACTGAACTTTTTAGAACATCAATATCATCTATTAGTGTAATTTGTGCGTTTGATTTAGAACTATCAGTTAAAATACATTGTGCACCTTTGTCAGCATAAAGTGTAAAAATATTCAATAAAGATATAAATTCACTTATAACCTCACTCGCAGTTTCAATTAAATTAATTTCTTTTTCTTTAACATCCTTTTTCTCTCTTTTTTTGTTAGGTGTCAACTTTTCTTTCTTTTTTCCAGGGTCAATCATTTCATCATCATCTTTTCCATCTATTTCATCTTTTGTTTTTTTGCCTTTTTCTATATTTATTCGTTCAAATGCTTTTTTCAATGCTTCCAATTTTGACATATCCCAATCTATTCTTTTAATAAGTGATGTATATGTTTTAACGTGTTTATTCCACGATTCGGTTAATTTATTAAATAAATCGTTTACAAAATCATTTTTGCTTTTTTCATCGTCTCCATATTTATCAAATAATACATCTTCATCAATATTTATTAAATCTGTAATTTGACGATATTGTTGTTTATTGGTTGCGTCTTTTGTTTTACTAATATTTTTATTAAATAATAATACATTTGTGAATGCTCTTTGTGGGTTCATATCAACCATGAACCCAAACTTTTTTTCGGCACAATACTCGTTTGGTTTTTCTTCACATGACGGAACATCAACCTCGGTCATAGACCTAAAAAGCATTTGAAAAATTGCGTCAGCACTTGAAATAGAATTCCATAATGTCACAATATCAACATTACGAAGAGAAATGCCTAACTGCAATCTTTGTCCTGCCAAAATAATTAAATTGTTTTGCTCTATTTTACCTTCTTTTATTTTCTTTTCTACTTCTTCGATATCACTTTTAATGTTATGTGGATTACCCATATAGGTAACTCCATTCATAGGTCGTCCCTTTTTTGTTTTATCTTCAATATCAACTGCTATAAAAAAATGATAATTTCGTTTAACATCGTTGAATTCATTTGATTTCGTTAATAAATTAACTAATGCTTTTGTTTTATTTTTAATTTTACCATTTCCTAAAGGTAAAAACCATAATTGCGTTGTTTTATGTTGGGGTTGTAATGTCCTACATTTATTTAAACAAATATTTCTAATACGTGGTAATATACCTCTTTTTCTATAAAATGTCTGTTTATCATAGTTTTCGTCTTTATCTGGATAACCAAAATAATAACGCATCATTTCTTTTATTTGTTCTTCGTTTGCAAAATTACCACTATCACCTTCGGTAGCAAATAATTTATTCATATCCCAACCAAATTCAGTATCTCCTATTTTTAATTTTTCAACATTTAAAAACTCTTTGTCCCATAAACTTGTAATCAAATATGGTTTTGGAAAAATAGCATAGTCTTTCTTAAATTTATTAATCAAAGATATACCTGTTTTATCTCCAAAATATTCAAGCGCTTCTTCGTAAATATCTTTACCAAATTGTTTTTTTATATGATTGTCGTTTATAGTTGTTTCATCTATTTTTTGCATTATTTGAATATCATTCATATCCCATGTAAGTTTACATTTAGCTTTAACATTATATGCTTGTAATGGTTTATTATAAGTGGCAGTAACATATATCTTTATTGTATTTGAAATAACACTATCTAAAACATCAACAATTAACTGTGCTTTTTCTGTACTCATTCCAAAATGGGCTTCATCTAAAAACATCATATTAATATCAGGATTTTTCTGAAATAGTTTATTTATGCGTTGTCTTATTTTAGTTATATCTTTATGATGTTTATCTACAAATTCTTCTTCCTCTTCCTCTTCTTCTTCCTCTTTCTCTTCCTCTTCCTCTTCTTCTTTCTCCTCCTCTTCCATATCTTCTTCCTCTTTGTCGTGGTCGTCTTTTTCTAATATTTTTTCGGCTTTGCTTCCAGCGCTCCACCCTAATTTTTGTTTTGATATGATTATAACACAATGTTTATCTTTGTTTTTACAAATTTTTTTTGAAATGTCATTACCTTCATATGTAACAACATCAATGCCTAACTTATCAAACTCTATATAAGTATTGAAAATACTTTGATATTCTTTAAATGTTTCATTAGGAGCAGGTGTCATCATCAAGAATTTTACTTTTTTACCTGGATGTAATTGTTCTTGGGATTTTACATATTCTATTATTGCACCAGCCATTATATATGATTTTCCAGAACGTGGAATTGCTCCAACTAATATATTTTTTTCACCATCTTCAATTAATTTATTTATTTTTAATATAAATAATTCTTGATGAAATCTCGGTATAAAAATCTGTTTTAATACTTTCAAATAATTTTCTTGAAAATCATTAATATTCTCTGGATCTTGTAAATAATTATATTGTTCTAATATTTTTTTTAGTTTAAAAAATGCTTCTTGTAGGTCATTTACATCATAAATATGTTCATAATTTCCATCAGGATTTATATATTTAATTAAAATATTACTTGAACTATGTTGCGCTTTAAATTTTTGTATTGCTTTTTCTCTATCTTTTACAAATATATATAATTTTATTATTCGATTGTCTTGTTCGTGTTCTCTTATTAAACTACATAATTTTCCAATATCATATTTGCTAATTTCTTTTTCTTCTTTAAAATATTTTACAGAAATAAAATACAATTCTTCTCTTTCATCAATAAATTTATTTAAAAATGTTATATCAGAATATCCACCTGAATTTCCACTTCTAACTGACTGTAATAAATACCCTCCTGGATTTATATTTAATTTATTTCCAATCCAGCAATTTTTTTGGAATTGTATGTCTGATTTATTATTTGGGTTTTCATTAATAATATAAGATGTTTGTAAATGTCCATTTATTGAAGGTAATGTTAAATTAGTTACTCCAAATTTAATACATAAGTCCCATAAACGTTCATAATAAAACCCTTGAGATGATCTATCTTCTATTATAGAACCATCAATTACTTCATCTGAAACATATTTTATTTTGTCTAAAATATCTTCTTTAAAATTATTACTATTTTTAATTTTAGTTTGTATAAATTCAAGTACCGTTTCTTTACCATAATCTAAAATGTTACTCATTATTTAATATATATATATATATATATAAATAATAATTTAGAACCGCATTATCAAAATATTTAGTATAATTTGACAATGAGTAACAACAATGTATAAAATAAATATTTTAAATAAAAAAATGTATATAAGTTTAATTTATAAAAAAAACACGTAAACATAAATTTTCATTTAAACTTTGATAAAAACATAATTATTTTTCATTATAAATATAAATTATTTAAGAGATAACATAAATTCATTCATATTTTTTGTTCCCATACTTGAATTACAATTCTGGCAAATAGGTTTTAAATTTGATACAATAGTATTACCTCCATTAGCCTCTGCAATAATATGTCCACAGTTAAAAGACATTTGAGTTATATCAGTTGATTTACAACATAAACATTTTGTTTTACCAATTTCTTCACCTATATTTGTATTCCATACAAGTTTTTTTATAGTTGATGGAATTGTCTTTTTCTTTACAATAGTTGTCTTTATCTTTTTGTTTCTGGTGTCCTTAATAGGTTTCTTTATAGGTTCTTTGATTAATTCAGAATCTGGATGATATTTTTTTAAACAATCTTCATAATCTTTTATATATTTTTTAATATTTTCATTTAATGGTTGAGCAATTAAATTTGCTCTAAATTGAATTAGCGAATTTTCCAAACTCTTTTTAAGTCTAATCTGTGCTTGTTCTGCTGTTTCCATTTGTATTATATAACAAATAATAACTATTAATAAAATATTTTCAATTTTTTATTAATTTATGTCATAAAAATATATCAAACAAATAACTAAATGTCAAAAAATAAAAAAAAAAGATAATATATAAGATGACTTTTACAAAATCAATTAAATCTTTAGCGTCTGTTTATAATAAATGTTCTTTATGGTGTAAGGTATTAATTTTAACGTCTTTATTACTATTAGTAGTATTAGTATTTAAAGGATTAAAAATAAATAAAGGTGTTGAAGGTTTTGAACAAAGAGATAAATTTTTAATCAAAAGAGATTCAGAAGTATATGATGATTTTTATGCCGATATTTACGATTATCTAGTTTTCAATACCTTAAAAAATGATTATGAAATTGGATGGATTATTAATAGTTCATCTCCATCATCCAAAAGTAAAATTTTGGACGTAGGATGTGGAACTGGTCATTATGTTTCTTCATTCGGTTCCAAAGGGTTTGATGTTATTGGTATTGATATTTCGCCTTCAATGATTAAAAAAGCAAAAAAGAATTTTCCTGATTATAAATTTGAGGTGGCTAATGCTTTAGATGGAAATGTTTTTCAACCTGACACTTTCACACATATTTTATCTATGTACTTTACTATTTATTATTTTAAAGATAAAACACAATTCTTTCAAAATTGTTTTAATTGGTTATTGCCAGGAGGTTATTTAATTGTTCATATTGTTGAACGTGACCGATTTGACCCTATATTACCCCCTGGAAATCCATTACTGTATGTATCACCTCAAAGATACGCCAAAGAACGTATTACATCAACCAAAGTTAAATTTACGGATTTTTCATATTCTGCCGATTTTCAATTTGATAAACAAAATGATAAAGCATTATTTGTTGAAAAGTTTAAAAATGATAGTGATGGTAAGGTTAGAAAAAATGAACACATTTTATATATGCCAGATGACCAAGTAATTG
>Ga0209355_1000215_pt1 | contig 35261 bp, 21 predicted proteins | sample LauGreSBDMM110SN_3_FD_187563 | JGI IMG/M metagenome (GOLD analysis project Ga0209355, IMG submission 187563) | Freshwater lake microbial communities from Lake Michigan, USA - Sp13.BD.MM110.SN (SPAdes) (version 2) | ecosystem: Environmental > Aquatic > Freshwater > Lake | place: Lake Michigan... | reverse complement strand
AAGAGTCCAGAGGGCTTTTCAATAATAGACCTAAACAAAAACTGTTTACATAATGGCAATTATTAGATATACCAAAGATGCAACCATTAGATATGCGTATCTAAACATCTTTCCTGATCAGTTCAAAACTGAGAAGGAGAAAATGGATGAGAGTTGGATCAAGAATACAATGGACTATTTTGCTAATAAGTCCTATGCTGAGTACGTAAAGAATAGAGATACGTTTGTTAAAAACTATGATCTTGTTAAGGGCATCCTTCGTATGGAGGATTTTTATCAGTCAGCTCCTCAGGTGAAAAGTTTTACAGATATGTTAACATCTGATCTTGAATTACCAGCTTATGTAAAGATGTATTCAATTATCACCACTCCTTTAAATGAGTTAGTTGGTGAGATATCAAAACGTCCTGATGCATTTAGAGTTAAAGCATTTGATGATGATTCTAAATCAGAAGAACTAGAATTCAAGACAGGCATACTTCAAGAATTTGTAATTAATCAAGCTAGACAACAAATAATTGAGAAAGCTCAATTACAAGGAGCTGAGATAGATGATGAGCAATTACAACAAATGACAATGGAGGAAGTTCAAGATGAGCTTGATTCATATACATCTGTAGCAGAGAAATGGGCTAATCATGTACTTACATGTCAGAAAGCAGACTTCACAATGAAGGAAAAAAGTGAAGATGCATTTAGAGATATGTTAATTTCTGCTCGTGAGTTCTATCATATATATGAAGATAACTCTAAGATGGGATATAATATTGAAGTGGCAAATCCAAAGAACACTTGGTTCCTATCTACACCAGATCGTAAATATGTATCAGATCCAACAGGACGTGCACAAGGTGCGTATGCTGCTGGTACTGTGCAGGTTATGGAACTCTCTGAAATTATTGAGAGCATCCCTGATCTTACTAAAGATGAGATTGATCACTTAAGATCATCTCTTCAAGACTATGGACTTATCAATGTTCGTGAATCTAATCTTGGTAATCCTAATGCAGGTAATGGTATTGACTCAATTCAATATGATACGTATGATCCTCTTGTTCTTCAGACACGTATGATAATTGAGTCTGAGATGAAACAGAATGATGATGGCTTACAAGACTTCTTGGGCCTTACATCAAATGTGTCTTCATTTGGATACAAGTATGTAGTTGTACGTGCTTATTGGATCTCTAAGAAAAAGATTGGTAAGCTAATCTATTTAGATGAAATGGGTAATGAACAATCTATGCTTGTTGATGAAAGTTATAAGAGTGGTACAATCCCTACACAACAATCATTAGAATGGGGATGGATTAACCAATGGTATCAAGGCATTAAGATTGGACCAGATATCTATCACATCAAACCATTCAAGTTATTAAACTACTGTCCTATCATTGGACTAGTACATGAGATTAAGAACACAGAAGCAAAGAGTTTAGTAGACTTAATGAAACCATTCCAGGTTCTTTATAATGTTTGTATGAACCAGCTTTACAAACTTCTTGAGAAAGAAATTGGTAAGGTTCAATTAATGTCTATTAGACATATTCCTATTCCTAAAGATGGAGATGCACAAGATGCTCTTGATATTTGGGAGATGGAAGCTCGTAACAGAGGTGTTGTATTTATCGATGACTCTCCAGAGAATTTAAAATCCCCAAGCTCATTCAATCAGTTTAGAGATATTGATATGACACGTACTCAAGAGATTCAATCTCGTTATACGTTAGCTCAACAATTAAAGCAAGAGTGTTGGGAACTTATTGGTATGTCTAAGCAACGTTTAGGATCTGTCTCAGCTTCTGAAACTGCTACAGGTACTAACACTGCCATCACACAATCTTACTCCCAAACAGAACCATTGTTTGTAGCACACGAGTATGTATTGGGCCAAGTATATCAAGCTATTATAGATGCATCTTTATACATTGAAGCTAAGAAGCCTCAATCAACTATTTCATATATTACTAATGAAGGTGAAAGTGCATTTGTACAAGTTAATGGAACAGATCTTAAATTTAGAGATCTTAAGGTGTTCTTAACCAATCGTCCAGAAGATCAGAAGATGTTCCAAGAGATTCGTGGATTGTCTCAAGCTGTTCTACAGAATGGTGGAAGTTTACATGACATCATTGAATTGTATTCTACAAACTCTGTTCGTCAAATGAAGAAAGTGTTCAAGACTCTCAAAGAACGTCAAGAGCAACTTGAGAATCAAAAAATGCAACAACAGCAGCAGCAAATTGAGCAACAGCAACAAATTGCTCAAGCACAAATGCAACAAGCTCAACAGATGCAAGCTGAGAAAATAGCACATGATGATTATCAAAATGAGCTAGATAGACTCAATAAGGTTCAGATTGCAATGATTGCAGCTGAGTCTAAAGCTGGTCCATTAACAGACGCTGATACATCTGGAACTGCTGATGTTCTTGAGCTGAGTAAATTAACTACAGAACAGAACAAAGCAAGCAAAGATTATGAAGGTAAGATGAGAGAGATTCAAAGCAAGAACAATATTGCTGCTCAAAAACTAGCTGTAGATAACAGAAAGATAGATGCTGAGCTAAAAAATCAAGATAATGATCTTGCAATAGCAAAGATAAATGCAAGTAATAGAGGATCAAAGAGTAAGTAATTCTAACTATCTTGGTTAGAGAAGATTTTATTAATGCTATATTATCTAGAATATTCAACGATTTCAAGCATATTCTATTTGTTATTAATTTAATACAACATATTTTTATATCGAAAAACCAATTCAAAAAAACAAACTACGTATGGCCAATGACTTAGAAACCCCAAATATTGGGAACTTCAGCATTCAGGATACCATGGAAATGGGTATGGGGAGTACAGAACTATTAAATGATTTATTAGGTCCTGATACAGCCTCTGCTAGTCCTGATGACATTAAAGATATTAAAGCTGAAGAAACTCCAGCTCCTAAAGCAACTAAATCTTCTACTAAAGTTGAAGAAGAAGAAGACACTTCTAGATCAATCACAGACTTTTTATTAGGAGGTGATGAAGAAGAAGAGGAAGAAGAAGCAGCTCCAATAGCAAAAGCTAAAGAAGCTCCAGCAGCAGAATCAACATCTGAAGAAGAAGATGATGACGCTATCAACCCTTTTGCAGCATTTTCTAGAGACCTTTTTAAATTAGGAGGTTTCACAAAGGATGAAGACGAGGAAGATGTAAACATTAATACAGCAGAAGAGTTCTTAGAAAGATTCGAATCTGAGAAAAAGAAAGGGGCATCTGAGATTGTAGAAACTTTTATAGGACGTTTTGGTGAAGATTATCAAAATGCCTTCACTGCAATATTCGTAAATGGAGTTGATCCTAAAGATTACTTTGGCACATACAACGCTATTCAATCATTCACTGATCTAGATTTATCAGACGAAGGAAACCAAATAGCAATTATTAAACAGACTTTAGCAGATCAAGATTATGATCCTGAAGATATAACAACAGAGATCGAAAGACTCAAAAATTATGGTGATCTAGAAAGCGTTGCTGCTAAACATCATAAAGTGTTGGTTAAAAAAGAAGCTGTAAAGCTTCAAAAACTGGAGCAAGAGAAAGCTGCCCAATTACAACAACAAAATGCTTACAAGCAACAATATTCAAACAATGTCACTTCGATATTGCAAGATAAGCTTAAAGCAAAGGAGTTTGATGGCATCCCTCTTAATCCAAAGTTAGCAACTGAACTACAAGATTTTTTAATTACAGAAAAGTGGAAAACAAACTCTGGTGAAAATTTAACAGATTTTGATCGCACTGTTCTGGAACTTAAGCGTCCTGAGAACCACGAAATGAAAGTGAAGGTTGCTCTACTTCTAAAGATATTAGAAAAAGATCCAACACTATCAACCATTCAGAAATCAGGAGTTACCAAGAAGACAGATAGTCTGTTTGGTGAAGTCGCAAGACAAGCTACTAAAAGTTCAGTAAAATCTTCCAAGTCAGATAAGCCTAACTCATGGTGGAGTAATTAACAATTATTAAATTAAACATAAACAAAAAATGGCAATTCAAACTATCCCTGGTTTAACTGGCTTTACTTATGCTCGTGTAGCGTCTATGGACAAACGTGCAGTAGGTAAATTAACAGACTCTAACCACTTGGAAAGCTTTCACTCAACTGAGCCAGCAGACTACGATAAGAAGATTATCAGTTTGTACACTCAGAGCTCGCTGTACAGCAATGACTTCTTGGACATGATCAACAAGTCAACTCCTTACTACATCGACAACAATAGTGATGCTTGGAAGTGGCAAGTACAAGTTCCTTACAAATTCCCTAAAATCATCGACATCCCTGTTTCTACTTTAGAACTAGACAAACCAGGTATTGATGGTCAAGAATTTCAAGTGATTATTGACACTAACGAATTCTCTAAGAACGCAATCGTTTCTGTAGGTACTCGTCAGTATGGTCCTCGTTGGTATGCGATCAAAGATCCTCAACCATGGAACATGGGTTATTTATACACTTTCACATTAGTAACTGACAATCCTCAAGTTGACTTCGTATCACCTGTATTCTTACAGATTGGTTTAGAGCTTGAATTAGTTGATGCTGCTATTGGTGAATTTGATCAAGACCTTTTAGGATTGCCACGTTTAGGTGAGCAAATCACTATGTTTGAATCATTGAGTTCTGCATATGGATATGAGCACAAAATTACTGAATGGGCTGATGACAAGATGTTAGTTAACGCTGATGGTTCAGCTTTAGATATCTTAGTATATGCTCCACAACGTCGTAACCAACTTCCTTTAACTCGTAATGATGTTAAGTGGGAGCCATTCGTTGAGTTCTGGATGCGTAAGTCTATGTTAGAATTAAAGGTTAAGCGTATGATCTGGGCTCGTCCAGGTACTGTTAAATCTAATGGTTCTAAGCAAGAATTAAAGCGTACATCTGCTGGTGTTTATCACAGAATGCGTAATAATGGTAACTTAGTTCAATACAATCGTGGAGAATTCACTGCTAACTTGATTCGTTCAGTATTTGGTGATTTATTCTATCGTCGTGTGGATGTTAAGGATCGTCGTGTTAAAATGTACACTAACGAAGCTGGCTTCGACGTGTTCCAACAAGCACTTAAGACTGATGCTTTGAATTCAGGTTTAACTTTCATGGCTGATTCAGGTAATCGCTACATGCAAGGAGAAGGACAACACATCACTTACAACTTTGCATTCGATGCAATGGTTACTCGTGAGACTGGTCGTGTTGAGTTAATTCACTTAAAAGAATTAGATCTTCCTCAAACTAACTTAGAATTTGGACAGAACAAGAAATCAACTCCAGTATTTATGGTGTTTGACGTTTCTCCAATGTCTGATGGTTCAATGGTTAATAATATTCGTGAGGTACGTATGAAGGGTGCTCCTTCTATGACTTGGGGTTATATCGATGGTACTCGTCACCACTTAGGCTTTGCTAAGTCTCAAGGTATGAGTTCTGCGAACAAATTCCCAGGATACGAAATCTGGATGAAGGATCGTTGTGACGTATTTATCGAAGACTTGTCTCGCACAGTCTTGATCGAAGAAATCCCTCAATTCTAATACATGGGACTTTGTCCCACGCTTGTCAATCGATAAGCACAAGAACCTCTCCCTCTCTCCTCCCTCCTATGATGGAGAGTGTTCTTGATACAGAGTGCTTGGATTGGGGTGTCCCTGGTCGCTATTCCTTCGATGGATAGCACTCTGCTAAAAACCAATTAAAATTAAACTACATATGGGTAAGACAGGCAAAATTTCTACTATTAAGAAAGATTACAACAATTCGCAATTGCAGACAATGCAAGGTGGACTTTCACGAGAAGGTTTAACACGAGTTCCAGGTACAGGTGTTTTTAAATATCCTTACAAGGAAATGGATGGTCAGTATCGTACAGGATTAAATGCTGAAGCTGCATACATCAGACGTATAGCTGATCCTACAGAACGTGAATTAGAAATTGATCGTGTAACAGCATTACGTCAGCGTTTAGAGTATGCACTAGGTGATGTTGATCTTGGTCCTCGTTCTAAGTTTTGGAACTATGGATTATCTCAAGGCATTGATGATATGATGCACGTACAAGCTGTAAAGTTATTAGATGGTGATAACTATTTTGATTTCACTAATCCAATGCAAGAGTTAGCATTTGCATGGTTGAGAGTTCATCCAACAATTGCAAGTTCATATCAAGCTTGGGAGCGTGGTGAATATCCAGCAGATACACAGTTCTATGTTGTAGATGATGAGATTGAAAATGCAGTTCTTTACAAGAAGAAGCAAGTAATCAACAAGGCAATTGTCAAGTTTGATTCTATGTCTCCTGATAAAAAGAAGAAAGTAGCAAGAATGTTAGGCTTACCTGTAACAGAAGAAACTAAAGAAGAAGTTGTTTATAACCAAGTGGATAACTTGTTAAAACAAACAGAATTCAAAGAGGGAAAATACCAAGGTTTATCTCCAATTGAAGTCTTCAATAGATTCGCAGATATGAAAGACCAATTGCTTGCAATTAAAGATTTGGTTAAACAAGCAATTACACATTCTATTTATCGTGTAAAACCTAATGGTAAGGTTTATATGGGAGAACTAGAAATGGCAATTGATGAAGAAGAATTAGTTAAATACCTTGCAGATGAAGATCATCAAGATGATTTACTAATCTTAGAGCAAAAGTTAAAAGGTAAAAAATTAGCAACAGTATGATCCCAGTAGATAGTTTATTATATAAGATTGATCAGAAACTAAATAAACTATCTACTAACGAGCATCAACAAATTGCATTAGAAGACAAGATCCTTGCACTCAATGAGGCACAGATTAAGTTAATTAAACAGAAAGTAGATGGTTTTAGCACTACTTCTGGTCTTGGTCTTGATGCGTTTAAGAAACGTTATGAAGACTTACAAAGGTTAGTGGTAAATTACGATGATGGTGCATTACCACTAACCTTAATTAATAGTCAAATAAATCAATGGCAAGCAGATATTACTGCATTAAGTCCAGTTTATATGTTCTATATTGATAGCTATTTTTTAGCTAACAAAGGAAGATGTGAAAATAGAACTATTTGGATTAATAGAGATCTTGCAAAACATGGAGATTTAAACATTTTATTAAACAATGTTCATTACTCTCCATCATTTGAATATCAAGAATCTTTTAATTTTTTAGGTACAAACGAAATAAGTGTATTTACAGATGGTACATTTACACCAACTGATATATACGTTTCTTACATGCGATATCCTGATTATATCAATAAAACTGGATATATAATGCTAGATGGAAATCCATCCTTTGATCAAGATTGCGAATTAGAATTATATCTAGAAGATGAAATTTTAGATTTAACAGTTCAAAACCTTGCAATGTATACTGAGAATCAATCTGCTGTAGAAAGTTCCATATACAGAATTAAAACAAACGAGTAAACAATTAAACAAATATATAAATGGCTGATTTTTCATTAACCACCCTGTTCGTAGTTCCAGTAGGCAACACATTGCCTAGCACTGGTTCTACGCAAAACTTAACTGCTGGTCAGTTTGGTTTATACTTGAACACGTATGCTGTTGCAACCACTGGTAACATTGGTTCTGCTCCATACTTCTATGCTGCTCAAGGACGTACTAATACGTATTTACAAGGCTCGAAGCGTTCTGACAAGATCTCTTCTGAGAATATCACTGAATGGTATAAAGTTACAGGTAACCCTGTTGCTGCTAACCAAGTAACTGATATTACTGATTTCACTGTAAAACCAGGCGAAATTGTAACTTTAACATTACGTGCATTTTCTTCTTACATCAACACATTGTACTTCAATGGTTTCACTCGTAGTGTAACTGTTAATGCACCTTGTTTAGCTTGTGGTGGAGATCCTTGTACTGATGTTGATGTTCCTGCATTGATCGACGATTTGATCTATCACTTAAATTTGGATGCTCCAGGTAACAACCCTGATAACATTTCATTCTCTACGTTCTATCAATTCCAACGTATTGGTAATAATGCATCTGCAATCCTACGTATCTCTGGTAAGCCATTAACTGTTTATGGACAGCCATGTGATATCGCTGCATTCCCTTGGGAGTATGATCGTATGTACTTTAGAACTTTCATCTTCTCTGGTCCAGCTACTACTGCTGACTTTATTGTAGCAGATCCTTGTAACAATGTGGCTTTAGTGGAAGTTACTCAACGTGCAACTTATCCATCTGGAACTTCTGCTGAGATTCAACAATTAGAGAAGAATTTCTATAGCTACCAAGCTGGATATTTGAAGCATCTATACAGAATGAATGGTTACAATGAGAACTTTGAGTCTTGGGTAACTGATGGTACTGTATACGATACTTACTATATCAAGTTCAACGAGTACGATAAGTCTGCTTACCAGTGGGGTGATTATATCCACGAAGATTCAACTATTATTATTGCTGCTCCTCAAGCTTTAGCTCAAGACATCGAAGATATCTTAGTTGCTGCTTTAGGTGCTGTAACTGATGACAGTGGTCCAATCACTTCAACTACTACTACTACTACTACTATTTGGCCTTCAACTAGTACAACTACTACCTTGATTCCTTAATAAAAAGCGAGTCATATAACCTATGCCAGAGGGTAAGAGGATAATCTCTGTCCTCTGGCATTATTTTTTAACAGCATGGCAACAACTTTAGATTTTCTAGTAATAAATACCTACAACACTTTAACATTAGGTGTTGCTGATATATCAGTATATGTTGGTGTGCCAGTGGCCCCAACTATTGAAATAACAATACCTAACACTACAGTTATAGCAAGTTTACCTTTTACTCCTGATGACTTTAATGTATTTAATTCTACATCATTAGGATTGACAGCTGTAGGTCAACCATTAGCTCCTTTGCCAGATGGTGTATATTTTATTGTATATTCAATATTTCCTGCTGCAACATATCATGTAGAGCATAATATTATGCGTACTGCTCAGATTCAAGAGAAGTTTGATAATGCATTTATGAAACTTGATATGATGGTATGTGATGGTCCTATTAGAACACAAGCAAAGGTTACATTAAATAGTATTTATTACTTGATTCAAGGATCAATTGCAGCTGCTAATAACTCTGCTATTGCTACAGCTAATAAGTTGTATGCCCAAGCAGACATGATGTTAGATAATTTTATTAGAAATAACTGTGGTTGTTCAGGAAATAACTACATAAATAACTTTGCATAATGGCTAATTGTAAAAGATGTAACACTAAGGTAGGATGTGGATGTCAACTAACAAATGGATATTGCTCAGCATGTAATTATGCTGTTAAGCAAGAAGAAATAAAACAACAACAAGATGCTAACACCAAGGCTAACTAATTCCTTATATTATGGAAGCATCCCTGTGTTGCTTCAAGATATTAATAATAGACTAGCAGAGCTAGCTAATTATGAATACAACAATATCATATATTCCTTAAATCATTATATCTCTGGAGAGGTAATTCAAGACTTATTGAACTACCAAAGAATACTAGAGTATAAACAGTGTAACCCTGACTATTGTATAAACTTCACTGTAGAGATGATTGGAAGTAAAGTAATAATCTTAATAAACAAATAATAATATGTCTTGTTTACCAGGAATGCCATGTTACAATGAAGTGATATACACTAACTCACAACAAGGTTGTGGGTGTTGTGGTGTACCTACTTGCAGTGGTCAATGTGGCTGTAATACTAATTCAAATTGTGGAGTCAGCTCTAATGATGTAACTTACGTAGGACCTAATCTTCCAAACACAGGAATACAAACTCTAACAGATTTAACAACTGCTCTTGAGCAGATAGATGAAGCTATTGGAGATATACAACAATACAATGGTACAAATGGTACCTCTGGAACAAATGGTTCTAGTGGTAGAAATGGTACTAATGGTAGAGATGGTACAAATGGTAATGATGGAGATAGGGGATCAGCAGGTACATCAGGAACAAATGGATCTAGTGGATCATCAGGTGTTTCTGCTGCTGCAGGTACTTCAGGTTCATCAGGAACTAATGGAAGCTCAGGAACCTCAGGATCCTCAGGATCGTCTGGTACAAGCGCATCATCTGGAACCTCTGGTACATCAGGTACATCAGGTACATCAGGATCTAATGGTATATCTGGAACTGATGGTTCTGGGGGAACAAGTGGAACCTCAGGAACCTCAGGTACATCAGGAACCTCAGGTACATCAGGACTAACTGGTACTTCTGGTACAAGTGGTGCCTCAGGAGATAGATATGCTACAACCTTCTGTTCAGACCCTCCTTTAACTATTGGAACAGGTCTTATAACATTTAATGTTGGACCTGGTCTTGCTTATACAGTTGGTCAAGAAGTTATATTAAGCTATGGTGTAGGAAACACAATGATTGGTATTGTTACATACTACGATCCAATATGTGGTGATATGACTGTAAATGTTACATCATTTACAGGATCAGGAACATATTCATGTTGGACAATTAACTTAAATGGTATAGCTGCAATTAATGGTACTTCTGGTACATCAGGAATAACAGGTACATCAGGTACAAGTGGTACGTCAGGAACATCAGGTTTAACTGGAACTTCTGGTACATCAGGACTAACAGGAACTTCTGGTACTTCAGGAACAAGTGGATTTGGAACTTCTGGAACGTCTGGAACATCTGGAACAAATGGATCTTCAGGAAGTACAGGCACTAGTGGAACATCAGGAGTTAGTGGTGTAAATGGAACATCAGGTTCTGCAGGTACAAGTGGTACTAGTGGTATAACTGGTACATCAGGAACATCAGGAATTAATGGCGCAACTGGTCCTACAGGTCCAACTGGTCCTACAGGCCCTAATGGACCAACAGGTCCAACAGGTGGTACTGGTCCTTCAGGTGGCCCTGGTACTCCAGGACCTACAGGTCCTCCAGGTCCTACAGGAACAGGTACTCCAGGTCCTACAGGTCCTACAGGTCCTGGATTTACAACAATATCCCCAGCATTTAATACTGCTCTTGTAATATCTAATGGTACAGCAAACTCAGCAACTACTAATACTAATGTATATGTAAATGGTAATACTATTTACGCAGATGCATTCTATCAAAATTCATCAAGAAGATTAAAAACTAATATTGAAACATTTGATAAAGATGCGTTAGACATATTAAATCAAGTTAATGTTGTATCGTTTAATTATAAAACTAATCTAGCACATAAACATATTGGTTTTATTGCAGAAGACACTCCTGTTGAATTATCAACAATAGATCAAAATACAATGGATACAAACTCTGTTGTAGGAGTATTGATTAAAGCTGTGCAACAATTAGAAGTTAGAGTTAAAAAGTTAGAGGGCAATGACTAAAGCAATAAATTATATTGTTACTGCAACAGAAGTTAAGACTATGGTTGTTGAAAGACAACCAGTTGCAGATTCACAACAATCTGTTATTAAAACTGGTGTTATAGGTGTTACCAATAATTTTTATGTTAAAGAATTAGGTAATGATTTAGCTACTTACACTGTTAATAGATTACCTAGATATCAAGATATAGAATGTCCTAATTCAGGTTTAAGTCTTACTGGTAGCCCAGTTGCTGCTAATTCAGCTTTAATACCTGGACAAGGCACTAATCCTATATATAACACTGAGTTTACTTATAGATTTTTATTAGCTAGTCCAAATCCTATTTCTCAAGCTCAAACTGGAAACCTTGTATTTACTTGTACTATGCCTGCTAATATAACATTAGTAGCATTTAGAGCTGTACTATATGCAGGACAAACTGTATCTCCAACATTTGATTATTATGAAGTTACAGATTTTAATGTAGCTACAGGATATGTAAGAATAGTTTTAAAAAAACCTGTATATGATACTAACTATAACTACATCATAGCATTTAATGCAAAAGCTAATCAGCAATATGGAGTATTTAGTACAACAGGATATGTTGATGCAAATTATTATTTTTGTTCTCAAGCATATACAATACAATGTCCAATTAGTTTTACATTAACTGCACCTAATATGTATGTGCAAAAACAAGTTACTAATTCAGCACAATCAGGATGTGTAACTTCAAAACGTTATCAGATTGATGTACAAAGTACAGGAGGATCTGTAATAGGTGGATTGTTAACAGATACATTACCTTCAGGCTTAACATTAGATGCATTTGAGGCCATTTTTTATGATGGGGTAGTTTGTCCAAATCCTACATCTGATTATTATGATATAACACTATATCAACAGGGTCAAAATGCTGGATCATTTAGTGTAACTCTTAAAAAAGAAATTGGAAATCAGCACTATTACACAATGTGGTTTTATGCTGTTAACAATAGTTCATCAGCAACTTATACAAACACTGCAACATATACACTTCCTGACAGTTCTCCTTTAATTACTACTAGTGGTTCAGTTGCTGCATCATATACAACATTATCAACAACAAGATATTATCAACTAAATGGATGTAATACATCTTTTGCTTATACATTAATTGTTCCTCTTGGTTTAAATAATAGATATATATTACCAGGAAGTCCTGATATTTTTACATATGGAGGAGCTTATGTTGATCAATGTACAGCGCCTCCTGGTTTGAATACATCTATTCAACAGACAGCTTCTTATAATTGTACTGATCCTACAACAACATGTAATCCTACTCCTAATTGGGTAAATACAGGAACTAGTTGTTATGGAGGTTGTGATTTATATTATGTTCAAACAGATCAAAATACTTGTGCTGGGGATCCAACATCTGGAACAACTAGACAGGGAGCTTTAATAACAGCTAATTCTACATCTTGTGGAGGCTGCTGTGGTCAATCAACTGCTGAAGACTGGCAAAACAATGGCTCTTATAGTTGTTATGGTACATGTAATCAATACTATATTGAATCACAAATTAATTCATGTGCACCAGGTTATCCTCAATCACCAAGACAAGGAGGTTTGTATTCTACTAACTCTGTTAACTGTGGTGGCTGTTGTGGTCAAGGCCCTTGCTGTGGTCAATCTACATCACAAAATCAAGGTGCTCAAGTAGGAACATATTATTATTGTTCTAATGGAAATACTTTTGCTGATCCTGTTTATATAAATGATAATACATGTTATACAGGAGGTGATATTTATTTATTAAATGGGAATTGGACATCTAATAATCCAAGCAATGGTGCTCCTAACGTTGCTCCTATATGGAATAATGTAGGTGATCCATATTGTTCAGGGTGTACTCTATATCAAAATCAAGTTGACACAAATACATGTTCTTCTTCATATGGTGATCCACGCGATCCTCCTGTAGACTTAGGACTTAATAGTACTTGTGGAACTTGGAATCTTGAATACTATTGCGTAGGTTATGATAAGTGGAGTAGACAAAGAAACTCATGTACAAATGTTACATGTTGTGATGCGTTAGTAGAAGTTGATAGTACTTATTGTGGATATGTTCCACCTTCTGTTTGTAGAACTTATGAAATAGTAGGATACAATTTAGATGAATATGTAGATGGTACTTATACTAACTGTGGAGGAGGAAGCGATAGCTTCTCATTCTATGGGGGTCCAGGTACAGTGGGAAGTGTTTGTGCTCAACCATCAAGTGTTTATATTACAAGTGGTAATGGGCAAGCAACTGATGTAGGAGGATGTTAAACCAATAAATAAAATAATATGAATGTTTTAATAACTTTGACAACAGCTGGTGTGGATACAGGTCCTTTTGACCTATTTTCAGACAGCGATAATTATACAGTTCCCTTTGCTTCAACAATAGCTAGAGGTGTGCTTGAGAATGGATATTTGTCTAGTGCTGTACCAAATGATGCTACAATAGTTCGTGTAAAGTCATTAGATATATGTGTAAATTATATTGACTTAACAATTAATACAACTACAACAACTACTAGTACATCAACAGCTGTTCCTCAACAATGGTATAGAATAGTTAACTGTAATACACTTGCAACATTAAATAGTATTGGATATTATCCTGGAACATTTGGATTAAATGCTAGGATAACATATCAAAGCTATCCTTATGTAGTTAATCAGATATACAACATTAATCCAGGTGGCAGTCAAGTTACTTTAATTCCTACAGGTCAAATAGGATGTCCTCCTTTTGGAGAATATTATATTTTATTTAATTGCGCAGATTCTACTACTACTACTTCTCAAAGATATCCAGTGGGTACATTTGCTGTTGATGATCGTGTTACAAATGGTGCTGAGGTATATAGAGTTGTATCAACTACTGGTAATGATCCAGGAGGAGCACAGATTACAATATCAGCAACTGGTCTAACAGGATGTCCTACAACTGTATACACTCAATATACAAAATGTGATGATATAACTATACAGTATTACATACTAGGAATAGGCTATCCATCATTTATATTACTTGGAGGTTACTGTTATGTAATTGCTGGTACTACAAATAATCCAGTAGGAACTGAGTTCTACACATACGATGAAGGTTGTAGTTGTTAAGATATAAAAAATCCTGTTTGTTGGTTTACAGGGTTTCTCCCAGAGTGTAAAATCTCTGGGAGTTTTTATTTTTATAACTAATTTGATTAAACTATATAATTAACTCAGTTACAATTATTTGGTAAATACAAAAATTAATTTATATATTTAGGACAATTTAACTAAACTACAAGTAGGATGACTGAAAATCAGGACATGCTTTCTCGTCTTGAAATACTTTTAAGACTAAAAAGAAGTAAATCATTCTATGCTGAAAGGCTTGGAATCACTGAACAAGAAGTAGATGAATTGTTAAAAGAGCTAAGAGAAAGAGAACAAGAACCTAACAATACGTTGAAAACAACTGCATCTAATTATGAAGCAGTAAGGAAAGTTAATAATGAGAAAGGAACAATTGAGAGTGTATTAATAGTTGACTTTGAACCAAAAGATGATCCAGAGCTAGCTAAGCTACATAAGATTAATCTAGATAAATATACAATCACTAACTACTGGTCTAAACTATTACCTAATGGTAAGTTTACATCATCAGTTTTCTGTAAAAAGAAAGAGGCTAAAGATTATACAGCTGAGGACTTTGCTAAGTTCTTATTAGATTATAAATCCAACTACATACCCCAGCCACAACCAAGACTAGAACGTGCTAAGCTAATAGATGTTGAGATATCCCTATCTGACTTTCATTTAGCAAAGAGGCATATTGATGGAGATAATTCACCATCTGTTAGATGTAAGAGATACTTTAGCACAGCTGTAAGTCTTGCATATGATGTTAAAGCGTTATATGATATTGATAGAATTGTATTCCCAATATCAAATGATTTCTTCCATACAGATAACTATCATGATCAAACCACTAATGGTACTCCACAAGATACTATTGTTGATTATGCTCATGAATACGAACTAGGATTTGCTTTACTTGTAGATACAATTAAAGCATTAAAGACTACTTGTAAAGAAGTACATGTAGTATTAGTACAAGGTAATCATGATAGGACCAAGTCTTATTATTTAGCTCACGCTCTAGATGTTTACTTTCACTCAGATCCTAATATATACTTTGATAGAGAACATAGTGTACTAAAGGCTACAATGTTAGGAGATACGTTTATTGGTTATCATCATGGTAACTGCAAGATTGAGGATCTTCCTTTATTGTTTGCTACACATCCTGATTACAGTCAGATGTTTGGATGTGCTAAGTATAGAGAGGTGCACACAGGAGATAAGCATCATTACATGGCTAAGGAGGTAAAGGGAGTGAGAATACAACAAATGCCTAGTTTGTCAGGAACTGATAGATGGCATCAAGATAACAACTTTGTTCATAGTGTTAGAGCAGCACTTGCATTAGTTTATGACAAAGAGTTAGGTAAGATTTCTGAATTTGAATTTAGATTATAAACAATGGCAACAGTAAGAAAATTGGTTTCAGATGTACGTGCAATGCACAGATTATTATCAACAGATAACTTGATAACAGATAGAGGTATTGCTTCTGAGTTAAAGAATAACACCATCTTATTAGTTAAACGTGAAACTAATCTTCGTAGACTTTGGTCTACAGATACATTATTTACAACAATCCCTTGTTTGGAATTAGAACAAGTTTCTATCACAGAGTGTTGTGATTTTGTAGATGATTGTACAATTGCTAGAACTACATTAAAACTTCCACGTATATCAGAAGGTAATTATCAATATCTTATTCAAGGTGTTTGGTCTATCAATGCAATGGGTGGTATGGGTAAGAAGTTTAAAGATATATCAATAAACAGATATCTTAATTTACTTAAGTTACCAATTATCAAGAATGAGAGCTACTATTGGATTGTGAACGACTATCTCTACCTAACTGACCCATTGGTTCAGAAGGTTAGAATCGCTGCCTTATTTGAAGAGGATATACCACCAGAAGTAAGATATTCTGGTAAGTGTGAAGAAGACATCACTGATGAGCAATGGTGCATGAACCCTTTAGATAGAGAATCATTTTGCCCAGGGTATTTAGAAAAACAAGTGTTAGAACTTACATCTCAGAAATTGTTGAGCACATACTTTAGACTTAAAGATGACCTAACAGAAAATGGCATAGATGGTCAAGCTCCTAATGCACCAGCAGGAAGCTAATGAGAGTAAAAATAGACTGGAGAAGTTCCAGTAAAGACAACTACAAAAACTTCTGTAAGAAGTACACATCAATCAAAGTAACATTTGATGAATGGAGAAACATTGTCTATTCATTCAATGAGCATTTCAAAAACTACATTCTTGAAACTGGAGAAAAAGCAAAGCTACCTTTTGGCTTTGGTGAATTCTCTATTAACAAGAAGAAGCGTAAGAAGTTCAAGATGGTTGATGGAGAAGAAGTTATAAACCTACCTATTGATTGGCAGAAAAGTAAAGAGAAAGGCAAAAGGATATATAACTTTAACTATCACACAGAAGGTTATTTCTTTGGTTGGATGTGGTTTAGAGATACAGCAAGAATAAGAAACATTGATCTTTGGTACTTTAAACCTACTAGAACAACATCAAGACTCTTGTCACATTATATTAAGACTGACGATAAGTATCAGCATATTTACAGAGAGTGGAAAAAATAAAATAAAATGGCATACTACTATAAATACAATTTCATTTCTCCTGATCCTGTATATGCTACAGTGAAGGAAGAGCTTAAAAGCTACTTTGATACAGGAGCAGTTGATGACTTATTGTTTCCTACGTATTTAGATAAGTGTCTAAAGAAGTTAGGTAGGGCTACTTATGTTATTCAAGAAACAATCTTAGATGTAGTTGATTTTGAAGCTAGACTTCCAGATAACTTTATATCTGTAAGAGAAGCATGGATGTGTTCAGAAGATACATCTAACTATCCATATCAAACTCCTAATTCATTCTATTCTCAAGCAGCAACGTCAACAACTATTCAAGTTAGTCCAATCATCTATGGAGGTCCTTCATGTCCTAGTACATGTTGTGGTAATGTAGGATGTGATGGCTCATGTATGCCTGAGATAATGCAGACAGTTTATAAAACTAATCAACAAGCTTATAGATCTATCACTAGACAAGCTTTAATGCAACCTGGAAATATTAATGGACGTAACAATTGTACATTAGATTATGGTGGTAATGCTTGGGATTTTAATAATAATCCATCAGCAATTAACATCCAGAACACACCATTCTCTTCACAAGCAAACTCATTTGACATTCGTGATAACAAGTTTGTCACTAATGTAAGAAATGCTGTAATTCATTTGATATTTTATGTTACAGAATACGATACAATAGGTAACCAATTAATTCCTGATAACTATCGTGTTAGAGAATTTGTAGAAGCATTTCTTAAATTTAAAGTTTTTGAAACTCTATCTAATCAATTGACAGATGAGACGTTTGAACAAATACAAAAGAAGCTTGCTTATTACAAAGGTCTTTACGACGAAGCATTTATTATGGCAGACATTGAAATAAAGAAACAAGATGGCTGGGCTAAACAACGTAGAATAAAGAACGATCTGAATAGGTTCAACATGTATGAACTCCCAAATAGATCATATAGATATGGCAGGAGAAGAAACAACTAGTAGTAAAGGAAATATTACCAACAATTATAATGCTGGCCAAACTGGTCTGAACATGGATAATACCCTTGGTCAGATTAAGAAGGGTACACTTACGTATGCATTAAATGCTAATATTGAAAACTTTGATTCCAATTCTGTAAACTATCAGAATGAGGAAGGGAATGTTCCATGCGTAGATGAGGATGGTGTATTGTTTCCAGATAACACAATTGTTATTGGTACACACTTTATTAATGAGCAAAGAAAACATATATTCTTTCTTGTAAACACTGATACAGGTGGTTCAGAAATAGGGCAGATTGTTAATAACAATTGCGTCTATACTACTATTCTAGCTGATGATTGTCTTAACTTTGATATAAATCATCCTATACAAAAAGCTGTACACAGATTAACAAACTGTACTACAGAAATTTATTGGACTGATGGAAAGAATCCTAGACGCTATCTTGATATAGATAATCCTCCTACTACAGACATCTGTAATAACTTAAAGATACAACCAAACTTTCCTATACCTCAATTAACTGTAACAGATGTAGTTACTGGAGGTGAACTTATTTCTGGTACATATCAGTTTGCTATTCAATATTGTGATGCTGTAGGTTTTGGATATACATCTTATTACTCTGTAACTAATCCTGTTTCTATTGCTAATACGCAAGTTGAAACATTAGAGTTTAATTATCCTGTTAATAGATCTATTGTTGTAAACATTTCTAATCTTGATCAAGAAGGACATTTTGAATATTACAATTTTGCTGTAATCAAATCAATTAATGGAATCACTTCTGTTGAATTAATAGGAACTTATTATATTGATGAGGCTACTAATACTATAACTTATTCTGGGCAAAATCAAACACAAATAAGACTTGCTATTGAGGACATCTTTGAAAAGTTTCCTTATTACGATATAGCTCAAGATGTAACTGCTGTTCAAGATATATTAGTGTGGGATCAACTTACAACTAATGAACGTATAAACTATCAAACAATTGCAGCACAGATAGATTTAAAATGGCAAACTTATACAATGCCTATAGATCAAACTTATGCTGATGAACTTAATACTGCCAATCTTAGAGGATATCTTCGTGATGAAGTGTATCCTTTTGAAATTGTATTCTTATTAAAAAATGGTAAGCAAACAGATGGTTTCCATATTCCTGGACGCATAGCTACAACTAATGATACTGCTCCTATTTATAGAAATGGTAATGCTGATTATATAGGACCAGGAAATGACGCTCCTACATGGAAAATATATAACACTGCTTCTGTAACAGGAAATTCTTCTTATGTTAATCAACCTATTAATAGTGCTTATGCATATAAATATGGTGAATTTGCATACTGGGAATCAGAAGAAGAATATCCCCCTAATTCTGTATTTACAGATGCAGGATTAACTGGCCCTATTAGACATCATAAATTTCCTGATGTTCTTGTAAGTCCTATATTTCAAACTTCTACTCCTCCTATTGTAAATGGAGAATATCAAGTGACAATGCAGCCTAGTCGTTCTATACATCCTATTGGTGTATTGATTGATACAGATCAAGTACAAGCACTAATAGAGAATTCTGAATTAACTGATACTCAAAAATCAGACATTGCTGGATTTAAAATTGTACGTGGTAATAGATCAACTAATAAATCTATTATAGCTAAAGGTATTCTTCGTAACGTAGGTAAATATAATAGAGAAGGAACTACATACTATTTTCCTAATTATCCATACAATGATTTAAATAAAGATCCATTCTTATCACAATTAAATGTTTCTGATAGAAATAGTAAAGCATACACTTATAATACTCAATCAGTATTATACTATGTATCAGCTGTATTTCTTCCAGGATCTATAACTATCACTGATTGTAATACAGGAGATGTTAGAGATATACCATTAGTTGTTGGTGGCCCTCAACTTGACATTTGTTCACTCACCTATCCTATATTAAATGGTGGCGCCTCAGCAAGTATTAGTAATCCAGTACCTAAAACTATCTGTGTAGGTTTTACTTCAGATTCAAGTACTACATTTAAATATTACGATGCATACACAGCAGTAATTACATTTGTTACTGTAGCCTCAACAGATGGTATTGTTTACAAATTAGTTAACTCTTTCTATCCTGTTACATATAATTATGGATCTAAGAATTATACAATCACTACAAGTGATCTTATTAATCCATTAACTCTTCCTAATAAGTTAGATGCTTTTACTACAAACGAATCTAAGGTTAGGATGGTATTTAATTCGCCTGAGACATCATTTGGTCAACCATCATTAGGGAGTGTTATCAAGTTAGAAAATGTAATGTTTGGTGCAGGAATAGCTCATTTTGCTGAGGTTAAGAATAATGCTAGATATAAATTTCTTAATAGAACTGTACAACAACAAGCATTAAGATCTAGTTTTGATCTTGCTAATTCTGTATCTCCATTTGATCCTAATGCGATGTTTACAACGTATCAGGCATACTTAACTATTTATATAAATGGTATTAGTAGAAGAAATTTCTCTTGGTCATTTAACTCTGTAGCACAATATGATTATTGGGGAACTATTGGTAACTCTGGATTCAAACAACGTCAGTTAGATATATGTCAATATGCAATACCTGGAGTTCAGTCTGTATCAGACGTTCATGATTTAAATAACTTTCAAAGAGAATCTTCTATATATTTAAAAACAGGATCTGCTGAACCAGGTGACGCACCTCTTCCTTATCCTAACACTGTACCTTCTATAAATACTTATATTAGTGATAGTTCTAGATATGTAGCATCTGAGAAAAATACTTGTGGCACTCCTGAAGATCTTAAAGATATTAAAGTGGTATCTTATTATGGATCATTAAAGAACATACTTCCTTCTCAATGGGGTCAGTTATATAGTTATCAAACTATTGATACAGGATTCCAAGTTGATTTTGATAGTCTTCCTGTTGGAGGATTAGCAACTATATTTGGTGGTGACACTTTCATCTCTAGATTTGGATTTAAAACAAAGCTTCCATTCTTTATAGATAACAGAGTTAATGCCCCTGATGATTCAGATATATTCTATGATGAGATAGGTAATGTTGCCTATCCTAGATATTGGCATTCATCAAGATCCATCTTGAGTAATTACAACACTCCTAATAATACAAGCTTAGCTAATGTTGTATCAATAAAAGCTACTGCTTTAGATTGTCCTAACAATCCAATATATTCTGCTACATCAACTACCACAACAACAACAACTGCTGTTCCTGGTAGTGTTACAACAGGATCTTTGAATTATGGATACACTGGTAAGATGTATCAATTTGCTTATGGTATACCATACTTCTATTGTGAGAGTTCTATTAATGTTGATTTACGTCAAGCATTTAATAATAGAGAAGGTAACTTCTATCCACACGTAAGCTCAGGTATTCCAGATAACTGGTTACAACAATCGTACGTACCAATTGCTCAAGATAATACGTACTACTATAATGTAACTTACTCTAAACAGAATACAGAAAACAACTTTACACATCTTCCATTTAACTGGGATGACAATCAATGTAATGTTGTATTCCCTTTTAGAACTATATATTCAGAACCACAGAGTTCTGATCCAACAGTAAAGATTAATAACTGGCTCATCTATCGTCCTATATCATATTTTGATTTCCCTCAAAACTTTGGACCATTAGTATCTTTAGATGGTATACAGAATAAAGGAATTCTTGCTAGATTTGAGAACAAGTCGTTGCTTTATAACACAATGTTAACTATCAATACAAGTAACCCTCAGGCTGCTTATATTGGTAATCCAACATTATTTAGAAGTTCTCCTCCAATTGATTTTGCTGAGACAGATCTTGGATATGTAGGAACTCAAAATAAATTCTTGTTAAAGATTCCTCAAGGACAGATAACAATAGATGCCAAACGTGGACAGATATTCTTAATATCAGGAAGTCAAGCTGTGGATATAACAGCATTTGGTTCTGGTGTTAATCGTTTCATGACTGATCACTTAGCGTTTGAAATAATACGTTTCTTTCCAGAAGCTGATGTTGACAACAACTATAGTAAGATTGGATTACATGGTGTATTTGATAGCAAGTATGATAGGATAATTATCTCTAAGCTTGATTATATTCCACAACCTAATTGGATAGGACAAATATTCTACGACAATACACCAACATTAACTGTTACATGTACAGGAATAACTTGGTATTTTAATAATAGTGGTGACCTTGGATCTCCTAATGAGACATTTACATACATGAATTGTGATGGAGTTGAGTCTATAGTGTCTGTACCTGTAGGTGAGGTTTATGAAAAATGTGTACAGATAGGAACTATTCCATCTATAGGAAGTCAAGGAGATAATCCATTCACTGCTGATGAGGAATGTACTGTAACTAGAACTATAACAAATCCTAATTACAAAGAGTATTACATATTAGTGGATGAAGTTCCTACAGTGATTCAGTTATTAGATAATGAGTATTTCTGTAACAAGTCATGGACTTTGTCATTCAATTTGAATACAAAGAGTTGGGTTAGTTTCCATAGTTATATTCCTAACTATTATATAGGAGAAAACAACTTCTTCTATTCAGGATTAAACCAAGGGTGTAACCTAACAGCAATTGCTGCTGTAGAAGTATCTGACTGTGAGTTAGCTGGAACAGCTGTTAAATAAAAGATTATGTCTAGAAGTGTTATTATCAAGTTAGAAACTGCAGGATTTAGAACAACGTTATTAGATGTTTCTGATGACCAAGGGACTGTCTATGCTACTAATGTACCAAAGGAAGATTTTATTGCAGGACAGACATATATCGTAGTAGATGACGCTGTTGAAGAAATGATTCTTGAATCAGTGGGTGTGTGTAACTTTGTGTTACATCTTCCTATTCAAGAACTAACTGCTCAAGAGATTGCTGATATTACATACACTCCTAGTAACTCAGGAACATTATGGAAACACTTAGTTGATGTTACAGTTAATAATAAATTCTATAATATAACAGAACCTTATATTATTGAGTATCCATTCATGTATCAATTTCATGATGAGATTTTACAGAATGTAAAGGATTACACTAGAGCATTTAAATATCTACCTATTGTTGATGGTGTATATAATGACAATGCTAAGATACAAACAGACGATCAATACTTTAATAAAGTGATATTGTACAATGGTCAACAGTGTTCAGGATTACTAGAGTTAGTTCCTAAACCTTATCATAACTTAAGTGCTTATTTAAACTATCCAATATATAACACAGATAGTAAAACAATTATATATACAAAGAGTGATAGCTTCTATCAATACAATACATTCTGGAATGTGCTTGTAGATAAAGCTGTACCAATGTTCTTTACTAGTTGTGAATCTTTATCAATAGATAAAGTGTTGAATCAAGCTAATATGAACTATGGAGTGAAGTCATTTAGAAAAGAAACGTTTCGTGCTAAGGGTGTCTTAGTGAGACACATCTTAGATGATAGATCTGATGCTCACCTTGTTAGTCAGTTTATTATTGCACCTTCTCAAATCTCTTATAAATAATGTCTGCTAAAGTTAAATGTTCTTGTGGTCATTCCTGGAATACATCAGATTCTAGTAAAAAGGATGCATCTGTATGTCACATATGTGGTAAAGACAACACAATGGAAGATGGTGGATGGCTTGATCAGTATAAACCTGGAGGCAAGGTACCTAAACCACGAGGGTATATTGATATAACAAAGCAGTATGGTATTCCTCAGTTCACAGAAGAATACATTAATAAGGCTATGGAGTTAAACAAACAATACCCTGGTAGTAAGTTTGTTTGTACTGCTAATGGATGTGCAGATATAGCTAGCCAAGCTGCTAATGCTATGGGTCATAACTTTGGTAAAGCTAATGCTTGGGAGTATGGAAATAGATCTGATGTTCTTTTTACTAATCCTAATTATGCAAAAGAATTAGAGAATCCTACTGGTCCTTTACATGATCCTACTTCTTATAATGTTCCTAACCAATTCTTAGGAATGGAGAATGTATTAGTTGGACTTAATCGTAAGAATAACTTACTTGATGTACAAGGAAACAAGGTGGGAAATATTCCTAATGCACAACAAGTAGGTGCAGCTAAAACTAGAGCTGAAGCTAATGACTCTATAGATTATGCTAATCAAAATCTTTATAGAGGATCTAGAGGATATGAGCACATTGGATATATGATGGGTAACAATACATTACTACATGGAACAGGTGCTAGTAAAGATCACCCTGCATTCTTTGTATTAGATGATATTAGTAATGGTATTGATTTATCAGGATATGGACAATATGAACCTGTTGAAGCAATAGCTGAGCCTACAAAACTGCAAACGTTTACTAATAAAGTTAGATCATTAGGTACTAGAGCAGGAGAAATGATATTTGGTGAACCAGGTTCTAAACAAGCATCATCAAACATTATCAAGAAAGAGAATGGTGGATGGTTAGATAAGTATGAACCTGGTGGAACTGTTGCTAAGACAGATGCTACGCGTGTGGCTGCTCCTGCTCTTAAGCTTACTAAAACTCAATTAGAAAAGAATAAAGCTATCAACAAACAAGTGATGGTTAACACTGAGAAAGCTAATGCTAAGAAATTGGCTGAAAGAAAGAAAGGAATGGCTGAATCAAGTGAAGCTGATATTATTAATCCTAATGATAAACGATTTGCAATAGGAGATAAGTTTAGAATGTTTCCTAATGATATAGGTGGTGTAGGTGAAGTGTTTGATGATTTCATTAACCCAGCTGTATTTGTTGGTGATACTGCATCTGGTTTAGGAAATGCAATGATTGATAGAGATCCTGCAGCGCTTGCAATAGAAACAGGAATGGCATTAGGTACAGGAGCGTTGGGTTTTGATCCATTAGGAGGAGTTATGAAAGCCATACCAAATACTTATAAGATTAATCCTTTTGCATTTAAACCACAAGAAGGAATGATGTATAGAGGATTAGGAGAAGCAGGTGCTAAAGATGCAATTGAATCTGGTGTGTTTAGACCTTTGCAACATAACTATCCTGAAAAAAGAACTTTTACAGAAATAGTTAATAGCCCAAAACAGTTTGGTAGCACATATTATGCCCCAGCAAAAAACTTTAATGTTGTTGATAATTATGGTTCTGGATTTGTAGCAGAAGTACCATATGAAGGAAATAACTTTGGTAAAAGGTATGGTAGAAAAGATTGGAGTTATATGACTTCCAAACAAATTCCAGTTAATGAAGGAAGAATTTTACAAAAGGATTGGTTACAAGGATACAAACCTATTAAAGAAGATGGTGGGTTGTTAGAGAAATACAACGATGGAGGTCCTGTACAACCTAACTATAATGATTACTCTGTCTCAGCTGGACCAGGCTTTGAAGGTGATGGATATAGTAACGTGGGACGTAACTATTCTCCTGCATGGGGAGGACAGTTTGAAGATGGTGGAAACTTATCATTTATCAAAGATCCAAAGCTTCGTAATATGTTAGAAGGTTACCAGTCAGGATTAATGCAACCTGGTGATTATAGATTACCAGAAGGTCGTATGGCTGGAAACATTGATCCTAGTACTGAAGTATCTATATCTATTGGTGGAGAAGATGGTGAACCATCCTATTTAATTCCTTCATTTAAATATGGATCTCCTTTACAAGATCCTACACAAGAGTTTAATATGACAGGACAGTATCTTGGTGGACCATTTAAGACTTGGCAAGATGCAGAAGCTTATGGTGAACTAAGACATCAATATATTGACAAAGGATATAAAGAACTTCCTTCTCCTATTGCTACATCAAACATGGCTATGGGAGGTTCTCTTCCAGGAGCAACAGGATTTATGTATGCTAGAGTAGGAGCTCCTAGTAATGGTAAGTATGCAAAGAAGACAAAAGCTTCTGCAGAGAATGGTACAGAGATGAGATATTATCAAGAAGGGTTTGACTTCAATCCTAAAAGTATTAGTGAGGATGGTAGTAAGAATTCTAAACTTACTAATCAGGAAATGATTAAGAAGTTAGGATTAAAGCCTGTTAAAACAGTTAACCCTATTGAACAAGAGAATCTATATGCTCCTAAAGGTAACCCTGTTACTGGAGATGGCACTTTAATGGATATATACAATTTTGAAAAAGATATGTTTAAAAGAGGGCTTGAAGTTGTTGCAAATCCTATAAGTGCACTTAGTGCATTGAATAGACATGGTAGATTACCTCGTAACTTTTCTAAAGGTGAATTTAGTCCTTTTGATTTAGCTACAAGTTGGTTTAATCCTGCTGCTCGTATTGAATCAGGAATTAACACATATGATTCTGCAAAAAATGTTTTGTCTGGAAAAGGTGGATTTGGAGATTATGCAGATTTAGTATTAAATGCAAGCTCATTAAAAAATGTTGGTAAAGCTGCTGGTAAAAAAATAAAGAAAATTAAAGAAACAATAAATTTTAACAAACAACAAAAACTTCTTCCAAATAGAGATGCTGCTGATTGGATGAAAAACATGTATTCAGATCCTGTTATTAAACAACGTATTATTGATAATACTCCAGATGAGTTTATAAAAGGTTATACAGATCATTCTTACAATAATGAAACAGGTGAAGTAATAAGTAATATTATACCAGATCAATTCAAAGCTAGAAGAACCTTTTGGAATGATCCTATAAAAAATCCTATAGGAAATAAAAACTATAATGATTTATATAAAGAGAAAGGGTTTAAAGACTGGAAAAGACTTTATCAAACTACCAATGGAGTTAGTTATGGTAGTCCTGAAGAAATATATGTTAAAAATAAACTTTTTGATAAAGCAGAAAGAGAGTCTGTAAGAGTGCATGAGGCAACGCATGCCATGGAGCATAATGGTTGGGGATTATTTAAAGAAGAGGAAGAAAAATTATTAAAACCTTTTGGTTTAACAAAAGCAGAACAATACACTTTACCACCAGACAATTATGGTAAAAAATATTATACAGATCCTACAGAAATACATGCTCGCATGAATGAGTCTAGATATAAATTAGGTCATACTCCAGGTCAAAAATATACCATGGATGATTTTAATAAATCTATGAAGATGGATAATATGGATGGTATGGGTCACTATATAAAAAATCCAAAAGCATTTATTGATTTAATGAATAACTTTTATCAAGCAGCACCAGTTTTAGGTGCAGGAGCTCTAGGAGCAGCAGCTATTGCAAATCAACCAGAAATGGAACAAGGAGGACAGTTGACAAAGCTGGATCAATTAACTAACTTTACTAATTACAATACCAAACAACCAGGAGGCTGGTTAGATAAATACCAATAATATGAAAGCTCAAATATTAAAAATTGCTGGAGTTAAGAACGAGAAAGAGTTCTACAAGAAGTTTCCTACAGAAGAATCTTTCATGGCAAAGCATGGTGCTAAGTTAAGGAAAGCGCAAGTAGGTGATATGATTGGTGGAGAGCAAGCTCCTATGTATCAGCCTATATCTTATAATAACTTAGCATCAAATGCTCAAGCTTCTGTATATGGTATTAGTCCAGAAGAACAACAACGACAAGAAGCGTTGGCCTCTCAACAAGCTATTGCTGCTGCAGGACAAAAAAGTGGAGGAGGTATTGGTGATATTCTTGGTAGTATTGATCCTAAGATGATTATGTCATTGATGGGTGGAGCAAAGAATGGCAAGCAGTTAAAGAAAGCTAAAGGTGGTGCATGGACTCCATCAGATGTTCCAGCAGATGCATTAAATCCTCAAATGCCTCTTGATACTTCAGCCTCTCCAGGTATCAAAGGTGCATTTGGTGGCATTGATAAATTTGTTAATAGTGATATTGGTGGAACAGCACCAACTAGTAAAAAAGGTTTTGATTTTAAAGGTTTAGCTGGTAAAGTAGCACCACAGTTAGGTACTCTTATTGGAGCATATGATGATATACAACAAGGTAAGAAAGATCTTGCTAAATCTCAAATGTATGGTAAGGTTAGTGATCTTACATTACAAGCAGCTACATCAAGACCTGAGCAGGCTAAGAGACGCTATGTTCGTCCAGAAGATCAACTGATGCAAAACTTTAAACCTCTTGGTTCAGGTACTAATTATCTTGCAGCAGCTAATGGAACAATGATTGGTGGTAATCCTACAGAGATTCAGAACATGTATGACACACCAAATACAATGTACACTGATCTTGGTTATGAACCACTAACTGATGAGAATCAAGTTAAGAACTTTAAGAAAGGTGGTAAGATGAACAAAGCAGCTGGAGGTGTTAATCTAGATCCATTTGCTAGTATAGGTGGTAGTCTTGGTGGAGCATTAGGTTCTGCTACAGGAAAAGGAACTGGTAGAGGTGGACCTGGTTCTACAATTGGTTCTGCTCTTGGTGGTATTGCTGGATCATTCATTCCTATTCCAGGAGTTGGTACATTCTTAGGATCTACAGTTGGTGGATTCTTAGGAGGACTATATGATTCACAAGGACAAAATGAAGCACAAGCTGCTCAAGATAAACTTGATCAAAACTTACAAGCTTCTGCATTTCAATCAGGAACGCAAAATCTACAAACCCAGAATAAAGCATTCATGGAAGATGGTGGGTACGTTAGCCATGATTGGCAACCACAAGTAATTGCTACATTTGGTGAGCACAAACTATCAGATTTATTAAAGCCACCCCATGATGCAGATATGTTAAGAGCTGGTGGGCATCTATCATACTACACTCCTCCTAGTGCAGAAGCTATGTATACAGGCAGAGCAGAAGATGGTGTACAGATGGCTATGGGTGGAGATCTACAAGTAGGTAGAGGATCTGCTGATACAATGTCTTATAATCCTTATCTTCCAGGAGATGGTGAAACAGTTATGTTTAGAGGACCTTCTCATGATGATGGTGGTATGCCTATATCATTTGGACAGAATGGTGTAGAGGTTGAAGGTGGAGAGCCAGCTATCATTATGGAAGATGGTGGTAAACAAGAGAACCTTGTAGTTTATGGAAACATGAGAATTCCTGATTATGGAGTTAATGAAATAAATGATCCTAAAGCTAAAGGTAAAAAGTTCAAACATTATATTGCTGACCTATCTAAGCAAGAAGCTAAGATAAATAAATCAGTAGAGAAAGGTGTTGAATTAGTTAACACTAAAGATAGTAGTGATCCATTTGATCAACTAGCATTCAACTCTGGTAAAGCTATGATGATGGGTGGTGATTTAAAACTTAGAACAATTGCTGAGAGAAAGATGGATGCAGCTGCTGTGCAGAATGCGATTCTTGATACAGCAGAAGAGTATGGTTTAGAAAGTGATGCATTAGCAAAAGGTAATATGAAACAAGCAAAATTTGGTGGTAAGTTCTCTGCAGGAGATATGTTTAAGCCTGGTGGTAAAAAAAGTAAAGCTCCAAAAAGTAAAGCTCCAATTAGTGATTTACAATCATTTATACAAAACATTCCTTTTAAAGAAAGAAATGAGATGGCTAAAACTATGGGTGTAAAAAACTTTAGAGGTACAGCTTATCAAAATAAATTATTATTAGACAAAACAAGTGAGAGAGCATCTCCTCCTGTTAACTATGCTAAAACTCTCACTCCTCGTTTATCTTCGTCTAGTGCAATACAACCAATCACTGCTATGAATAAATCCATTGCTTCAGGTGCATATAAGGCAAGTCCAACATCTAGATCAGGAGATGATGACAATGATTGGATGAATCTAGCTGCAATTGGTTTAACATCAGCTCTTGGGCAACTTCGTCCTAGCAATGCTGAGTTCTTAGATCCAGCACAGTTGGCACCAGAGATGATGTCATTAGCAACAAATCAATTAGAACCTGTACAAGCACAAACATTCCAACCATTATTATCTGCACCAACTTCATATAGTCTTCAAGATCAATTGAATGAAATAACTTCTGCATCTCGTGCTGCTGAGAAAATGGCTGCTTATAATCCTGAAGCTGCTGGTATGATTGCTGCTCAAGCTTATGGTGCTAAGAACAAGGTATTAGGAGAACAATTTAGAATGAATCAAGCTGAGCAACAACGTGTGGCTGAGCAGAATCGTAATATTCTTAATGATGCACAATTGAAAAACTTAGCAATATTTGATACACAATATCAGCGTCAAGAGCAAGCTAAGAGTGCAACTAAGCAACAAGCTATAGAAGCAATGAAATCTATTGCTGATAAAACTGCTAAGAACAAACTTGAGAACAGACAACTTGGAGTTATGGAGAACATGTATAACTATCGTTTCAATAAATCTGGACAAGCATATAATCTTAATGGGCCTCAATTCTTTAATATGCAAGGGGCCTTATCAAAGAATAGTGATAAACTAGCAGAAGGTTACGAAGACTACTACAACAAAGCAGGTCAAAGAATTGGAACTAGAAAATCTAAAGATTCTGACACAGGTAGAAATGGTGCAATTGTTAAAGCAATCAAGAATCTATAACTAAACTGATTATACAAGATTACTAACTTTTGTTAGTAGTCTTTGTATATGTAATAATTTAAATTATATTTGTTAATTATACTCACTCATGGCTTCATTTACAGATAGCATAACGCAATTTAACCCTTACGTCTCTCAACTTCCTGTTGAGGCGATGGTGAAAGTGGGCATGCAAAAGCAAGCTCAGTATGATCAGGGTGTGCAAAAAATCCAAAGTCAGATTGATAATGTGGCTGGAATGGATATTGCTAAAGATTCAGATAGATCATATTTACAATCTAAGCTTAATCAATTAGGATCTAAGTTAGCAACAGTTGCTGCTGGAGACTTTTCTAATCAACAGTTGGTTAACGCTGTTGGAGGTATGGCTACACAAGTTGGTAGAGATGAGAATGTTCAGAATGCTGTAGCATCCACTGCTTGGTATAAGAAACAAAAACAAGAACTAGATAAACAATACAAAGATGGTAAGTCTTCTGTTGCTAATGTTTATGACTTTACATCACAAGCAGATAAGTGGTTAAACAACGATAAGGTAGGAGAAAGATTTAATGGTCGCTATAGTCCATATATTGATCTTGATAAAAAGTTTCTTGAGACATTTAAAGCATTACATGCTAGTGAGACAGGTAAAGATTTTATCTACGAACGTTATACAGATCCTATTACAGGAAAGTTATTATCTACAGATAAACTTGCTGTAGCAATGGAACGTGAAGGAGTTGAAGGAATTGATGCAGCAAAGATTCAAACTGCATTACGTGCTACACTTACTCCAGATGAACTTAATCAAATGCGCATTAATGGTAACTATCAGTTTAAAGATGCGACTCCTAATGATTTAGCAAACAATGCAACAAAACAATACGAAGGCAGTCTTTCTACAATAGATCAACAAATCAAAAGATTACAAGGAATAGCTGCTCTTAGTGATGCTCAACCAAAGTTACAGAAGAGAGCATTAGATTCTATAGAACAATTAAAAGCTGACAAATCTAGAATAGCAGAAAACTATACTGAAAATCTTAGACTTGCTCATGATGATCCAGAACGCGCTAAGTTAAATATATATAAAGAAGGTGCAATTAATCAATTTGCAAATGCCTTCTCTTGGGAAAAAAGAACTACACAAGTTTTAGCTAATCCCCAATGGGAAGGTGAGATGCAAGCTGAGGCAGCAGAACGTGATAAAACTAGATTAAAGCTTGCTATTCGTTCACAAAACTTTGACGAGTTTAATGCAAATAGAAATCAGGCTTTTGAAGAAAAGAAGTGGAATTTTGAAAATGCTCCAACAGATCCTTTTCTAAATGTATTAGGTGTAAACACTAAAAATCTTCCTTCTCCTTTAACAGCATTAGCTCAAGAGAATGAAACAGCAGGAAATGCAATTGAGTCTGACATAAAAGAAATACTTGCAAGAAATCCAAAATTGAATGGTAATCGTGCAGAGTTGCAAAAGAAACTTATAGAATTTCAAAATGGAGACTATGATGCTTTTGGTGGTCCAATGAGAAATACAGCTGAACGAATTCTTGAAAATAGAAAACTTATTCGTGAGAATAATTTTATAGAAAAGAAACTTAGAGCAGAGGTTGAAGCAGAAAATCCAGCACTTGCAAAAAGTAAAAGAGAACTAGAAGCACAACTAGCATCTATACCAGGAGTAACGCTTTATACTAATGGAAATCCTACAAAATATTCAGCAAGAGAATTATATGATCTTAAGTCTAGAGTAAATGCATACGCTATGTCTACTGGTATAATTCAACCAGGAGCAGGTGGAGAAGTTACTAGTAAGAATACTTATCAATCTTATTTAAAAGCTAATCCTAATATTCCTAAAAAAGAAGTAGATTTAATTAATAGCATGATTAATAAAGAATCAAATGAAAAAGCTGTTAATGAAAAATTACGTGGCTTTAATGAAATATATCAAAAAAATAATGAATTCGATAAAGAGTTTGATCAACAAGTAGAAAATAAATTAATTGCTAGGACTGGTAAGTTTACACCTACAGTAGAAGCTCTAGATGCATCTAACCCAAGAAATCGTCAAAAGTACGAAAATGCAGTTGGTAATATATTATTACGTTATGCTCCTGGATATGGAGGACTACCAGGAGGTGATCAATTTTTATCAAATTCTGATGCTATAAAAGCACAAGGATGGTTTGCAGGAGAAGGTAAAGGAGATATTCAATATAAGAGAGTTACTCAGAGTGGTAATGATTACATCCTGATGATGAAAGGATCTGAAAGTGTTATGATTAAAATGACTCCTGAAGAATCTGCTCAACAAGGAATTGCTAGTAGTGTTGATAGATTTGGTCAAAACATTTTTGATAAACAAAAACTATTTGGAGGTTCAACTAATGCAACAGGTAATATAGAAGATGCTCAATTTCCAAGAAACAGTTTTAAAAATATAAGAAAATATGCTGTAGTTGCTGATTTAAAAAATGATCCTACAAGCCCATACCAAAATTATATTAATTTAAAAGTTAAGATCAATGGCAGTTGGCAACCATTACAGTTAGATAGAAATGCTATGTCAGCTGTAGAAGCTAATGGTATCATTGCTAATATGACTGATCAGGATATAGAAAAAGTTTTAACTAGCAAAGGAATTTCCTTTAAATAAATTAACACATGCCAGATTTTGACAAAGACTTAATTGCTCCAGTTAATCTTCCAAACCAGATAGATAGAGAGCCTCAAGTTAAAGCATATACACCAGCTGAAATATCAGCAGGTGGAAGTAACTATGCTCAGACTGAAGATATCTTTGGTAAATTAAATGCAGCTAGTAGAAATTCTAAGTATGATAGAATGGGTGCATTTGCAACTAATGAAGAATTAGCAGCAAATAAAAGATACGCTACATATAATCCTACAATTGAAAATCAAGAAGATTTTGCAGCATATGGTCAAAGTGGAATTGATAAAGCAGTTAATGGAACATTAAAAGGATTGGGACTTGCAGCTACAACAGTGGCTGGTGGATTTGGTATGTTGTATGGTGTAGCTAAATCTCCATTTTCAGGAAGACTAGCTGACGTCTGGGATAATGAAGTGATGCGTGGATTAGACGACATCAACACTAAGATTGATAACGAAATTCTTCCTAACTATTATACTGATAGAGAGAAAAATGCTAATTGGTATTCTACAGATAACTGGTTCAAGACTAACTTTCTATTTGATAAGTTAATTAAGAACTCTGGCTTTGCTGTAGGCGCAATGGTTTCTGGTAATATAGCTAATGGTTTCTTAAGAGCTGCAGGTGCTAGTATTGGATCTCTTGCTGCTGAGGGTGCTGTTCTTTCTGAAGGTTCTCAAGCATTTAAATTATTCACTCCTCTATTACGTAATACAGCTCGTGCATTTAGTGCTGGTAAGAATTTAGAAGCTGCTGCAATTTTAGATGCAACAGTTACTAACATTGCTGATGTTACAGCTAAAAGTTCTAGACTAGCATCGCTTGCTAAAACTACAAATGCTTTTGCTAAGTTTGGTGATGCAAGTAGACGTACAGCAATTGCATTATATTCATCTGCAGGTGAAGCTTCGTTTGAAGCATTACAAACTGCAAAAGAATATAGAAATGCTTTAATTGAAGATCATAAGAAAAATTATGGTGAGGAGCCAATGGGGCAAGACTTAGATAAAATAAATCAAATGTCTGAATCTGTAGGTAAGGCATCTTTTCTTGGTAATCTTGCTCTTCTTGGTGCAACAGAATTTACACAACTTCCCCATATCTTAGGATCAAGTTATGCTGCCTCACGTAGTACAGCTAATAGTTTAGTTGGAGAGGTTGCTGATATCACTATAAAAGATGGAGCGTATGTAGCTGCAAAAGCAACAACAAAGTTTGGTAAGCTTTATGATAAAGTAACAGGAGTAGGAAGATACATCTTTGATCCTAAAGAAGCTGCACAAGAAAACTTACAGTATGCTTTACAAGTTGGTTCACAAAATTATTATAATAAAGCATATCGTACAAATGATGGAGGATCATTAGTTGATAGTATGCTTTATGGATTATTTGGCAAGAATGAAGAAGGAGAAGGCGTAGGTTCATTTGTATCTAAAGAAGGTATGGAAGGAACTCTATTAGGTGGTATCACTGGTGGGTTGATGCAAGCACGTGGTAATTATGTTGGACAGAAACAAATAAATAGAAATACAGAAGCATTCTTACAAGAGATTGGTCCTGCTACAGAATTTAGAGAATCGTTCATTGATAAAATGAATAGCAATAATAGAGCTATTGTTTTACAACAAGAAGAACAAAAAGCTACACTTCAAGGAGATAAGCTTGAGGCAATGGATCTTAGATCAGATCAAATGCATAACTATTTAGCTACTCGTATTAAGTATGGTAGGTTTGATATGATTATGGATGATATTTCTGAGCTACGTAAAGATGGAGCTACAACAGAAGGTCTTGCATCTTTAAAAGAGCAAGGTCTTGCTAATGTCAATGATGACATTCAATCTTATGCAGAACGTTTGAATAAGTTTGAACAAGTAGCTAAGAATACAGATCAGATATATCGCTCTATTAACATGCGTTATAGTGGTGAAAAGAATGAAGATG
>Ga0209355_1000210_pt1 | contig 35647 bp, 9 predicted proteins | sample LauGreSBDMM110SN_3_FD_187563 | JGI IMG/M metagenome (GOLD analysis project Ga0209355, IMG submission 187563) | Freshwater lake microbial communities from Lake Michigan, USA - Sp13.BD.MM110.SN (SPAdes) (version 2) | ecosystem: Environmental > Aquatic > Freshwater > Lake | place: Lake Michigan, USA... | reverse complement strand
TGGTTCGTGACTAAATTACCAGACCATGAATGTGCTAATTCATGGGCCAGAACAGAGACCAAGCTTTTGTCGCCGGTGAGTAGTGTTGGATTGGCAAAGGTTAGCATTGGGTTTTCCATACCACCAAAAGGGAAAGAGTAGGGCAGTACCAAAACATCATAGCGCTCCCATTGATACGCTCCGTAAAGTTCTTCGGCTACTTGCATCATTTGTGGTAGGTCTTCAAATTCCTCGACACAATCAAAAAGTAATTCCTTTTCAGCATATACACCACAGTTGTTACCAAAATCATGAAAACCAATGTCTCCAACTGCTAAAGCAATGAGGTAACTCGGAATTGGTTTGGTCATTTCAAAATGATATAAGCCATTATTTTGGAGTTTCTTTGGGTTTTTTGCGCTCATGAGCGCGAGCAAATCTTTGGGAACCTTGAGGTCTGCGCTATAGGTAATGCGGTTTGAAGGGGCGTCTTGTAATGGAATCCAGGTGCGCGTTAAAATCGCTTGCCCCTGCGTATACAAAAATGGTTTGGTTTTTGAACTTGTTAGCGTGGTGTCTAGCCAATCAAGAGCAGCTGAGGCTTCCGTTGTTTGGTAATAAATATTGACATTGATGGTTTTCGCATCTACATTGACAAGTAAAGCTTGGCCAATGATGCTGTCTTTGTCCATGGGGCCAATTGTAAAGTCTGTTTCTTTTTCTGCACCTTGCGCACCTAAGGTCACCTTTTGAATGAGCAATCCTTTTATGTCAAATATAGCGGTGTCGGCACCTTTGTTTTGCATTTGATGGCGCGCCACACCGTAAATTGTCTGGGCCGTAAAATCGACCTCTAGATCGAGATGAAGGTGTTTTGTATTGATTTGTTCTAAGTTGGCATAACTGTGGTCATCTTGGGGTTGCTGCCGAAGTTGTTCTGTTGGGGAAGGTTTTTTGTTTGGTGGGCTTTTGCAGGCCCCCAGAAATAGAGGAAGAAGAATAAATAACCAGCGCATTAGGGATTGGTTTTTAGTTGAATATAACCAAACTTTTCTTGCGGCCCAAAGATACCATATGTATACATACCGATATTCTTGCGGTCAAATTCAAAAGCTTTAGGAACTAACAAAATGTTTTCGTTAGCTCTTTCATAGCTAATTTGGCGGCTCATATTTCCACTTTTCAAATCAATTTGTACCCATGCACCTACGTTTCGTTGCCTAGACAAGCTAAAACTTGCTACATCTTGGGTTTGATTTTTGAAGTCGCCTGCTTCATCGTAATTCGACTTGGAATCATTGAAAATGAAATGCAATGAGGAGCCATCGATAAAGCTTGCATAGGAACTATAGGGGCCGTAGTCGTTGATGCTCACTTGAATTTTAGGGATGCGTTGTTCCCAGCGCAATTGCCCGTTCGTATCAATACAAAAGGCAACAATATCGTTGTAATAATAATAATTGGTGGTCATGCGCTGACCTGTTTGATTATTGAAAGTTGTACTGGTGTAAACGTAGTATTTTTCAATAGATCCTACATAGCTACCATCGGGTAAGGTAAAGATGTCCCGAACATCGTAACGCGACAGTTGAGGATCTTCGTTGCGTCTTTCTAATCTTCTTTGGATGCGCATTTGCTCCGAAGTGCGGTATTCATTGAGCATAATTTCACTGCTAAAAGGAAGAAAGCCAACGGCCATAGCGGTGTCAGTAGTTAAATTGAGTTGCGCACTAAAAAAACCATCTTGCATGCCGTCCCATTCACTGTTGCTGTAGATTCCAAATAGGGTAAGGCGATCGGGGTGTTGAGCATTCATTATAAAATTAGAGATGCGTTTTCCTTCAAGTTCAAAGGTATAATCTTTGAGTCCCTCGTTATTGAGTTGATAAACGTGTATATTTTTAAATGCTTTACGGATTCTCACACCTTGGTTTTCGATGGCGTTAAGTTCAATTATGCCTATAAAAAATTCACCGTTGTTCGTTAAAAAATAATCTTCGATCGAACTCAAATTTGCGTCGTAAGGCAAGCTGTATTCTCCCGAATGAAGCACTTCGAGCGCATAGTTGAAGATTTTGTATCCGTAAGTATCTGTCCCATTGCGTTTGCCAGGAATTTGATAATAGGCAACAAATAAGGATCTATCAGGCGACTCGAGTATGTTGAATTCAGGAAGTGCATTTGGCCTTGGATCTATATATTGTAATATTTCTTGCTCTTCTCCTGCATTGAATTCTGCATCCAAGACTTTTACAAAGAGCTTCATTTCTTTATTGTTGCGATCTGCAACAAATATAAGATGTTGTTGATCGCCTCTAAGCGTTTGGACGTAATATCCAAAACCCTCTGGTGTAACGGGTTTAACTTTGGTCCCTATGGTCGGGTTGAGCTGCTCAAATTGTGTAAGTTGAAAACCGGAACCCCCAAATTGACTTGTGGCATGAATGGTCGAAAATTGTTGGTTTTGGTCAGCCAAAATTGATAGCAGTTGGCCTTTGTTGCGTTGGAGTTGACCCCATTGCCAATTGAGCTCTTGCGCATTTAATGCAAACGAAAAAGCAAGTAGAAAGGCAAAATATAGGGCTTGTTGCATTACTTCACGAGTTGAACCCCTAAATAATTAGTGGGGCTGATGTGTTTGAGTTCTGTTTTGAGTTGGTCGCTGATGGCAAGTTCTTCAATAAACGCATGAACGCTCTTTTTGGTAACGCGCTCATTTTTGCGCGTAAGGCCTTTAAGCGCTTCATATGGTTTTTCGAAACCCTCACGGCGCAGGATGGTTTGAATGGCCTCAGCGACAACAGCCCAGTTATTCTCGAGATCTTGTGTAAGGGCCTCCTGATTGAGTAGAAGCTTTTCGAGGCCTTTGAGCGTGGCGCCAAATGCAATTATGCTGTGAGCAAGAGGTACACCAACCACGCGCAGTACGGTAGAATCTGTGAGGTCTCGTTGTAAGCGAGAAACGGGAAGTTTTGCGGCTAAATGTTCAAAAAGCGCATTGGCCAAACCAATATTGCCTTCCGAGTTTTCAAAATCGATGGGGTTTACTTTATGAGGCATCGCTGAGGAGCCAATTTCACCGGCCTTGATTTGTTGTTTGAAGTAATCCATGGAGATGTAAGTCCACATGTCTCGGTCGAGGTCGAGTAGAATATTATTGATGCGTTTCATGCAGTCAAAAACAGCAGCTAATTGATCGTAGTGCTCAATTTGGGTAGTGGTTTGAGAGCGCTCTAAACCGAGGGTATTGTTCACAAAATGATTGCCAAAGGCAACCCAATCGGTATTGGGGTAGGCGACAAAATGCGCATTAAAGTTCCCAGTAGCGCCGCCAAATTTAGCGGGTAGCTTCAGGGTTTTTAAATGTGTAATTTGCTTATTTAGACGCTCTGCAAAAACTTGAATTTCTTTACCAAGGCGGGTAGGCGAGGCAGGCTGACCATGGGTGCGGGCAAGCATCGGCACCTCTTTCCAATCTTGTGCCAAAGACACGAGCTTGTTATGTACGGCCATGAGTTCAGGTAAGTAAACCGCTTCAATTCCGTCTTTGAGTGAAAGCGGAATAGAGGTGTTGTTGATATCTTGCGAGGTCAGACCAAAGTGGATGAACTCAAGATAGGCTTCTAAACCGAGTGCTTTCATTTTTTCTTTTAGAAAATACTCTACGGCTTTGACGTCGTGGTTGGTGGTGCGCTCTGATTCTTTGATCCAAAGTGCATCGGCTTGAGAGAAATGAGTATAAATAGCACGCAACGCTGGGAATTGGGCTTTGGGGAACTCCTGCAAATTAGAAATATCACTTTCTACAAGGGCGATCAGGTATTCGACCTCTACTAAGACGCGGTAGCGAATGAGTCCAAATTCTGAAAAATAGGCTTGAAGAGCTGCTGTTTTGGATTGGTAGCGACCATCTATAGGGGAGATCGCGGTAAGAGCGTTAAATTCCATGTCGTATCTAAAGCACAAAGATACAATAAGTGCTAAAAATAGAAAAACGGAATACTGATTTGTCGTAATTTTGCTGCATGCAAGGTTCAACGCGTTTTATTCGGTTTCAGTGGGCGGTTTTGGTCCTCATTTTTTTGGTGGTTTTTGCTGGAAGTTTTGTGCGTATTTCAGGAAGCGGTATGGGTTGTCCTGATTGGCCAAAATGCTTCGGAAAATGGGTTCCGCCAACTGAACTTTCCGAATTACCTGCAGACTACCGAGAAGCTTATTTACTGAAGCGTCAAAAAAAAGTCGAAAAGTTCTGTTCTTTTTTGAATCGAATTGGTATGGATGCAACCGCCCATAAAATTCAAAACGACCCAACAGTATATATTGAAGAGGCTTTCAATGCACGCAAAACCTGGATTGAATACATCAATCGCTTAGCTGGTTTTTTGGCTGGTAATGCCATGCTGCTGAGTTTTGGTTGGTTGTTGCTTTATTATCGCAAACGCAAGTGGCTCCTTTTAGCTGGGCTTAATCTTGTCTTAATGGGTATTGAAGCTTGGTTTGGATCCATAGTAGTAGCGACTAATTTGGTGCCCTGGACCATCACTATTCACCTCTTTTTGGCCTTGGTGATCATCGGCATCCAGTTGTATTTACTCCATAACGTACAAAACAAAAAACGTCAAGACCTCCCAAAAGAAAAATCTTTTCAGTGGCTGAGCTGGCTTATTTTGGTTATTACTTTCTATCAAATGTTTTTGGGTACCCAAGTCAGAGAATCGATAGACGCTTTAGTCAAGAAAGGCTATACCAGAGCAGAATGGATAGAACAACTCGGGCTACCGTTTTTTATTCATAGAAGTTTCAGTTGGTTGGTTCTGATTTTACTTGTTTATTTATTTTGGCAAAACCGCAAAAAGTGGCATTATGCGCGTATCAATGTGGCATTTTATTTATTGGCTTCCGAGCTCATCACAGGCGTAGGACTGGCCTACGCAGACATGCCTGGTCTGGTCCAAACGGCCCACTTGGTCTTTGCAAGTATTCTACTCGCCGTTTTGCTTTTAATGCGTTACGATCAAGCACAGCAAATCAAACGTATTTAAAGTTTCGCTACACCTTCACCTCGGTTTTTACGTTACTTTAGTTTGTGTTTTTATCATGATGAGTCAAGAACCCCAAACAGAACTCCTTCAAGCCGCCACTTCTGGCGATCGCAGGGCCCAACTGGCGCTTTACCAGTTGTGTTATCCGGTTCTGATCAGCACTGCTCGTCGCTATTACCATAATTCAGATGAGCAAATGACCGTCGTTAACAACGCATTTGTGAAGGTCATTCAGTACCTAGGTCAATACGAGACGGGTAGATTTTTAAGTTGGGTAAAGCGCATCATTTCGAATGAAATCATCGACGAATACCGCCGCAACAAGCGCTACCACGAGCTCTATAAGTTCGATGCGCCAGTTGAGGAAAGAGGAAGCACAGATTTTCAGACCGATGCCATTTTTACAGAGGAGCAATTGCAGCAAATGCTTCTCTGTTTGTCTGAATCTGCGCGTTTGGTTTTTAACCTTTTTGCCATTGAAGGTTACAGCCACAAAGAAATTGCCAATATGTTGGGCGTTACGGAAGAAACATCCAAGTGGCACACCAAAATGGCCAGAAAAAAATTAAAAGAACTCATTATCATACACTATGAAAAAACAGGAAGAAAATTCGTTGGATAAACTTTTTGCATCCTTAGCCGAACCTTCGGCTCAAACGCCTTCTGCAGCCTATCTGCAAGACCTTGAGGTGCGTCTAGACGCGCTTGGTCAAAAACGTCGTAAACTACTCGGAATGTGGTGGTTTTGGTCTGCGTTTGGAGCCATCCTCAGCATTGGGCTACTCGCTTACTGGCAAAGTGAAGCCAGTACTTCTACAGCCTCAAAACCTCAAAAAGTGGAGAGAAGAACACAACGCTTTTCGCATGCAAACAACATTAAAGTTTCAACTTTTAGTTTGAACTCCTCCAAACTAAACTCCCCAAAATCTTTAAACACCTCAATTCTTACTTCTTTTGATTCACATCCTAACATTTCCTATTCAAAAGCTCCTAATGTTTTTTCGCATTTACAAGCAGAAGGTACTCCAATTACAGATTTCCTTTCAATTGAGGCTTCGTCATTACACATTTCGGTTCCATCCGATATTAGCGCCAGCCCAGCAATTGAAATAACCAATGATCAAAAGGTTTTAGAAACGAATACCATCGCTATCGATACCAATGGACTTGCTAAAGCCAATTTGGAACGCACCGCAATAATGCCACCTCACACGCAAAAAAGATTCACACATGCGATTGGCTTGCAATTTGGAGTAAGTGGTATTTTCTCTAGTTTTGAGGTGCCCAGTACTTTGACTACTATTCCAGAGCCTTTAACGCCTAAAGAATTTCGTGAATGGCGCGAACTCGGCGAGCGGCCAACCTCTAGCTGGGATTTCAATCTTCGTTATCAACTATTTTTTGGTAAATGGGCTTTGCAAACGGGCCTAAATTACCTAGAGTGGGGAGAGCAATATACTTATGAGGTGATATCTGTCGAAGGTACCAACCGTTATCAGTATATTCAAATTCCGCTGGGGCTGAGTTACCAAATTCCAATGCGTCAAATATTGTTTCGTCCTACCGTAGGACTTGCGATGGGTTATGGTATCAAACGAGATGGGGCATATATTTTGCCAAATAACAATGGAGTTGCAGTTGTTGAAGCAAAGAAGTGGGCTGCTAATGCCTACGCGCAATTCGAATTGGTTTATCAAGCCAATAAGCAATTACAATTTTCAATCGCACCGGTTTTACGCTATTCGCTGGGTAAAGTCGTTGATCATGACGATATAATGAACCGTTATCAGTCCGTTGGTTTGCTAACAGGCTTTTCATTTGCCTTCTAGAAATCAGCTTCTTGGTGGCATTAAAACTTAGTGTATAAAGTACACTAAGTTGAAAATTCTGTTAACTTTACCTGTAAATCCAATCCTATGAGCGCAAAAATTTTAGGTGTAGGTAGCTGCTTACCTTCGCTTCGCATGACCAACGAAGACTTCATTGCTCACCGTTTTTATAAGGATATCGATCAGCCTTTTGAAGACAGTAATGAGACCATCATTGAGAAATTCAAGGAAATTACAGGTATTCAAGAACGCAGGTATGCCCATAAAGAACAGACGAATTCAGATTTAGGAATTATCGCTGCCCAAAATGCGATAGCCGCAGCGGGTATAGACCCCGAGGACCTAGATTACATTATTTTTGCCCATAACTTTGGAGACGTTCGCTTTGCGTCTAATCATTTAGACATGTTGCCCGCCTTGGCCTCACGTGTGAAGCACGCTCTTGGCATTGCCAACCCCAATTGTGTGGCCTACGACATGCTCTTCGGTTGTCCTGGCTGGATAGAAGCGCTTATTCAGGCCAATCTATATATCAAAGCAGGCGCTGCAACCAATTGTTTGGTCATTGGTGCCGAAACCCTGAGTAGAGTAGTAGACCCCCATGATCGAGATTCCATGATTTTTGCCGACGGCGCCGGCGCCTGTATTCTGAGCGCAAATAATGACACTGATGCCAGCGGCATTCTGGCGCATTCGACCCAAACCTTTACCAAAGACGAAGCATTTTTTCTTAACAATGGGCCTTCTCTAAACTCAAAGCATCATATTCACGAGAAGTACATCAAAATGCAGGGCCGTAAAATTTATGAATTTGCTTTAACCAAGGTTCCTGCTGCCATGAAAATCGCTTTAGATAAAAGCGGCATTGACATCACAGAAGTAAAGAAAATTTTTATACACCAAGCCAATGAAAAAATGGATGAAGCCATCATTGACCGCTTTTACCGTTTGTTCAAGGCCCAGCGCCCTGAGGGAATTATGCCCATGAATATTCAGTTCAATGGCAATAGTTCGGTGGCAACAGTTCCTACTTTACTAGATGCAGTAGTTAGGGGTGAATATCCTGAGCACGAACTTCATAAAGGTGACATCATCATCTTGGCTTCAGTAGGTGCAGGGATGAATATCAATGCGGTGGTGTACCGCTGGTAATTCAACTTTTACTGATGTAAATGCAGAATAATTGGCGCTAAATCCGCAAAGCGCTCCATGAGCTCTGCTTTATCATAAAGCTGAAAGTCAGCAAAATCAAACCCTGGCGCTACCATACACGACGTTAGCGAAAACGAATGAGCATCGAGCACCTCTGCACCAAAAATGGTTTGAGCTGGGATACAAACTTGTGGTTGTTGCCCCTTGGCCACATCCAAGCCTAAAGTGGCTGTGTGCAACTTCCCTTCTTGGTTGATCATATGGATCAATAGTGGAGAACCAGCTTGGTAAATCCAAATTTCGTCCGACTCAATTTTGTGAAACTTAGAGTAGTTTCCGGAAGGAAGCAGAAAATAAATAAGTGTGGCTAAAGACCTCGATTGACCATCTACAGCTGTGTATTGAGCTTCACTACGGTAGGTTTCTTTGAAATAACCGCCTTCGATGTGTGGGGTGAGTTCGAGGCTAGCAATAAGGTGTTGCATTGTTTTCATTGTGTAAAAATAGAATTTGTTATATTAGTAAGTGCTGAACAATTGATAATCTGAATTGTTGTTTTTCCATTAACCGCTAAAACCTCGTATCATGAATCAACTCAAAACGCTTTTTCTCGGAACCATATGCACCTTGCAATTTATTGTAAATGCACAAAATAATATACTCTACGGGCTCATTCGTACCAACCCAGCATCTGGGATTTTTCTCGGATCAATGGATGTTACATCTGGTCAAATCACGCAAATATCGCCAAGTAGCGTTGTTCCCACCTACGTTTGGAGCGGAGCAGCACTTGATTTAAATACAGGAAAATACATTTTTAGTGGCGCAGCAAATACAATAGCCACTGTTAGTTTAATGGACGGTCAACTCGTGAGTCAGCCCCCAATCAATAATCCAAATAATGGCGGTTATTTTGAGAATTTCCGTTTCAATACCAGTGACTCCACCTTGTATGGCTTGGCCAGAAAACAATTGCAAGGTATGCCCCCAGGGATCAGCAGTGTAGCTGTTTATTTGGCTTCAATTAACCCTACAAGCGGCGCTGTAACTGAAATTTCACCTCAGGTAATTGGTCAATCCTATGCTGGCCAGAGCAGTGCCATTGACCCCCATCAAATGGTGTATTATTATACGGCAATGAATGCCAATCCAAATGCCCAACTTTTTACGGGTCTTGATCTATACAATGGTCAGGTGTTCAGTGCGCAGCCATTTAGTTTTCCTGAAGGCGGTAATATTTTTGACAACTACACCTACAACTGTGCAGATACATCCATTTATGGCATTATTCGCATCACCACTACGCAACCGCAAACCTATTATTTTGGCAAAATTGATCCACAAACTGGGGTTGTTACAAGAGTTTCGAATCAACCGTTGCCTTTTTCGGTTTATGTAGGGAATGGAAGCTCTACCATAGATCCGGATGCTGGGGTTTATTATTTTGAAACAAATTTACCACAAGGAGGATATGCCATGACTGGTTTGTCTATTGCAACCGGAGCCGTGGTTTGCCAGTTTCCTCTACCAGTTAATAATGGCGTCTTTACCTATTTTGACATGTTACGCCATCCATCTGATTGTATGGGTGCAGCTGCTTACCGACCAAACACAAACGGTGGAGGCGGTTCGGCGGGTATTGAGAATTTAGATCCAAATGGAAGTAAAGTTTATCCGAATCCTGTTGATGATCAACTAAATATTGAGTCAACAAGTATTATTTATTCATTGATTTTGCGCGATGCAAAAGGTGGAATTCTATTTGAAGCAAACCCGCAAGAAAAGTTCACAAAAATTTCTTTTGAGCACATTCCAAGTGGTGTTTATTTCCTTGAAGTCCAAAATGAACATGGTTTAGAGCTATTAAAAGTGGTCAAATAGCTTACTTAGTCCATTAAACACTACAGTTTAATCACCTTCTGCGGCTGGGTTTGTGATGAACTTATCAAATAGGTTCCAGGTGGAAGGTCGCTGAGGTCTATTAACATTTTGAGGTCTTGATTGAGTTCAAAATTCCTTAGAACCCTGCCGCTGAGGTCAAGAACATAAAGTGCTGTGCCAACAAGTCCTTGCTCGTAGGTCATCCAAATTTGATCAGTAAAAGGATTCGGAAACACTTCAATTTGCCCAAGAAATAACTCTTCAACCCCTACATCGACCAGTTCGTAATTTAAGGTAATGGTGCTATCGCAGCCTACGCTATTGGGAATAACTTGTATATAGGTTCCGCTGACATCGTAGGTAACACCATTTAAAGTATAAGGCCCTTGGAAAACTACATTTATAGTTGAATTAGTAGGCTGATGAACGGTTATATCTAGTAAATCACTACCAGTACAACCAAACTGATTGGTTCCGGTAACCTCTAGCATTGTATTAAAGTTTGGGGTAATATATGCGCCGTTCGGCATGCCATTAGACCATGTGTAAGACAATGCACCGCTTGCTGCAAGTAGCACAGAATCACCAAGACAAATTGCAGGGTCTGTACCCGCAAAAACAAGTGGGTTGGCATGGACGGTCACCACAACGAGGTCGATATTCTGACATCCATTGATATCGATTCCGGTTACCGTATAAGCCCCACTAGTCTGCGGAATAAAAGGCACTCCGTTTGATATGCCACCACTCCAATAATAAATAGTCCCGAAAGAACCAGCTAGGGTTACTGTTACTCCTTCACATATTTCAATATCTGGCCCAGCATATATTCCGGGTAAGGCATTGACTTGCACATAAAGGGAATCTTGGCTCTGACAGCCATTACTCGCAATCACAGTTAAAGTGTAGTATTGCGAAACAGTAGGTATGAAGTATTGATTGTTCTGAATGCCGTTATTCCAGCTTATTTGCGTTCCTGTTGGGTAGGTGCCCGAAACCAAAATAGAATCTCCCAAGCAAATACTTTGATTGAAGCCTGCTTCAATAACAGGTGCAATGATACTGACTTCAAAATAAACGGAATCAATGTCTGAGCAGCCACTTTCCCAATTGGTTGCTGTTAAAACATACCAAGTAGATTGTGATGGATTCGCCCAAGTTTGTGCGCTGTTCGGACTAGATAGTGTCGAGCTCGGCGACCAACTATAATTGGTTTGTACTTGTGCTAAACTTCCAATTTGAGCACCATTTGTGTTGGTTATACAATTTTTGAGAAGGTCAGGGCCCGCATTTGCAATTGGTGTAGTGAGGTTGACATTCACCAAAACTTGATCTGTTGTTTGGCAGCCGTTTGTTGGGTTCAGTGCTGTAAGGGTATAGGTAGTGGTTTGACTTGGACTAGCTAATGTGCTCGAGGAAGCAGCGTTACTAAGCCCTGCGGCTGGTGCCCACGAGTAGGTCATACCCGGAGCCGGACTCATGCCAATTTGAGCGCCATTGAGGTTGCCAAAACAGTTAATAGAAAAATCGTTTCCTGCATTTGCAGTTGGAGCCGAAATATCTACAGTGACGATAATTTGATCTGTAGAGACACAGCCGTTTACAAGGTTAGTCACCGTAAGCGTATACGTTGTGGTGAGTACCGGATTGGCAATCGGATTTGCAGCTGTAGGGGAATTGAGCCCTGCAATTGGATTCCATTGATAAGAATTGCCACTTACAGGGGTCATGCCAATGGTATTTCCGGTGAAATTTTGATAACAGTTTTTTAAGAAGTCTGGACCCGCCTGAGCAAGCGGAGCAGTCTGATTCACGCTTACTGTAACCATATCTGTATTGCTACAACCTGTTGCCGGAGAATAAACAGTCAAAGTATAGGTTGTAGTCACACTCGGGTTGGCTATTGGGTTTGAAATAGCGCTTGAGGATAGTCCAATAGCCGGAGACCAGCTGTAGGTAAGGCCAGCAGAGGCGCCAGCACCAATGAGTAAGCCATTCACATTGCTCACACATGTCTTTGTAAAGTCCGCACCAGCGTTAGCAGTAGGAGGCGTTGTATTGACTGTAACGGCAACTTGATCAGTAGCAGAACAACCGTTGATTTGATCCGTTACGGTCAGTAGGTAGGAGGTACTTTGCGTAGGGTTGGCAATAGGGTTAGACACCGAAGGATTCGAGAGCCCTAAGGAAGGAAACCAAGTATAGGAAAAGCCTGCCAAGGCGCTGCTTCCGATCTGCAGGCCATTAGGGTTCTGAAGACAAGTTTTTATAAAATCAGTTCCAGCATTCGCAGTTGGTGCAGTAACATTGACCTCGAAAGTCACTTGATCAGTAGCCGTGCATCCGGAGGAGGTTTGCGTGGCCGTAAGCAAATAGGTTGTTGTTTGGCTTGGATTGGCAAATGTGGTGCTGCTCGAAGGCGTGCTCAAACCCTGAACAGGGCTCCAACTATACGTACAGCCGTTTTGCGCTGCAGCACCAAGATTGGCTCCGCTTGCGTTTTGCGTACAAGTTTTTAAAAGATCTAGCCCGGCATTAACCAATGGCACTTGCTGATTGACACTAACTGTAATTTGATCACTGGCTGAACAGCCACTGCTTGCCAGCGTAGCAGTAAGGGTATAGGTGGTCGTGACACTCGGATTTGCAGTTGGATTAGAAACGCTAACCGAACTAAGCCCACTGCTTGGTGACCAGTTGTAGGTAACGCCGCTGCTTGCTATTTGCCCAATGTTGAGGCCGTTGGTATTTTGAACACAAGTTTTTGTAAAGTCAAGACCTGCATTGGCAGTTGGTAAACTCGTATTGACACTCACAATTACTTGATCTGTTGCACTACAGCCAGTTGCCACATTGGTAACGGTGAGCGTATAATTAGTTGTGGTGCTCGGATTAGCAACGGGGTTCGCGAGCGACGTTGCGCTTAATCCTGAGCTAGGCGTCCAGTTGTAGGTTTGCCCTGATGTAGGCAAGGAGCCAATTTGAACACCCGTATTGTTGAGCACACACGTTTTTTCGGCATCTAAGCCCGCATCTGCGGTCGGAACTTGCTGATTAACTGTTACGGTGACGGCATCAGTGGCACTGCAACCCGATTGCGTGTGGTTGGCCGTTAGGGTATAGGTAGTAGTAGCACTTGGGTTGGCGGTTGGGTTGGCCGCGATTGCAGAACTTAAACCCGCAGTTGGAGACCAACTGTAGGTAACGCCAGGTTGGGCAGTCATGCCGATAAAAGCGCCGTTAACATTGCTCACACATGTCTTTGTGAAGTCTGAACCGGCATTGGCATTGGGCGCGGTAGTATTGACACTTACGGCCACTTGATCAGAGGCAGTACAACCATTGATTTGATCGGTCACGGTCAGTAGGTAGGTAGTGCTTTGGGTGGGATTGGCAATGGGGTTTGAGATGCCAGGATTCGTCAAACCAGAGGTAGGAAACCAAGTGTAGGTGAAGCCTGTTGCAGCGTTACTGCCTATTTGCAAACCGTTAGGGTTTAGGATACAAGTTTTGCTAAAATCTGCACCGGCATTTGCTGTTGGTAGCGCTGTATTTACACTGACATTAATTTGGTCAGTGGCTGTGCAACCACTGCTGAGGTCTGTTGCAAGCAAGGTGTATGTTTGACCAGTGGTTGGGTTGGCATTAGGGTTACTCGTGTTGCTAGGCGCTAATCCAATTGTTGGGCTCCAAGCGTAGCTCACCCCTGTTACTGCTGTCATACCAATTTGAACCCCTGACTGATTTTGTGTACAGGTCTTGGTAAAATCATTGCCGGCATTGACTAAAGGGAGGTCAGTATCGATCGTTACCACAACTTGATCGCTCGCCGTGCAGCCGCTACTTACATGAGTTGCTGTAAGCGTGTAGGTGGTAGTAACATTTGGGTTGGCATTGGTTAGAGATGTTGTTGAACTCGTGAGGCCATTTGTTGGCAACCACGCGTAGGTTACACCCGTTTGGCCGGTAAATCCAATATTAGCTCCGGTTGCATTTTGCACACAGGTTTTCGTAAAACTATTTCCGGCCTCAACTAATGGTTGGGAAAGGTTAACGGTAATTAATACTTGATCTGTGGCGCTACAGCCAGTTGCCACATTGGTAACGGTGAGCGTATAATTTGTTGTGGTACTCGGATTGGCAATAGGATTAGCAAGCCCGGTTGCGCTCAGGCCTGCGCTTGGGGTCCAGTTGTAGGTTTGCCCCGCAGTAGGCATGGCGCCAAGCTGAACGCCAGTGCTATTTTGCACACAGGTTATTTGAGCATCTAAGCCGGCAGCTGCTGTCGGAACTTGCTGATCAACGCTTACTGTGACGGCATCCGAAGCAGTACAACCCGATTGCGTTTGGGTGGCTGTAAGAACATAGGTAGTAGTAGCAATGGGATTAGCGGTAGGGTTCGCGACGCTTGTAGCGCTTAGGCCTGTTGCCGGCGTCCAACTGTAGGTAACACCCGGTTGGGCAGTCATGCCAATAAACGCGCCGTTTGCATTGCTTACACAAGTTTTTGTAAAGTCTGCGCCAGCTTGAGCACTTGGATTATTGAGCACGATTATTGTTTGACTTGCCGTTGTAGAAAGCCCATTTGCTGACACCACGCAAGTATAAGTGGTGTTCTGAGCAGGACTCACCACTACGGAATTGGTTGTTGCTCCGGATGACCACAAAAAAGTGGAGCTTGACTCATTGGAGGAAGCAGTTAATAGTACTGTATTGCCTTGGCAGACTTGTGTACTACTGGCATTAATACTCACCACCGGAGCTTGAGCCCAATAAGAAAGTGTCAATAAAATGCAGCAAAATGTGAGGTAGTAATTCTTCATAAATTGGAAAATTCATCGAAATTTACTGAAATAGCCGCACTAAAAAAAATGATGCTTCCCCTTTTTGTCGGATTGTTGGTAGTGTTGAACTAGATTTCAGGCTTCCCCTATTTCTATGTCAAAAATTAAAATAAGACACCAAACTTTGCTTGCTACAACATGATTGAATAAAATACTTTTTAAAATATAAATTAATGTATTCAAAATCAAATATTTAATTCAATGTTGAAAACAAAAAATCTATAGGGATTTTAGGATAATCAACATCCTAAAATAGGGGAAAATAGGGTAAGCCTATTGATATGCAACTCAAATTTTTTTATTCCGTAGGACCTCCGTAAATTTGAGTTAATATCACCCACGCGCATGAGAGGAAAATTACTTACCCAAATTGTTTTTATTGTTGCTAGTTTGTTTGCCTTTGTGGCGAATGGGCAGATTGCGTCATTTACGAGTGTGCCTCAGGCTACCGTTTCAGGGTCAACTCATACTTTGAATATTTGTGCTGGATCTCAAGTGCTGTTTGAAAGTCAAACTCATTTGATTAATCAAAGTGGAAACTTTCAGTTGGCAAATCCCGCAACATATTTTTGGAACTTTGTTGGCTCAAATCCAAATACCAGTGGCGTCTTGCCATCCTCAATATCAACACAAGGACCACATGTAGTAACCTACAACACACCAGGTACATATGAGGTTACACTTACGGTTCAAAGTAATGGAAATACATATAACCATTCTTTTGACTTTATTGTAAACGTGTCTTTACCGTCTCAGACGCTCAGTTTTTCTCCTAGTTTAATTTCAGGAACATTAGCAACTGGAACCGGTTGCACATTACCAACTTCCTCAGCTACTCCTCAACCGACATATACAATGTACGCGGGTACTCCGTATCAATTTACAGTGCCCGTTTTTCAAACTCAATTTGGAAACCAATGCCATTGTGATGATGGTCCTACTGTTGCGATCCCAAATGCCAATAATTACTTTCCTGGCACTACTGCCTTCATCTATTGGGATGGGTTAGGTGGTCCAGGACAAGGTAACATGACTTCTGGTCCAATCACTTTAGGCAGCACGGGAAGTCCTGCAACATTGACATCTTTTCCAGGTCAATTAAATAACCAAACACATTATGCTTCGAATGTTGGAGGGAGTTATAATGTAATTTTCATGGTTAACTATGGTGGTTGCACCTACAGTAAGTACTACATCATTAGTTCAGGACCAGGTGAAATTTCTTTAACCACGATTGGACAAAATGTATGTATGCCCGAAGGATTGAATTTACAATTTTTAGATCAGTCTCCTGGTAATACCTACAGCATTAATTGGGGCGACAACTCAACAAATACTGTAATTTCTTTCCCAAATCTCAATAATTGGCCAAATAAGGTAAATCACTCCTATTTACCTTCGTGTACCTCTACCGGTACAGCTCAACCATATCAAATCCAAATTACTGCAACAAATCAATGTACTGTTAATACGGGTGCCATTCCAACAACTGCCAGTCCAGCTCCATTTTTTGTAAGCGCGGCACCAACAGCATCATTTACTACGGATCCAAATCCACCAGTAATTTGTAAATTTGATACTATACAATTTACTAATACGACTACAGCTGGTTTCTTTCAACAATCTGGTAGTTGTTTGGATAGTTACACATTTGCTTGGAATATTGTAAATTCAAGTAATCAGCAATCAGGATATACGGTATTAAACGGGCAATTTGGTACAGGAGTTTCAGGGGGGTCTCAAATATTAGATGTCAAGTTTAATGTTCCCGGAACATATACCGTAACATTAACAGCAGATAATCCGTCATGTAGTCCAAATACCTACACTCAGACCATTACAGTCAATCCCTTTCCTGAAATATCTAATTTAACAGCACCGCCGATTTGTACAGGCGGCAATTTTGTTGTCAGTCCGGTAAATGACCCACCCAACGTTATTGTTCCCAATGGCACAACCTATAGTTGGACACCGATCCTAAATGGAAATATTAACGGTGCTGTTGCAGGTACAGGTACATCCATAATAGGTTCTTTAACAAATACAACTACCTCGATTCAAACTCAAGTTTATTCAGTAATACCAACTGCAGGGACTTGTGAGGGGCCAGCATTTACGGTGTCTGTCCCGGTATACCCTAATGTAGCTATTAACGATGCCTCCATTACGGTTTGTAATGGCACACCTTTTACGTTTACCCCAAGTACAATAGGTAATTCAATCCCATCGGGTACCACATATACTTGGACCTTTACAAATAATCCAAATGTTACCGGGGAGCAAAATGGAACGGGATCTAGTTCAGTATTTTCAGGGACCTTAAACACGACTGTTTATAACGCAACCCAAAGTGTTGTTTATACCGTCACTGCCAACGCAGGAGCCACATGTCCAAACGACCAATTTAACTTAACGGTGAATTTGAACGCAGTTGATCCTGGACTCATCGGAAATGATCAGGTTTATTGCGTAGGAAATAATCCCGCGGCGCTTCTTTTTACGTCAAACCCTGCTGCACCTGGAACTTTAACTTATCAATGGCAATCATCGAGCAGTGCCAATGGTACTTTTGTAGATATTGTTGGCGCAACTTCGTCTAGTTTTGATCCGGGGGCCTCTATTGGGGCAACTACCTATTACCGAGTTATAGTCACCTCAACTTTGAACAGTCTTGGTTGTTCTTCAGTAAGCAATGTCGTACAGTATTTGGTCAATCCAAATCCGGCAGCCAATGCAGGTTCAAATTTCACGAAAAACTGTATCTCCAATCAAAATGGTGGTACAATAGGGATGTCACCAGTGGCTGGCATCAATTATTCATGGAGCCCGACAAATGATCTCACGCCGGCAAATAGCTCTAATCCATTTGCCAACCCAAGTGCAACTACAACATATGTGCTCACTGCCACCAATCCTGCAACAGGTTGTTTCAGTATCAGTTCTGTAACCGTAACTGTAAATTTAACCTACCCTACGGCAAATGCAGGACCAGACAAAAACAAAACATGTACACAGAATAATACAGGGGCTAGTATTGGTACGGCAGCAGTTGCCAATACGAGTTACAGCTGGTCGCCAAATACAAACCTAACTTCTACTAATAGTGCTATTGTAACGTCCAATCCGGGTACCACAACTACTTATACACTTATAGCTACAAATACTGCAAGTGGATGTACAAGTCAGGATCAGGTGACGGTTTTTGTCGATTTATCAATTCCTACTGTAAATGCGGGTACTGACTTCACGAAAACTTGTACTCAAAATCCAAATGGGATGGCTATTGGTATGACGCCCGTTTCAGGAGTTACGTATGCATGGTCACCAACAACCGGTTTGAACGATCCAAACATTGCCAATCCCATTGCTAATCCAACTTCTACCCAGAATTATACTTTAACAGCCACTCAAACTTCTAGTGGCTGTACATTATCCGATCAAGTATTGGTTACGGTCAATTTAACCGTGCCAACTGCCATTGCGGGTAGTCCGTTTCTTAAAACTTGTACGCAAAATCCAAATGGTGCAAACATTGGATTTGCAGGTCAAACAGGGGCCACCTATGCTTGGTCACCAACAACTGGTTTGGCAAATTCCACTGCCTCATTAACCAATGCCAACCCAAGCGTTACCACTACTTATACCTTAACCGCAACTAATACTGCCAGTGGTTGTACATTTGCTTCGACAGTTCTCGTTACAGTTGATACAGAAGTGCCTTCAGTGGATGCGGGTTCCGATTTTAACAAGACCTGTACGGTTAATCCAAATGGTTTACAAATAGGTATGACTGCTGTTACAGGCGTTACCTATGTTTGGAGCCCAACTACCGGTTTATCACCTGCCGCTTCTTCCAATCCAATTGCGAACCCCACAAGTAACCAAACTTATACCCTAACTGCAACAGATAACAGTAGTGGGTGTGTGGCTACAGATCAAGTTGTTGTATCTGTCAATATAACGCCACCAGTTGCAGAAGCAGGGAATAACTTTACCATCGATTGTAATCAAAATTCAACAGGTGCAGGTATTGGAATGTCTGCTGTTAATGGCGTCACATATAGTTGGTCACCTACAACAGGCCTTACAAATGGTAGTATTTCCAACCCAAATGCTGCACCGGCAAGTACACAAACTTATACGCTTACTGCCACTAACTCCCTGAATGGCTGTGTTGCCACAGACAACGTGACGGTTACGGTCAATACAACGGCACCAACTGCGAATGCCGGAACTGGCTTTACTAAAAATTGTACATCAAACACATCAGGTTCTCAAATCGGAATGGCTACGGCCAGTGGTGTCAATTATTCTTGGTCACCAAGTGCTGGATTAAATTCTTCGACCGTTTCAAATCCGACAGCAAATCCGAGTGTAACCACTACCTATACCTTGACCGCAACCAACCAAAGTAATGGTTGTTCTTCTACTTCCACGACTGTTGTCACAGTAGATACGCAAGCACCTTTGGCAAATGCTGGGCCTGACGTAGAAATTAGCTGTAATCAAAATAACACTGGCGTCAATATAGGGATGAACGCCGTGAATGGCATCAATTATGTTTGGTCTCCTGCAACTGGTTTATCTGCAACGAATGTTGCTTCGCCTTTAGCAACTCCTACCGTTACAACCCCGTATACTTTGATTGCTACAAACCCGACCAACGGTTGTAGCAATACAGATTTTGTTACGGTAACCGTAAATACCGCCTTGCCTGTTGCCAATGCAGGTGCAGATTTAACCATTCAGTGTAACTTGAATCCGGCTGGGAATACCTTAGGCGCAGCTCCATTAACAGGACACAGTTATGTTTGGTCACCCGCCCTTGGCCTTAGTGATCCGAATATTGCCAACCCAAGTGCCTTCCCTCCAACTACCACAACCTACACCGTAACCGTCACTAATAATGCAACCGGTTGTTCTAATACAGATCAGGTTGTTGTCACGGTAAATAATACGCCTCCGAGTGCTCAAGTTTCTGGCCCGGCTCAGATCACTTGTTCGAGTTTCCAGAATGGTGTAAGCATCGGTGCAGCCAATGTCAACGGTCTCAGTTATTCATGGAGCCCTGCTGCGGGTTTGAATGGTACTACAATTTCTAACCCTACTGCAAATCCTGCTTCAACTACAACTTATACCTTGACCACAACCAATATTGCCAATGGTTGTAGCAGCACAGCTCAGGTGCTCGTTACGGTAAATAATACGCCACCAGTTGCCAATGCGGGTCAAGATCAAAATATTACCTGTCTCACAAATATTGGCGGGGCAAGTATCGGGATGTCTGCCGCAAATGGCATTTCATATAGTTGGGTGCCAACAACTAGTTTAACACCTTCAAATGCTGCAACAACAACAGCAAATCCAACTGCAACGACTACATATACGCTCACCGCATTTAACCCGGCTAATGGTTGTTCAGCAACGGATGAAGTAATTGTCAATGTCAATAATACGCCACCAGTAGTAAATGCAGGTGTTGATGCGACCATCAGTTGTACCCAAAATGCAACAGGAGCACAAATTGGTATGTCTGCGGAGCCTTATGTGAACTATCAATGGTCACCATCAACGGGTTTATCTAATAATGCCATTTCAAATCCAGTAGCCAATCCATCTGCTAACCAACAATATACACTTACCGCAACCAACACAATTAGCGGTTGTTCTGATCAAGATGTTATAAACGTAACTGTAAATAATACTTATCCAACGGCGCTGCCATCTACCGGATTTACAAAAACTTGTGCTCAATTTGCATCAGGTTCTGCAATAGGTGGTCAGGCACAGGCCATGATTTCTTATTCTTGGTTGCCAATAATGGGTTTAAGCTCAGCCACGGTTTCAAATCCGATTGCCAATCCATTGGTGACAACTACTTATACTGTCAACGCGCTTAATCCCAATAATGGTTGTATCACCACCACCAATGTTTTGGTAGTGGTGGATACACAAGCACCTACAGCAAATGCCGGCCCAGATCAATTGATTTCTTGCACCTCAAATAGTGCGGCTCCAGGAGCTCCTATCGGAATGACTTCCGCAGCGGGCATTAATTATAGTTGGAGCCCAGCTACGAATTTGACGGCTACAAACATTTCAAATCCAAGTGCGAACCCTGCTTCAACCCAAACTTATACCCTTACAGCTCAAGACCCAACCAACGGTTGTAGCAGCACCGATGAGGTAATTGTAACGGTCAACTTTATTACACCAATAGCCAATGCAGGGCCTGATGGCGAAATTACCTGTGTAACAAACCCAAGCGGTTTTCAAATTGGAACAGCAGCGGTGGCAGGTCTTTCATACAGTTGGTCACCTGCGACAGGATTGAGCGCCAGTAACATTGCACAGCCTCTTGCGAATCCTAGCATCACAACTACATACACACTCACAGTTACCAATATTTCATCGGGTTGTACACATACAGACCCAGTTGTTGTTACCGTCAATAATACAGACCCTGTAGCCAATGCGGGCACAGGATTTATCAAGACTTGTGTGAATAATTTGTCGCCAATTCAAGTTGGGATGACTGCCGTTTCTGGCATTCAATACATTTGGTCACCAAGTACGGCTTTGAATGATGCCACTGCATCAAATCCAACAATTGACGCAAGTGTTTCTAATACCTACACACTCACTGCTTACAACCCAACTAATGGTTGTGATGCAACGGATACCATCCAAGTTGTAGTAAATCAAGTACTTCCTATTCCAGATGCTGGAAATGACTTCACCAAAACTTGTGTGCAGAACCCCAATGGTTTAGTAATAGGAACAACTAATTTGGCTAACCATACCTATACATGGTCACCTTCAACGGGATTAACCAACACCAATACATACAATCCTACAGCGAATCCAACCACCACCACTACCTACACGCTCACACTTACCAATAATCAAAATGGTTGTCAGGCCACGGATCAAATTGTAGTAACTGTAGATAAAGAAATTCCTGCAGCGAGTGCAGGTCCACCGCTCTTGAGATCTTGTACTACCAACACAAACGGCGCACAAATAGGCATGACGCCAATTGCTGGGGTCAATTACAGCTGGACGCCTACAGCGGGTCTGAGTGCCGCAAATATTGCCAACCCAATGGCTGTTCCAACTACAACAACTACTTATGTGCTTACGGCAACCGATCAATCAAGCGGTTGTACGCAAACAGCACAAATGGTATTTACCTATAATTTCACGGTGCCAGCTGTAGAGGCAGGAAATAACTTTACTAAAACTTGTGCTTTAAATTCAAACCCTAACGGAGCTGTAATTGGATTTTCTGCTGTACCAGGAATGACCTACGCTTGGACACCTACCAACGGACTCACCAACTCAACAGCGGCATCTACACTTGCTAACCCAATTGTTACAACAACATATACCTTAACAGCGACAAACCCAACCAGTGGATGTACAGCGACTGATAATGTTACTGTTACTGTTGATATCGATATTCCTGTAGCCAATGCCGGAACTCCGTTTACCAAAACTTGTAATACCAATACCGCGGGGCAACAAATTGGAATGTCACCTGTAGCGGGTGTGAATTATTCCTGGACCCCAACAACAGGTTTATCTGCCTCCAATATTGCAAATCCTACTGCGAATCCGGCAGTCACCACGACCTATACTTTAACAGCTACAGACGCAACAAGTCAATGTACTCAAACTTCGACTGTCACTGTCACTGTTTTAACCGCCTTGCCTACAATTGAGGCCGGCCCTAATGCAACCATCACCTGTAATAATCAAAATACGCCATTAGTTATAGGTACAACTGGAATTGCTGGGCTCACTTATGCTTGGTCACCAAACACAGGTTTGAATGATTACACTATTGCGCAACCAACGGCAACGCCGAGTTCATCTACAACTTATGTGCTTACCGTGACTAACCCGCAAACAGGCTGTGTGGCCACAGATAACGTTTTAGTAACTGTGAATACCACAGCACCGCCTATAAACGTAGGTACGCCATTTACAAAAACTTGTGTACAATTCACGAATGGTACAACTATAGGTAGCCCGAGCATCAGTGGACTAACTTATGCATGGACTCCTGCCACAGGTCTTAGTTCACCTTCAATTGGACAACCCCTTGCGAATCCAACTGCTACCACCACCTATAATCTTGTAGTTACAAACTCAACCAATGGTTGTACTTCCTCCGGGCAAATAACCGTTACAGTTAATCAGGTACTACCTACGGCTGATGCTGGTAATGGAGGTTCGATTACTTGTTTACAAACCCAACCGATTCAATTAGGAACCACCACAGTTGCTGGATATGGTTATGCTTGGACGCCGCCAACTGGATTAAGTGCGAATAATATTGCCAATCCTACAGCCAATCCAAATTCAACGCAAAACTATACTTTAACAGTTACTGACACCAATAATGGTTGTACCGCCACAGATCAAGTGCAAGTAAACGTATCCAATACCGCCCCGGCTGTAGATGCCCTTATTGTCGGAAATCAACAGACTATCTGTGCCGGAACAGCAATTACACTTTATGGTGCAGGTGCCAATACTTACACTTGGAGTAATGGTGTAACCAATAATCAGTCTTTTGTTCCTACCTCAACTACAACATATACGGTTACTGGAACAAATACAACAAATGGTTGTCAGGCAACGGACATTATTACGATTACGGTAAACCCAATACCAACCGTTAATCCGATTTCTTCTATTGTTCGTTGTTCTGGAACAACTACTGGTAATATTAACTTTACAGGAAGTGTTCCGAATACAGTATTTAATTGGACGAGCTCAAATACGGCAGTTACAACTGCTGCATCAGGTGTAGGAAATATACAATCTTTTACCGTTTCGAATACGACGCCAACCCCTATTGTAAGCACCATCACAGTAACTCCGAAATTCACATTAAATGGGGTTGAATGCTTTGGAACGCCACAAACTTTTACAATTACTGTCAATCCAATCCCGACGGTCGATGCGGTCAATTCATTCCCTATTTGTGACGGCACAGCAACTTCTGCGATTAACTTCTCAAGTGCCTTTGGTGTTGCCAATACGGTTTATACTTGGGCCAATTCAAATACCGCCATCGGTTTAGGTTTGGGGAGTACGGGCAATATACCTTCATTTGTAGCAACCAATGCCGGAACAAGCCCAATTGCCGGAACAATTACTGTCATACCGAGTGCAAATAACTGTTCGGGCACTCCAATAACTTTCGTCATCACGGTGAACCCAATTCCTGCTGTGAATGTAGTAACATCGCAGGTTGTTTGTAACAACAGTAGCACCACGGCTATCAACTTCTCAGGTGCGGTTGCAGGTACTGTTTATTCATGGTCCAATTCCAATACCGCAATTAATTTGGGCAGTCAAGGAAGTACGAACATTCCTGCATTCACAGCGACCAATACCACCAACGCGCCAATTACCGGAAATTTTGTAGTAACACCTTCTTACACAAATGCAACGGGGACTTGTCCTGGCTCCACTACCACCTTCAGTATTACTGTTAACCCAACACCTACAGTGAATACTATTCAAAGTCAGAGTGTCTGCGTAGGTTCTTCCACTACAGCTGTAAGTTTTGCATCGGCGTTCAACGTTGCAGGAACCATCTACGACTGGACAAACTCCAATACCAATATTGGCTTAGCTGCATCTGGTACAGGAGATATCTCAGCTTTTGTCGGGACAAATACTACTAACGCACCCATCACTGGACTCATTACGGTTACACCAAAAATTACAATAGGTGGTCAAACATGTAACGGTACTTCACAGACCTTTAACATAACCGTGAATCCGATGCCAACGGTTGTGGATCCGCAAGATATCGTCGTTTGTCATAATGTCACTGCAGGAGGCGTTATTTTTACGGGGGCGGTTGCAAATACCAACTATAATTGGGTAAACAATACCACCTCGATTAATTTAGGTGCCTCGAATACTGGTAATATCAGTGCGTTTGTCGCAACAAACCCAACAAATGCCCCAGTAACGGCAACAATTACCGTGACTCCCGTATTTGGAACTGGAAATGGAGCCTGTACAGGTACTTCTCAGACTTTCACGATAACGGTCAATCCTTTGCCAACCGTGAACCCAGTTGCCAATCAATCCATCTGTGTGGGTCAACTGAGTTCGGCAATCAATTTTGCCTCCAACTTTAATGTTGTCGGGACTCAATTCAATTGGACAAATACAAACACAACGATCGGAGTAGGTGCGTCCGGAAACGGAAATATTGCGGCATTCAATACCATTAATTCAAGCAATACCGTACAAACTGGAAACTTTAGTGTTACTCCTAAATACACCAATCTTCTGCATGAATGTTCGGGTAATCCTGTTACTTTCAGTATCAGTGTGATTCCAACCCCTACGGTTGTAGATCCAGCAAATCTGGTGGTTTGTAATAATGCAGCAGTGCCAGCAGTAAATTTCTCTGGTGCGCTAACAGGTACCACCTACACATGGACCAACACGGCCACATCTATCAACTTAGCTGCAAATTCTACTGGGAACATAGCTTCGTTTAACGTGACGAATACAACTGCTGTTCCGGCGGTGGCAGTGGTACAAGTTACACCGAGCTACACACATGGCCCTACTACTTGTACTGGTACTAATGAATCTTTCACTATAACGGTTAATCCGACACCAACGGTTGATGCCCAAGCACCTTCAGCTTACTGTGTTGGTTCGCCTTCTAATCCTGTTTTATTCTCAAGTAGTTTTGGTGTTGCCGGAACTTCTTTTGCCTGGACGAATTCTAATGCAGCAATAGGATTAGCTGCTACTGGAAACGGAAATATTGCCTCATTTACGACAACTAACGCAACCAATCAATCGATTTCAGGAAATATTGTTGTGACCCCTTCAGCCAATGGTTGTTCTGGAAACTCAAGTAACTTTAACCTAACGGTCAATCCAATTCCGACGGTTAACGCGGTTGCCAATCAGGTCAAATGTAATGGAACACTTAGTAATGCCATTTCTTTTTCAGGGGCTGTTCCGGGTACCATTTATAATTGGACAAACAATAACACAAGTATCAATTTAGGTGCTTCAGGTTCGGGGAATATTCCGACGTTTACCCTTACCAATACTTCTAATACACCAATTACAGCAACAATTACGGTTACCCCGACCTATAATTTTGCCGGAACTATTTGTACAGGGGCAACCACAAGCTTTACCATAACAGTAAACCCAACACCAACCGTTAACCAAGTGGCCAACCAGGCAATTTGTGTAGGTAGTAGTAGCAGCATCATTGCCTTTGCAAGCACGTTTGGCGTCAATGGAACAAGTTACAATTGGGTGAATAACAATACATCTACAGGTATTCTAGCCTCAGGTTCTGGTGCTTTCCCTTCTTTCAATGCGACCAATACAACAACCGGAGTCATTACTTCTACTATCGTGGTGACACCTAGCATGACGAATGCCAACGAAAGTTGTTCAGGTACCCCAATGAGTTTTACATATGCCGTGAATCCTATTCCGGTGATGGCAAATCCTTTGGATCAGATTTGGTGTCATGGTAACCAAACCAATGTGGTGACTTTTTCAAGTAATGTAACTGGAACAACCTACAACTGGACAGCATCAAACACAGGTATAGGTATTTTGGGATCAGGGCAAGGTAACATCGGGATTTTCGGGGTTGTAAATACAACAGCAGCCGTTCAAAATTCAACTGTAACCGTAACCCCTTCATTCACTAATGGATCTGCAACTTGTACAGGAACACCTCAAAATATGGTGTTTACAATCAATCCTATACCAAGTGTTCAAGATCCTGTAGATCAAGTAATATGTGCTGGACAAAACACAAGCACCGTTGCATTTGTAGGAACCGCAACACAATATAGCTGGACCAACTCCAATACTTCAATAGGGCTTGCTGCTACTGGCTCAGGAGACATCAACTCTTTCATAGGGCAAAATACAGGAAGTGTACCTCAGACTGCCAATATCATTGTTACACCACAATTTAGTTTTGGAGGTTTAACTTGTCCGGGAGGGACACAAAATTTTAGTATTTCTGTGAATCCATCGCCGATTATTAATTACAATCAGGTGAGCCCTCAACCGGTTTGTTCAAACAGTGCCACCAACTCAGTAACCATTTCTTCGCCGACACCGAATACCAACTTTAATTGGAGTGTGCCTTCTGTACCTGCCGGAATCAATGGGCTTAACGTGACAAGCGGCACCAATATTATACCGTCTTATACGCTTGTGAATACAACGAGTTTGCCAATCACCATAAACTTTGTGGTCAATGCCTCCACAAGTGTTGGTAGTTGCCCAGGTGTCAGTTCTACTTATACCATCACGGTGAATCCTTCACCGACGGCAGTTACCACTAATCCGGTTGTGGTTTGTAATGGTGGTCAGGTCAGTAATTTAACCTTCACAGGTACAGGTACTAGCTACGCTTGGGCCAATGACTTGCCGTCGATTGGATTGCAAGCTGTTGGCAATAATCAGATTGCTGCTTTCACAGCCGTGAATAATACGGCTAGCGTTCAGACTGCAAATATTGCAGTGACCCCAATTTATTTGGGTAGTGGAATTTCTTGTAACGGAACCGTTTCAAACTTTACAATCACGGTTAACCCTACACCAACTGTTACACCAACAAACGATTTAGCATTGTGTAATACCAGTGTGTCTGCTCCGCTCAGTTTTTCCGGGTCAGGGACGAGCTATAACTGGACCAATAGCAATACATCAATTGGATTAATTGCTTCAGGACCAAATTCTTTACCATCGTTTACGGCAACAAATACTTCAAATACGCCTGTAACTGCTACGATTAATGTCTTGCCAATTTTTGTAAATGCTGGTGTAACATGTACAGGTACACAAGATCAATTCATTATTACCGTCAATCCAACGCCTACGGTAAATGACCCTACCGATCAAATACTTTGTAACCAATCCAATACACAAGCGGTGAGCTTTACAGGTTCAGGTACGGGCTATAATTGGACCAATACCGCACAATCTATAGGTTTAGCAACCAATGGAACCGGAAACCTTGTTCCTTTTGCCGCTGTAAATAATACCACTTCACCAGTAGTTGCAACCATTGAAGTGACTCCTCAATTTATGGGTTCAGGGGCTACATGTTATGGTGCGCCTCAGAGTTTCAATATTACCGTGAATCCGACCCCAAGCTTAGTTGATCCAGCCAATCAAACCGTTTGTAATGGGGCCAGTACTGCACTTGTCAATTTAGTTGGAACAGGTACAAGTTACACTTGGGCAAATAACACAACATCTATCGGTCTGAATGCTACCGGAACAGGTAACATTCCAGCCTTTACTGCTACAAATAATGGCAGTACGCCATCAATAGCTCAGATTACCTTTACACCAATTTTTGAAGGTGGGGGAGTGTCTTGCCCTGGCCCGACTCAAACGATGAGTTTTACGGTGAATCCTACGCCGTCGGTAATTGCACCAAGTTCGCAAGTCGTGTGTAATACGTCAATGACTTCCGCAGTTGTCTTTTCAGGATCAGCAACCAGTTATTCCTGGTCAAACACCTTGACTTCAATTGGGTTATTAGGATCGGGCACAGGTAATATTGGAAGTTTTGCAGCTTTAAATAGTACAAGTATTCCGGTAAGTTCATCGGTAACGGTAACACCAATATTTACGGGTAACCAAGTGAATTGTGCCGGACCAACACAAAGCTTTACGATTACTGTAAACCCGACACCAATTGTCAATGATTTACCTGATCAAACCATTTGTAATGGTTCTTCAACAACCCCATTAAGCTTTACAGGTACAGCAACGAGCTACACCTGGACAAATAATGTCCCGAGTATCGGACTCATAGCCCAAGGGACTGGCAATATTTCTAGTTTCAATGCAGTCAATTCGAGTAGTAACCCGATTGTCAGCACTGTAACTGTGACACCACATTTCTTAAATGCCAACGTGAGTTGTTCAGGGAGTACCCAAACAATAAATATAACAGTCAACCCAACCCCAATAGCTACTGCTCCGGCAAATCAGGTTTATTGTAACAACCAAATTGCAGCGAGTACAAGTATTGCTGGTACAGCAACAAGTTATACTTGGACCAATTCAAATGCTTCCATTGGTTTGGCAGCAGGAGGAACCGGAAATATCCCAAGTTTTACCGCAATCAATGCTGGTTTTGCGGCTGTGACAGCCACCATTACAATTACGCCACATTTCTCGAATAATGGCGTGGAATGTCATGGAGCACCAGTGAGTTATACCATTACGGTTAACCCAACCCCAATCGTCAATGATCCTGCAAACCAAACTGTTTGTAACGGAACACTTACCAGCGCTGTGGCTTTCCAAGGCTATACAGGTACGCTTTACAATTGGACAAACACAATGCCTTCAATAGGATTAGTTGCCTCTGGCACCGGGGATATTACGGCCTTTACAGGTCAAAATACGAGCTCGAGTCCTTTGATTGGAACCATTGAAGTGACACCTCAATATTTGAATGCAGGCTTGTCTTGTTATGGTACACCACAAACTTTTACAATTACGGTTAATCCGTCTCCTGTAGTTGGGTTCTCGGCACAAAATCAAGTCATTTGTTCAGGAGCTGTATCGAACACGGTTACCATCAACTCTACAACTCCAAATGCCAATATTTCCTGGAATGTCATTAATGCGCCTGCCGGGATTAACGGACTCACGAGCACGAGTGGAACCAATACCATACCTTCCTTTACCTTAGTCAATACAACGAATGTTGCCCAAATTGTGCAATTTACGGCAAGTGCTTCTACCAATATTGGTGGTTGTCCAGGAATCAGTTCAACCTATACCATTACCGTAAATCCGGCACCTACTGTGGTGCCAACCAACCCAATTGTTGTTTGTAATGGAGGACAAGTCGGCGGCTTAAGTTTTACTGGAACTGGAACAAGTTACACTTGGTCAAACAGCTTGCCTTCCATAGGTTTGGCTATCAATGGGACAAATACAATTAGTGGTTTTACAGCCGTCAACGGTACTGCAACCATTCAAACAGCAAACATTGCCGTAACACCTGTCTTTTTCGGAAATGGTGTTTCTTGTAATGGTTCGGTCTCAAACTTTACAATTACGGTAAACCCAACACCCGTGGTGACGCCTGTTGCTGATTTTGCACTTTGTAATAACCAAGTTACTGCGCCGCTCAGTTTTGCCGGAACAGCAACAAGTTATTCGTGGACAAACAGCAATACATCTATGGGGCTTATTGCCGCAACAGGTTCGAATGAGCTCCCGAGTTATACGGCTGTCAATGGTACAGGCTTACCAATTAGTGCAACGATAAGCGTCATTCCGCTTTTCCAAAATGCTGGTGTCACTTGTACTGGTAGCCAAGATCAATTCGTCATTACCGTTAATCCGACTCCTATTGTCAATGACCCACAAGATCAGGTAAGATGTAACCTGACACAAACTGCCGTAGTCAATTTTGGTGGAACCGCCACGAATTATAACTGGACTAACAACCTTACCTCAATTGGTTTACCGGCTAACGGCTCAGGAAATATTCTGGCATTTACGGCACTCAATAGTGGCAGTTCTCCTGTTGTCGCAACGGTTGAAGTCACGCCATTATTTGTTGGGTCTGGCGCATCTTGCCCGGGCTCGCCGCAAACCTTCTCTTTTACTGTTAATCCAACACCGAGTTTGCTTGATCCTACTGATCAAACTATCTGTAACAATGCGAGTACCTCATTAGTAAATTTAATCGGAACCGGTACGAATTATACATGGACAAACAATACGCCTTCAATTGGTCTAAATGCAACAGGTAATGGCAATATCTCACCATTTACGGCAGTGAATGCAGGTTCAACACCGGTCACTGCTCAAGTTGTCTTCACACCTTTGTACACTGGAAGTGGTGTCAGTTGTCCTGGCCCAACTCAAACAATGACTTTCACAGTCAATCCTACACCAACCATGAGCGCACCAGCGGCTCAAGTAGTTTGTAATGCGACCTCTACACAAGCAGTGAATTTTGCAGGTTCGGCTACAAGTTATACCTGGATCAATTCTTTACCTTCAGTAGGGCTTGCTGCAAGTGGCCAAGGCAACATCAGTAGTTTTGCTGCCATCAATAACGGCAGTGTTCCTGTTGTCTCTACCGTAACAATCACACCGATCTACACAGGTGGACAAGTTGGCTGTAATGGCCCAACTCAAAACTTTACGATAACCGTGAATCCTAGTCCGATTGTCAATGATTTACCGGATCAAACAATTTGTAATGGTTCATCAACGATACCACTCAATTTTACGGGTTCTGGTACTTCTTACTCTTGGACTAATACAATTGCAAGCATAGGACTTGGTAATGCAGGAACTGGTAATATCGCAAGCTTCACCGCGGTTAATAATACAACAGGTGCATTGGTATCAACCGTGACTGTAACTCCTCAATACCTCAACGCCGGATTAAGCTGTTCAGGCACGCAACAAACCATTGTTCTGACAATTAATCCTACACCAAGCGCTACTGCTCCAGGCAACCAAATTTATTGTAATAATGAAGTAACACCGGGTACTAGCATAGTTGGAACAGGAACCAATTATTCTTGGACCAATTCAAACCCTGCGATAGGATTAGCAGCGTCAGGAACAGGAAACATACCTTCTTTTACGGCAACCAATACCGGTTCTGCACCGATCACTGCAACTATTAGTATCACGCCACGTTACATGAATAACAATGTGGAATGTCTTGGTACGCCAGTGAGTTTCACCATTACGGTCAATCCAACGCCAACGGTCAATGATCCAGGGGACATGGCAATTTGTAATGGCGCTTTGACTCCTGCGGTCAATTTTACAGGTACGGCAACTCAATATAACTGGAATAACACCATTGCATCAATAGGTTTGGCTTCAGCTGGCATCAATAACATAGGTGCATTCAATGCTCAAAATACGGGTTCTACACCTTTAATTGCAAGTATTAATATTACACCGATATACATTAATGGTGGTATATCTTGTCCTGGTATTCAAGAGACTTTCACTATTACGGTCAATCCAACGCCTGTTGCAAATGACCCTAACGATGTGACCTATTGTCATAATCAAAATACGGTTCCGATTAACCTAACGGGAACAGGAACTAACTATACCTGGACAAACAACAATCCGTCCATTGGCTTGGGTACTAATGGCCAAGGCTTGGTACCGATTTTCCAGACCATCAATAACAGTAATGGGCCAGTTGTTGCCACCATTACCGTGACGCCATTCTATACTTTTGGCGCCAATGTTTGTGCTGGACCTACGCAAAACTTCACAATATCAGTAAGTCATGTTCCAACAGTTACCAATTTAAGTAATGTCAGTATCTGTGGCGGAAGTTTAACCAATGCCATTTCTTTTGCTGGAACAGCGAATGCTTTTGCATGGACCAATTCAAATCCAGCAATTGGCTTAGTTGCAAGTGGAACAGGAAACGTACCAAGTTTCTCCGCAATAAATAACACTGCACAAGATGTTACAGCAACAATCAATGTAACGCCGCAATATATTTCAGCAGGGGTAACGTGCCCGGGTACAACACTGCCATTTGATATCACAGTGCGTCCGACACCACTAGTAGGCCCAATTTTCGATCAGTCCATTTGCAATGCCACTAGTTTCTCACAAAGTTTAACTTCCTCGGTTCCTGCAACGTTTGAATGGTCGGCAATTTCCAATCCGAACATAACTGGTGAGGTTTTCCTTACACAAACCAGCTCAACAATTTCCAACACCCTGACCAATACCACTACCAGCATTCAAAACGTGCAGTATACGGTCAATGCGATTTCAGTTCCATTCGGATGTGTGGGTCCTGATAGTTTATTTACAATAGCAGTAGTTCCGGATGTGATTCTCAATATTCCAAGTACCATTGAAATTTGTAGCGGCGCCACAGTAAGTGCCTTCTTAAACGCGAACGTTCCTTCAAATTACACTTGGTTTACCACATTTAATAATCCAAATATCACAGGTGAATCCTTGACCCAAAATACGGGATCTGTCATTAATGATGTGTTAGTCAATACGAGTTCGACCAATCAGCTCGTTATCTATGCGGTAACGCCAACTTCTCAACTGGCTTCTTGTTTGGGCGCCACCCAAACTATAGCTGTAACCGTTAAGCCGGAGCTTGAACTGCTCAATACAGATACGGTCGTGATTTGTAGTGGAAGTCCGGTTAATCTTACCCTAACAGCAAATACCAATGTGACCTTCAATTGGTATGCGAATCAGTCTGTCAATGTAACAGGAGAAACGCTTTCTGCTGTGGCATCTGGCAATATCAATGATGTGTTGGTCAATAACACGACCTCCCCACAAACCGTCCTCTATAACGTTGTTGGTACATCAGGTGCAACCGGTTGTTCGAGTCCAATTATCCCAGTTTGGGTAATTGTCAATCCGATTCCGGTCATGACACCTATGGCCAACCTTACAAGATGTAATGGAGCCGCAGCAGCCATACCAAACTTTAGTTCTTCTGTTACTGGAGCCACTTACAACTGGACGAACACCAATCCAAATATTGGTCTAGGGTTAAACGGAACAGGTCAACTTCCAGCATTCAACGCCACGAACATCAATTATGCACCGATTACCTCAAGTATTCAAGTGAGTTCTTCGTTCACCAACCTTGGCTTGACTTGTACAGGTAACGCTACTTCATTTAATATCATCGTCAACCCAACGCCAAGCGCGTATCCAATCAATAACCAACAATATTGTAATGCAACAAATACGGCGGCTGTGCCGGTTTCAGGACCAGTTTCGGGTACTGTTTATAACTGGAGTAGCTCAACACCATCCATTGGCGCACCTGTGTCAGGTATAGCGAATATTCCTTCATTCCTTACCTCAAATATAGGATCAACACCAGTCCAATCTTCTTTCCAAATACAGCCTTCATATACAAACGCAGGTCAAACTTGCTTTGGATCAGTATCTTCATTCATTTTAACTGTGCAACCGACTCCTACAGTGAACCCTGTTTCAAATCAAACCGTTTGTGATGGTGCCAATACAGCTGCAGTGCAGTTTGTTGGAAACTCCAATGCAGTTAGTTTCAACTGGACTTCTAGCTTGCCAAGTATCGGTATGTCAGCAAGTGGAGCTGGTAATATTGCGGTCTTCCAGGCAAATAATAACACCAATGCACCTATCACATCGAATATTGCCGTTATTCCAAAAATTGTTTCAGGATCACTTACATGTTCAGGGCCAACAAGTAATTTCTCCATTACGGTGAATCCAATACCAACCGTAGACCCGATTTTACCGCTTACCTTCTGTAACAATGGTGTTTCACAGGTAGATTTTTCTTCAACCTTTATGAATAATAGTCCGAATGTATTCTACAATTGGACCAACTCGAACCCTGCTATCGGGGTTCAGGCTACAGGAACAGGAGATATTAACTTTTTGGCTTCAAACAATACAAATGGACTGATACAAGGAACGATTTCGGTTACGCCAATTTATATCAATAACGCCGTTTCTTGTACAGGAATAACTGAACAAGTTAATATCACGATCAATCCAACGCCTGCGGTAGATACCATCAGTAATGTGCTTGTATGTGCAGGTCAAAATGTATTGGTTGATTTTTACAGCACCTTCAACGTGCCACAAACCTATTATAACTGGACCACCACCAACCCTTCAATAGGTGCTGGTGCAAACGGATCCGGAAGCGGCATGTCTTTCACCAGTGTGAACAATACAGCTGTTGCACAATACGCTACTGTCTCCGTGACGCCAGTTTACAGTAATGCAGGTGTTACTTGTTCAGGGGTGGCTGAAACTTTTGAAATTACAGTCAATCCAATCCCAGTTATCAATGCGGTCAATGACCAAGTGTTGTGTTCAAATATCAATACGGTTCCAATTGCATTTACAAGTAACGTTCAAAACGCACAATACAACTGGACCAACAATAATACATTCATCGGACTTCCTGCAAGCGGGGTAGGAAACATTCCAAGTTTTGTAGCAACGAATAATGACACCATCCAGCAAAATGCACTAATTAATGTATCTATTTTGCACACGAGTAATGGTCTGACTTGTCAGGGCTTGAATCAGTTGTTTAATATTTTGGTCAATCCACTGCCTACCATTGATGCAGTTAATGACCAAACGCTTTGCGCCAATACATCAACCTCAGCCGTATTCTTCGACGGCAATATGGTGAATAATACTTATAGCTGGGTAAATACAAATCCAACTATCGGATTAGCGGCGAACGGAAATGGAAATCTTGTTTCTTTCACGGCATTGAATCCAACGCTTGTGGCTCAAACGGCAACGTTTACCGTGACGCCTAATATCCTGATGAACGGCGTGCAATGTAGTGGTCAACCAACTAGTTTTCAGTTTTTAGTGCATCCAGCACCAACTGTAAATCAGGTACAAGATGTTGCGCTCTGTGAAAATTTCTATTCACCACAATTCACTTTTGGTGGTCAATTTAGCGGTACGCAATATACTTGGTACAACGACAACACGGCTATTGGTTTAGCAGCTTCTGGCGTCAATACGCTCAATCCATTCTTGGCAACCAATAACACGGTTGTTCCAATTATTGGAAATATCAATGTGGTGCCAAGTATTCAGTATGGTAACTTGAATTGTTTTGGTTCTCCAATGGAATTCGCCATCACGATCAATCCACAACCGCAAGTAGTAGCCCCACAAAACCAAGTGGTGTGTAATGGTGCACAAGTTGCAGCCGTAAACTTTACAGGCCCATCTACGGGCACCACTTATGTCTGGACCAACAACAACCCATCGATTGGCTTAGCAGCCAGTGGCACGGGCAACATTGGTGTGTTTACAGCCAACAACCCAGGCAACACGCCAATAACGG
>Ga0209355_1000209_pt1 | contig 35795 bp, 57 predicted proteins | sample LauGreSBDMM110SN_3_FD_187563 | JGI IMG/M metagenome (GOLD analysis project Ga0209355, IMG submission 187563) | Freshwater lake microbial communities from Lake Michigan, USA - Sp13.BD.MM110.SN (SPAdes) (version 2) | ecosystem: Environmental > Aquatic > Freshwater > Lake | place: Lake Michigan... | reverse complement strand
TAAATTCACCGCACCATTCACTTTTTCCGGTAATTGGGAATAAACTCTCAAAATCATCGTCGCCAAGAAAGAACATAGATGGGGGATAGCGTCTGCAAAGCCCGACATCATCATTCTTCTCACGATCAAAGAAAGCGCATGATTGGCACATCGGCATACAGTCTTGCGGTATCTTCTTAGTAACCATTATACGCACTTTACTTTCTCTAGTTTCTCAAGTTTATCTTGTAACTCTTTGATTTTACTATTAGCGTAGTCAATGCGTATTTCAAGCTGATTAAATTGCTCAATGGTTCTATAGACTTCTTCTTGAGATAGAAGCAAATTACCGTCTGCGTCTTGTGTTGCCGAATATACCGAAACTGATATAACTAACAAAAGACCTACAATAATTTGTTTCATGATAACTCCTAAGATAAGTAGATTTTCATTTCGTCTTTGCGTCTGTTTACCAACCCTTTTAGAACCTTACCGCCACCTTTTGTGTATTTCAGAAACTCAGTAGCAGCACCATCAAACTCAGCGCGATTGTGTTTTTGGCGCAACGTACTACGCTGCAATGTACCTAGCCCTACATTAAAGCTAAAAGAGACGAGAGCATCGAATTGCCCTTGAGTAAGAGAATTAGGGCAATAACGTAGTACGCCTCGCTCAAAACGCTGCAAGTCTGCTTTAAGAATCGCATCTACCTCATCCTTAGTAAACTGTCTAAAGTCCTCAACACGCAGCCCAATAGAGCCTCTTTGAGCCACTGGTAATAGTCCCTGTTTGGGATATAAAACGTGGCCTACACCGACAGTCCATAGACCAGCAGGGCAAAGATATGGCTTATATCTAACACCCTCATGATGAATTATGGTTTTAAGTGCCTTGTCGCTTACTTTCATTTCTTGCTAAACGCCTGTGTACCAAACCAGAAACTTATAACAGAAGCCCAAATCGTTTGCGTGTCGTCATCCCAAACTAGCGCCATCATCTCCTTAAACGGAGCATCTTGCGTCCAGGCATACCAAACACCAGCAATGTCAATAGCAACTAGCAATAAAAATAGACCGTAAGTAATCGTAGGACGCACCATAGCGCGAGCATTAACAACCCACTGCGATGCACCCTTACCAATCTCAATGTCGTGAGAATACAACGCTATGCGCTCATCTGCTTGCGTCTGGATGCCTATCTGCTCTGTCTTAATATCCTCAATGTGCGCTTGAGCCTCAAAGCCTTTATTAGCCATCTCTAGCTGCTGTGCCATCTGCAATTGAGCAAGTGCTAACTCATGCTTCTTGTCTTGTTTGTCTTGGAAGAAATCCAGTAACTTTGGTAGGCCACCAGATAGAAAAGAGATTAGCGTAGTAATTAAGGTCATCATTAGTCTTTACCCCCGTTTTTAAACATCCACCATATTGCATACATTACGAAACTACTAATAGAAACGCCTAGCACTACAGCTAACCATTCCTGAATATTCTGTATTTTTTGCTCTTTCTTGCGACGTATTTCAGCCAGACGCATACGTTCCTCACGCTCTGCATCTTCGATCTCTTGTTTTCGTTCTAGGATAATTGCATCTCGACGATGACACATCTCGTCGTATAGACCTGACTCCTGGCTACCGTAGATTAGAGCCTCTTTAAGCTCTTTCTCTAGCCGGATCATCTCTCTATGTGCAAAGGTAGCTTCTAACGCCTCTGCGGTAGCGCTACGCTGTGGCTTGCCTTCTTTAGCAGCCTGTATCTTCTGTTTCTTTTGCTCGATGACAGCAAGCTCTACTTCTGTTTGCTTATCGAAAAAGGTAGCTATGTCGTGATAGCAGTCTTGAATTTCGTGACCTAAAGAGATTAACTCTTTAACTCCGGCTACAGCAGTCTTAGCGATAGCAACCGCTGCGCCGATAGTCAAAGGGTCCACGTTAATCTCCGAATATTTTTTTAACGCTTAAAGTAATAACGGAGCCAAGTGCGCCAGCAGCAAAGATGACCGTATATAGACCACCTTTACCTTGATTAAGCATAGCAGTTACGTCAGCCATCTCTTTGCGAAGTAAGTGTATCTCAGCCGTTAATGTCTTAACATCTGCTTGCAATGCGCCAAATTCCTGTGGATTGATGTCTGACATAGTTATACCCACCAAACATTAATTTGACCTCTACCACCTGTAAAGGCTCCTGTACTACCAGCACCACATCCAGCACCACCGCCAGGTATCGCACCATTACCACCAGTAATTCCAGAAAATCCAGAGCCGCCTCTCGGTGCTGATCCACCTACTGCATAAGCGGTAGTATAAACATTTGCTGACATTGATGACCCATTACCACCAACTATGTTAATAGTTCCACCAGATGCTGATCCACCAGTTGCGTTTGCACTACCATACTGTCCACCACCAGCAGTAAATGTAGAGAATGTAGTGTCATTTCCAGAACCACCAGGACTTGATGGGGGTGGCACACCAACTACCCCACCAGCTCCAACTACTCCAGTTATCGTACTACCAGGAGTTGTATTAATCCAACCTGCTACATAACCACCAGCTCCTGCTCCTTGAGCTTGTGATGCTGAACCACCACCACCCCAACATTCAGCATAAATGCGATACACACCAGCAGGTACGGTAAATGTATTAGAGCCAGATGTATAAACAACAGAATTAGAACCAGCTAAACGACTAAGAAGAAACGCAGTGCCAGTAGATTGAATTAGCCAAATATCACCAGGATTACATACAGCAGTAGTTGCGTCACCAATAAGCTCAGAGCTATTAGGATCAATTGTAACTACACCAGTGCCAGTATTTCTATAATAACAATACCAACCAGCAGCTAAACCTGAAACAGCAGATATTGTCTGCGTAAAAGTTCCACTGGTTACATTAATTAATGTACTGTTATCAGACGACCCTAATATTGTATTAGATGTTCTGCTTGAAACAACTAATGAAATACTAGGTGTGACTGCTGTGCTAATCCATGTTGATCCATTTGATTGCAGGAAGTTACCGCTAGTGCCAGGAGTAGTTAATCCAGTGCCGCCATTTGTTGCTGGTATTAGTTCCCCATTAACCACAAAAGCACCTGCGGAGCCTGTGTTAACACCTAAAGCAGTAACTACGCCTGTGCCAGTAGTAACTGTAGCAGGAGCAGCGCCAGCACCACCACCAACGACAATAGCGTTTGCAGTTAATGCACTAGATGATGTCCAAGTTGAGCCACTACTAAAATATGGAACACCGCCAGACGTACCTGCAACAGTAAGCGCAGGAGTAGTTGTCGCTGTAGCTACAGATACGATACCGCCTGTCCAGCCTACAGTTGAAACGCAATTTCCAAATGACAATGTGCCAGCGCCATCTGTTTTAATAGCTTGGCTGCTTGTGCCATCAGCCGTAGGCATTGTCAGCGTATAGTTTGCAGCTAACGTAGTAGGTGCTTGCAATGCAACATAGTTAGATGAGTCAGCATCTGATAGTCTGACATCACCTTGAGCCAAAACAGTAAGATTACCGCCAACAGTAAAGCTATCGCCGTCTGTACCTGACTGCTGATTCTTGAGTTGCGACATAAGCTCACGAATAGCGTTGTTAATGCCACTAGGAGCGCATCCCTCTGCAATGTTAATACTGTCAATGTCAGTATTTAACGCAGGGTCTGTGTCGAATTCACTAATCTTTGTCTTTGCCATTATTGACCACCATAAATTTGTTGGAGTTCTTCAGAACTAATCTGTGGAGAAAGCAGACCACGAGTTGCGGTAATAGCAGGATAAGGCGAGGCTGGTGGCTTAGTCATTACACCGGAGCGCATCATGTTAGCCAAATCCTCGACACTTCCTTGTCTCATTTTAGTCGCTGCTATTCTTGATAAAGTAGCACCAGCAGCTATTGGCAGACCGATAGTAGGCTCATATACTGCTGCGCCACCAGAAAACATACTACTTACTGGGCCAGTAGGAGCAAACCTACCAAAGAATTTAAGAAGGTTTTGAGTATTGCCGCCTTTAGCAGCAGCCTTAATTGCATCTCTTTCACCAGCGGTAAACAAGCGCATCTTCTTATCGTTTTTAGCTAACTGGCGCAATTGCTGTGCAAGTGAATTTTCAGAGCCAGATGCCGTAAACTTACTAACGTCTAATTGAGCGTTCTCAAGCATCTTTTCAAATACTTCACCCTTCATTAGCTTTGAGTATTCACCTCGTGCTTGTTTCCATGCTTCAGCGCCACTTTTAGCGTCACCAGCCATAACATCTTTATCTGGTGCATTTAATACATAATCATCAAACTTATCTTTTAAGATAGTGGCAATGCGCTTTTCAGCAGGATCAATACTAGCTTGTGCATTTGTAATGATCTTACGTAAAGCCTGTAACTCAACAAAATCCTTTGGTCTAGGATTAAGCGTCAATTCTTTGATAGCTGCTTCAACTTTAGGATAAGCAGTAGGCGTGTAACCTTCATTACGAAGATCAACAGATATATCACCCATCTGCTTGTTAAATCTAAAAGGATTTAAAGCAATGCCAGATTCTTCAGCGCGTCTAAATGCGGCATTAGATTGAACTGCCAATTGCTCTCTTGATACACCGCCAGGAACCTTTACGCCAACACCAAATGGAGCGCCTACAGCAGCACCAGCAAGTTGACCAGCAACAGGGCCAAAAGACTCACCAGTAGCTTGAGCAGCCATAGCCGCAGGAGCAGCCGCAGCCAATTGACGACCAGGTTGTTGCGCTAATGTTCCAGCCATACCCCTACCAAACTCTGTAGCAGCAGTCTTAGCGACGCTTGGCAATGCAGCCAATTGACCAGCAGTACCAGTTAAAGCACCACCAGCAGCTTGAATTGCTCGCTCACTAGTATTTTGTGCAACAGGAAAACCTAACTTTGTAAGCAATCCCTCAACCGCACCAGATGGTGATGGTATCTGCATACCTTTAGGTAGAACTATATTTGCGCCTTGTGTAGCCATTTCAGCTAATGGCAATGCAAGTCCACCAGCAACCGCACCTATAGGGCCACCAGCCAAGAATCCAGCTCCAGCACCAGCAGCAACAGGCGCAGCGCCTCTAGCGGCCAAACCAGCTCCACGAGTGAAGTCTTGCATAGGAGTAGTTTGCTGTGGCGTAGATACTTTTTGAATAGCCGCAACAATCTGCTCATCTGACATTGAATCAGGGAACTCAACTAATCCTTGACCTGGCACATCAATTACTTTTGCCATTATTCAAGTCTCCCTGTCGCAGGATTATATTTTCTTACGCCAGTAGGAGCAGATGGTGCTGCTGGAGCTTGCTGCTCTAGCGAATAAAAGTCAGCGAGATCAGCAGTATCAGGACGATTACGCAATCTTCCTAAGTTTTTCTCATGTGCTTTAATCTTAAATTGCGATGTTTTCTCAAGAGCATTAAGCAGAGCCAATACTTCAGGCTGTGTAAATGTCTGCAAGTCACCAGCAGCAGCACGCTTAATCAAACCACGCTCATTTTCAGTAATTGCGCCTTGACCTTTCATTGCTTGTGCAGCAGACAACTCAAGATTTGCAAGACCTTGCATAGCAACAGCGGTATTTTTAAGTTTTTCGCTATTATCTTTACCAGTTACCCCAAGACTTGTAGCTAATTGATCTACTACTCTAGGAACACTACTCAATGGGCCTGCATATACACCAGATTGAATCAATGGGCGAATATTCTGAATCGCACTAAGAGTTGATTGAGCGCCTTGTGCAGCAGAAAATGTATTGCCTACTGATTCAGCAACACCTTTACCAAACTCAGTACCAAATGCCTTACCTGTGCTAACGCTTACATTAGTTGCACCAGCTTTGCGTTTAGCAATTTCACGCTTATCCATCTCATCCGTTAATTCACCAAGTTGCTGCGGATTAAGTGAATTAAATGGAACATTTGGAAACATTTTTCCAGCAATCCTGACAGATTCTTTAGTGTAATCACGCTGACTATTTTTAAATTCATAATCAGCTTTTTGAATATCTTTCAGACCATCCTGCAAGTCTTTTGCCGTAATCTGACCTGTCTCAGCAAGACGTTGTAAGTTATTAACTTGTGGCAATAGATCAGGAGATACCGCATTTTTAATGCCATTAAAATCAAATTCAGACACACTTTCTTTCATTAATTGCTTTTGAAGTGCAGCAATTTGATCTAAGTTACTCTTAATGGCATTTTGTGCAGTCGTACCTGGCAATCCAGTAAGACGCTGATTAGCTGTATATAGTCTATTTATCTCTGTTTCTACTTTAGACCTTGTTGCCGTAACTGGCACTACTGGTAACGCTTTTCCATCTAGTTGCGGTGGAGGCTCAACCATAGACGTTACTGCGCCTGGTGCTTGTGGAGCTTGTTGTTGTGGAGCTTGCGGTTGATATGCTTGGCTAACAGCCATGTTTTCATTAATCCATGCCAAAGTCTTAGCAGGATCAGCACGCAAAGAAGCAATCAATGCAGGATTATTCCGAACCTCTGGCATTTGCATAACTTTAGCAACGTCAGCGCGTAATGATGCAGCTTGATCTTGAGCAATCTTAGTTTGTGCTAATTGTTGTTGCATCTGATAATTAGTCAAACCTTGCTGAATAGCACCCTGTGAGGCTTGCATACCACCACTAAGAGCGCCAGCGATGTTTTGTGCAGCAGTAGTGCCTCGAGTACCCATACCGCCTAGCAAGCCGATAGCAGCGCCTAACAAGCCTTGATTAGTCGATCTCTTTTGCAGCGCTTGTGTCTCAGCAGGGCCAAGTAATCCCTCGTAGTAAGTAGGAACCGCGCCAAAGATATTCTGTGCAAATCCAGTCAACCCAGAAGGTTGTGATGATGGAAAAGTACTATAAAGCTCATCAAGTTCTTGTTGAGTTGCCATAATTATCCTAACAGTGAAGTGCGACGCTGCATCTGTGGTGGCTTTTGGCTAAGTAAGCTCATAAAGTCTACAGGAGCGAATTGACCGCTTTGAATTGGTGGTGCTTGCAATACTTTAGGTGGTGGTGGAGGCTGCATCATTCCACCAGCAGCTTGTTTAGCCACGCTAGTTAATGCAGGATTCTCAGACATCAATCCTTGAATATTTTGACCTGTGTTAATAGCAGACTGCATCATTGTTGGCGCTTGTGGCCCCATAAATGTCTGTGGGCCAACAAATGCAGGATTAGCTGATGACAAAGCAGCAGGGAACGCTTGAGTAGGAATAATATTTGCAGCAGCAGCATTTCCAGCCGTACTTAACAAACTATTTCCTGCTAGTGCAGCATTAGTTCCTGCTGTAATTAGTGGATTAGCGCCTACTGCGCCCATAGTGCCAAGCGCACCTGCACCTGCACCCATAGCGGCAGTAGTAGCACCAGCAGCACCAGCAGCGCCAGCAGCACCCATAGCACCCATAGTGAAAGGAGTCGCAGCAGCAACAGCAGCAGGAGCGCTCATTGCAGAACCGACAGCAGCTAGTGTAATTGGATCAGCCATAATATTCCTTATTTACGAATGTAGTCCTGATAACTAGGCCCCATGCTGGTTTGTGTAGTTCTACCAGCAGCGGCAGCTTTTTCAGCTTCTGTTTGAGGCGCAACGTATTCTTTAGTGATACCACCACGCGGCAAACCAGTGATAAACGCACCGTAGTTTTGTAGTGTTTGATACGGGAGATTAGCTGTATAGTCATAGCGAGCTTTATCAGCAGCCTGTTGAGCCGCTGTGTAGCCTTCTTGAGCTTGACCAACAGCCATTAATCTATCAAGATCAGCATAGTCAGCAGCAGCAAGACCAGGAGCCATGCCAGCAGCAGACAAACGTGTAGCTATATCCTCGCCTCTTACGCCTTGAGCGCCAGCTAATGCAGCCATTTGGTTAGCATAGTCACTCTGGTACACATTCTGACCTGCTTGAGTTGCACCCATTTGATTAGCAAAGTCTTGCTGGTACACGTTTTGACCTGCTTGAGCCGCAGCCATACGATTAGCAAGATCAGAGCCGTAAACACCTTGAGCTGCTTGTGTAGCACTCATCTGGTTAGCGTAGGCTTGCTGTGCCGCAGTGCCAAGACCTTGAGCGCCTGTGAGTTGATTGACAAAGCCTTGTTGCGACAGACCACCGAGAGATTGCAGTGCTTGTTCTTGCAAACCACGCTCTTGCTGGTAGTTTTGCAGGTACGCTTGTTGATTCTGTTCAGCTAAAGCCCTAGCCGCAGAGTCAGTCATCTTGCCAGCTAATTGTTGCTCTGCACCAGAACCATAACGACCAGCCATTGATGTTTTGCTTTGCAGACCACGGATACCTTCTTGCAGAGATTCAGCCGTTAGACGATTAGCCTGGCCTAATGCACCCTCAAGGTAAGGACTGCCACCAAGATATGCACCTTGTGACGTTGCGCGAGTGCCAGCCAATGCCTCATTCTGCATTGCGCCACCCTTCATTTGATTATAGAAGGCTTGATTAGGGTCAACGTAGGCATTTTGAGCCATGTTCGAGAATTGCTGCTGATACGGACTAGCAGCCTGACCGATCTGATCAAATACAGAGCCATACTTGCTAGTTTGACCGGCCAAAGCATCAAATGCCGAACCGTATTGGCTAGTCTGACCAGCCCTACTAGCATACTGTGACTCATATGGGCTTTGTGTACCCATGAGACCTTGTACAGTGCTTTGAGCGCCTTTGAGTAATGGGCTACCTTTACCGGCACGCTGCTGCGCTAAAAACAACGCTGCTTGAGTTTGTGCGCTTGGCTTGACGTAGGTTTCACCGCCATAGTAAGCAGGGCCACCAGCTTGTCGAAGTCTCTCTGCCTCACTCAGCGCTGTGTCAACATAAGGACGCAGCGTAGGGTCGAGCATTGTTTCTGTTGGAGTAAATTCTTGCTGCGATGGGCCGCCCATAATTAAACCTCACTTATCCATAGTCTAGGGCTAAATCCAAGACTCTTAGCCCTCTTAATCCAGCCTTTTCGATGGCTAGAAAATGTTATATATTTTGCGCCACCTTGACGTGCTACCTCTTTTATGTATTTTAATCCATTTTCAAGGTTATCATGTCTATTTTCTAACGACCAACCAGCCCAAACGTGCAATTTATTACCGTCAGGCTGTAATACCCAATAACCTATAACTCTACTGTTATCAATCAATGCCCAAAGCATCGATCTACCGTTATAGCAATCTACATATACATCCTCAACAATCCAATCTTCAGGGCTTTTTGTCTTAACATTCTCTAATCCTGGTCTAACGGAAGGCCACCACGACCTTAACTCTTGCGGAGTAATGTATTTAGTTTCCATTAGCCAACAATAATATAATCATAACTTCTACCTGCCGTAGAGTTTGCTGTGTGAGTTAAAGTTGCTGATCCCTGTGCTTTTGCAGAAACATATAAGTTAGTTGCATAAGCAGCAGCATTTGATGATGTTGGCATAAGTAAAATAACGCTGTCGTAGCCTATACGCTCATTGTTAATAGTAGTGGTAGTAGCGCCACCAACAGCCAGCGTAACAGTTCCAGTATTATTAGTCTTGCCATCCATAATGCCTCGCACCACTTCTGCGACAGCTCGCTGATCTCCACCAAACGGAGGAAGCGTTCTAAACTGTGTCATCGGCCACCTTGTTTAGTAATATCAATATCCACTCCGACAGCAGTAGACCATGAGCCAGATGGAATTGTTTGCACTCGCATATATCTACCAGCAGATCGTAATGGCGCTCTGCCCTCTGTATCAGCCGCTACAGGTGTTGTATAGCTAATAGCGTCAGATAGGTTAGCTCTAGCTGAAACAGCCACAGAAGCCGATCCACCGTCTACCAATGGCCTAGCAAGTGTAATCACAGACCTGCCAATATCAATGTCACCAGTAACAATAGACGCTGTTTTATTAGCACCACCGAAGGTAATGATCTTCTGGCCTGATACACCAGCAAATAGCGGATCACCACCAGCCCATTGACGAGCATCTAACGATACTGGTAACGCATCAATACTGGTACTGTACAAGTCCAATCCTTCAAGTGTTACTGGAGGCGTGATCGCAATAGAGATAGCAGATGCAGTAGTCTCAACGTAAGACCATTTACCTGTATCAATGCTATATATCAAGATTAATTTACTTGCAAATACATTGCTAAAACACCAAGCAATAAGACGTTTAACAGGATCAACCGACGATGACATTAAGTTAAAGCTGTTAGGATCAGCGTTATCAAAGAACCATTTGTCTACCTTACTAGCACTAATGGATTTAACAGTCTGACCATCTGATACATAAAATCCGTCATTAGCTAAAAAGTAAGTTAGGCCATTGTATTGAGAGATACTGCCATTAGATAAGCAGCCAATACCACGCGAGATAGCATCAAACTGGAAGAACAACGGACTACCAATATAAGTCATCCGGTAGATAGCTTTTTCAAGCAAAACCAAGCCATACTCGCCACCAGCCAAGCCCATGATGTCACCACCGTCAGCAATTACCTGACTGTCTGATTGGCTAGTAGCGCCAGGTGTCCAGTTAGTCTCGTCGTTAATGTCAGACCAATAAACCTTGTTTTCAAAGCTAGTTTCATTTGCAGCTACTACAAAGTCTCGTACCACTGTTATGTATTTAGCAATAGGCGCAGCAGCAGCAACATCATCAAAGAAATTAGATGTATTTAGCTCAACAGCCTGTATCTTATCTAACCCATTTGCAGCTAACATTACCGCGCCAAATTGAACAACATCCCAAGATACAACATCTGTATATCCAGTTGTAGTCATTGCAGCTAATGCTCTAGTTGAATTATTGTATTTAAATATTTGACTAGCACCAGCAGCAAATAGCGTAGATGTCTGAGCATACTTACCAGCAAAAACTGTTAACAGAGTTTGACCTGCGCTACCACTTAAATCTGCCTCTAACTGCATTGGCTCATAGCCATTAGTCACAGGTATACAATTCTTAGCTTCCGTAAGCGCACCAGTAACGCCAGGCTGGTCTGGTAGCCATTCGCCAAATACTAATTTTGTCTGAGCCATGTATTACTTTCAGCAGGTATATTTGTCCATGTATTACTATTAGCAGAAATATTACTCCATGTATTAGGAGACTCAGTTTCATCAATCCATTCATCACCAATAATTGCACCAATTGTTACAACTATTGCATCAGCTACTATATTAGCAAAACCTGAATAATTAACATTTGGACTACAAACTATAGTTGCATATCCATTTATATTAGCTTCTGCATTAATTTCCTTTGCTCCATCGGCAACAACTAATGCTAATCCTAAAATATCAGCTTGACCAACATATATGTAATTACCAGCAGCAGTAACTATAGCAACACTATTAATTGAAGCAGACGCGTTATAAATTATTGAGCCATCGCATACTATTGTAGCAACTCCATTAACTACTGCATCTCCAGATACTATTAATCCAGATAAATCAGTTGATATTGCAGCAGCAGATAAAGGATAAAATCCAAGCATTGCTTACTCCGGTTGCGTAGGCCAAGTAATTTCCCATGGAAAACCATCTTGTGATGATATATCACGTAAAGCCTGACGATACGTAGCCCACACAGTTTGATCTACAGGAGCGTCTAATACTTGCGTCCAATCACATTCTTTGAGCTTATCGTTACGGCTTGTGCGTACAGAATTAGCTTGATATGCATCTTTAGCCGTTTTATAAGCAGCTTCTTGTTCTGCTGCTGTAGTCTCGCCATCAATAAATACAGGGCCAAGGATATGCTTAGTAAACCATTTACCATCTACTAACTCTACGCCAGAAGCCTGTGAGTATTGATAAACATCACCGCCTGTAGCTTGTGGCCCTTCAAACACTACGTCAGCACCAAACGCATCTAGTGTTTCTGCGCTAATTTGCTGTGAGAATGAAGTGTTTGGATAAAGTGCGCGAAACTCACCCTCGTACATTACTGCGCCAGTTTCTCTGATTCGTACTTGCATGATTAACCTTTAAGCAATAGCCAAGAATATATAGGTTCCAGCATTCACATTGATTGCCGCCAAGATGGTTGAGTTCAGCGCGAAACCTGTTGATACTGTTGTAACAGAACCAAGGGTTGCCACTTCAGCAGCAGTGCTGTTTAAACGTAAGTATGGGTCTGTTAATACAGTCATGCCGCGAGCTGTGTCATATACATACCAATCACCAGTTGCATCAGTACGTTTAATTAAGACGAACCTTGCACCACTTGTGAAGCCGCAATCAATGGTTTGGGTTGTCCCGTTGCCTGTGTAGCTACCTACTTTAGACACGTTTAATACTGTGGCGAAAAGATAGGCCACGTAGTTATTTGACGCAGCATTTTCATCTAATCCACCAGATGCTCTACTTAATGTAGTGGCTGTTCTTGTCCAAGTATTACCGGCGCTCCATGCTCCAACAGTATAATCTAAATAACCATTTTTAGATATGTTAAACGCATTTACTATCCAATTAGCTCCTGATGCTGTTCTGTTTTTTACAATTAACAACTCTGGTTCTACCATCAAATTATGCGTTACTGTAATTGTACTTCCCGTCCCCGTATAGCAAACCTCATCAAAGAAGCCTGGAGCGCGACGGAAGTTCCAATAAATCCTGTTTTGACCAGTTAAAGATGCGCTTATCTGATACCCATTATTATCCCAATATCTTGTTGTAGAAAAACTGCTTGATTCTGCACCTGAATTATTAGACGTAAGAATAGGATCGTTTGTTTCAGTTGCTGTTGTATTTACTTTACGCAACCGATCTTGCCAAAGAACATTCCCACCAGCAGGTGTGCGGTACTGAATAATTTGTGCATCTACTGGGAAACTTGTAGTTATTACAGTTCCCGTTGTTGCTGTTGTAGCGGTTGGGTTAAACACACTCGTACCCAACGTAGGCACTTTCATCGGGCCACGACGTATGGCTATGTAGATGTAGGTAGTAGAAGCCGCAAAAGATTTTGTATTAAACCCTGTTGCGGTAGGGACAATGTAGTCTGCGGCTATTACACCTTCAGCGTTGGCAAGATTCGGTGACAGATACACATACTGAGTACTGTTTAGTCCTCGCATACTGTCATACATATACCAGTCATTGCTTGCTGCGTTTGCTTTAACTAATAACCACTGCGGCTCATAACCAAGATTAACAGTAGCAATACCACTTCCGTTAGTAGTAAATGTGTCACAGCTAATCACATTGTCCGTACCCGTCAGGCCAAAGCCACCTGCGTTGTGGGCGAATAGGTAGGCTACATAAGTTTGACCAGATACATTTGTAGCGTCAGCAGTGCCAACAGTAAATTGCGTTGATGTTGGTGCTGTGTTATTCCAGACAGCAGCACTTGTAACAAAAGCATTTGTTAAATTTAATATAATTGCGCCAGTTTCACTAGACGTAATTCCTCTGTGATAGACAGCCCAATTACTTGTACCACTTGTTTTCTTTGTAATTACACACCCCGGAACAGAACCGAGATTGTGTGCAATATTCTGAACAGAACCAGTACCCGTATAAGTCACTAAATCAAAGAACTTAGGCTGTTCGCGGAATGTCCATGAGACGTAGGTAGCAGCAGAAGTGTTGTAGTCTGCATCAGCACCAATCGTAAAACCAGTTGTGCCAAATGCAGTTAATCCTGTGGTTTCAGTTGCTTCTGCGGCAGTTGTTTCTGATGCAAGTGATTTTGTTGCACCTCTTGCTGTATCAGTTAAACGATGACCAGTTGCGCCGCTTCTACCTTTTATCCACGTTAACCCGCCTTTAGTAGACAGGTCAATGTTGTTGGTAATAGTTTTAGCAGCACCAGTACCCGTATATAGATATGTCGAGAATACGTCCTCGATGTAGTTAACATTATTAGATACCTGCGAGTTTTGCGAGCTAAACATTACAATCCTTACAGGTAGTTTTGACCAGCGTTTGAACCAATCCAATACGTTCCATCAGCAACAAATACATATTTATCCATCTTACTAGCAGTAGCGGTAATAGTCGGCGCAGTTGATGCAGGCCATTTCACAGCAGCGGGCCATGTAGCTGTACGACTTCCTGTAGCGTCTTGTTTAAGCAGCAACGTGAATCCACGACCAGCAGTAGCTGTAGGGAAAGTAAACGTACAATTGCCAGTTAGCGTTAGAATCTGCAACGAGCCATTAGCCAGGTCAATCGTATACGCTGTGCTAGTGTTAGCGGTTACTACTTCTTCAGTGTAGCCATTGGTAAACGTACCAGCTTCAATGGTCTTAGACGTAAGCGTTTGAGAAAGATCAGTTAATACTGCTCTATCAGCAGGATAAGTAGCAAATACGTCTTTAATACCTGCACCGAAATTAACTGCAGAGCCAGCGTTAGATGACTTTAATATCGTAGTGCGAGCTAATGTGCCAGCAGCTACAGTACCAAGACCAACTTCCCAATCCGCACCAAGAGTAATTGTGTAATAGCAAGTATTAGTATTGCCAATAGCCGTACTAAATGTTTGAAAGCCAGATACAGCGCCATCTAAAGTTAGCGTACCAGTACCCGTAGTGGTCGATGTTTCACGAACCCTATCAGCAATAACCAGCGCCATAGATTACTCCAAAGTAACGGAAAGATTACCAATTGCAATAGTAAAAATATCACCTGAAATAATAGATTTTGATGATGTTAGTGGCGTATGGTAAAGCAAGTTGCCGCTAGTAGCAGCATCAAGAATACCGATCCAGCCAACAGTTCCCCATGTTCCTGTAGCAGTAGGAAATGTTACTGCTGCACTATTAGTAGTTACACCATTGCTAGGAGCGCCAAAGGTAGCCGAAGTGCGAGCATAAGAGCCACCAGAGACTTCTGTGCCTGTATTCGCATCAGTAGGATCAGTAGTGTACAAACCAACGTAAACAGTCGTAGGAGCCGTATAGCTGGTTGCACGTAGAGTACCGTTAATTAACGCATTCTCTAAATAATTAGACATTTCAGCCATAATATTCCCTTAATTAAAAGACATGGACATTGGTTGTCCACTGTATTCGCCAGAATCATCTGCGACGTTAATAGCTGCAATAGCTCTTTCGTACAACATACCCCAAGTTTGCAACCTTGCATCATTCATCAAATACGGTTCAGCCTCACCCAAAGCAGCGTAAAGCAATGCGTCAGGGCAGTAAGCCAAGAATGTATTACTTGCGTTAGTTGAGCTTAGAAAGGCAGGTTGCGAGTAGTACAGCATTTGCAGGACATAAGCACCGTCAGGCACTGGCCCTAATTGCAACTCAGAAGCTAGTACCGTGTAGCGTTTAGGCTGGCCTGATTCTGTCGAGATAGTCTTTTTATAAAACAGGTTAGGCGTATCGTAGACAAGGACACCATTGGGATTAGCAGCAATATGAATATCACGCATCTCTAGGTAATCACTAGGCAAGCCAACAGTAGAATCCCCGCCTGTAGTAGTAGCCTGGGCAGTTACTAGCATCTGACGAATACGCAACTCTCTACGCAAACGCTGCTCTGCAAGAGCTACAAACGTGGGAATAATGCTATCTAAATCACTACGAGCTAGATAGCTGGAGATGGTGCTAGTTAATTCAGAGTAGCTAGTCAGTGCCATTATCGCCCCTCAAGGCTTTATCATCTACATCATCCCAACTGTATTCATGCGTTCCAACGTGTTTAATGTGCATTGAAAGCTCATGGTCAACATAGGTATCAATACCTGCATCGCCAGCCTTAACACAGAAGAACACATCTTCACCCACAACACCTGTTGGCCCCCATCCAGCGTCAAACCACGGCGCTGTCAGTGTTTCAAATACTTTCTTACGGATCAGTACCGCACCAAATCCAACAGCAGTAACGACCTCAATACCTTCTTTGCCGCGTGAATCAACATTAGACCAATGATGCCGGATACCCTTCTCATCCTCACTCTTAACCAATAACTTAGCGGTAGGGAATGATGGTCTGCGTCTTGTCACTGCGTTAACACCAACTATGTCAACCTCACGGCTCAACATAATCGTAATCAAATCATGCGGGAACCTCATGTCGCTATCAATAAACAGAACAGCGTCACAGCCCTCTTTTAAAGCTACCTGTGCTAACTTCTCACGCTGGTCGAATATCAACGTGCCAGGCATCGTATAAAGGCTTAAACCGCCCTTACCGTCCTTGCACCTAACTGAAGCATCATGGGCGCACATACGGGCAAAATCAAACGCAAAACCTGTGTGTACTTCGTCACGACATGGTACACAAACGCCAACTCTCATACGGTTCCCCTGTAGATTTTTAATGCAGCCTGGTCAGGATGATTTAGCCAACGTCTAAATGCTTTGTCATCCACAATCGCAAATCCTCGCATAATCCCCATCTCGTTTAACTTATCTACTGCTGTAAACGGTACGGAACCAATCAAATGCAAGTCATCTGTGTCGCCTGTCCTAGCTTTATCTACCTCTTGGAGTACCTTGTTCCTAGCAAGAATATCTGTAATGTCTTGGTTAGTCTCGATGATAATACCGCCATCACCATCCGCATGAACTTTTTGTTCTCTAAAGTTTGTCATTGGTCTTTATAAAAAGCCCCCAACCGAAGTCAGGGGCTAGTTCATTACAGTGTGAAGTCCAAGTCAGCCACGATACCGTGAGCAGCTTCGTTCTTCACTTCCAGCGTTACTTCAGCAAGAATCTGAGTCTTGTCGCTATCGCCAGCTTTAGCCAACTCATTCGTCATGAATGGGCGCAGGAAAGCCATAGCAGCGTACTCAGGATCAAGGATCAGCATATCGCGGTTACGCATGAAACGATCAGGCACGATAGACAGTTGACCGAAGTCCGACTGATAAATGTCAGCAGCACCGATAATCACGCCAGCTTCAGGCTTAGTGATCTGATAACGGTTAACAGCGATACCAGCAAAGGTAGAAACCTTTTGCTTACCAGCAGAGCCAACGAACACAGCTTTAGGATTGCCACCCGCATCAAAGATCGAAGCGATAACAGTCTTGAGCAGTGCTTCGGTAGCAGTACGCTGTGTGCCATCGGTACGGGTCGAAGTACCGGAAGTTGCAGGAGCCGAGCCGCCAGTACCTTGCGACGAGTTAGACTTGATCCACGACAGCAGCGAACCCATAGTGCGAGCAACCGTAGACGTACCAGCCGACTTGCCTTGGTTAGCCGTGATGATGGTTTCCAGATCACGCTTGAGTTCTTGCGAAGCCTTCGACAGTTGATAAGCCTTTTCAGACTTACGGCCTGCTTTGTTGACAGTCTCCAGAGTGCCGGAAACTTGGACCGTCTTTTGTACGATCTGCGTATAGTTACCGACGCGAGTCGTAGGAGCCATCGTTGCAGACGTTGCATCTGCGCCCTCAACTGCTGCATTAGCAGTGGTAGCAGCGGCCAGCGAGTCAGTCTGCCACTCATGATAAACAGCAGTAGCTTTGGTGCGACCAATCGACGACATGATTGGAGTCTCAGTAGGCGAGATGTTATAGATGATGTCGGACAAGTCCTCGCGCATACCGATAGCGGTAAATGTTTGATATGTAGGCATGATAATTTCCTTTAAATAAACCGTTCAAATAGTGCCGCAGCGTCAGCTACCCTTCCGGTAGCCCTAGCTTTAGCCTTCTGTTTCTTATACTGCTCGTTATTAGTATCTCGAGACTGCGAGACTCCCGACTTCATAACTTTCGGGGCTTCAGCTAGTTTCTTATTGATACCAGGCTTCGACGCTTGTAGCTTGTCGTACTGCATAGCCTTATATAACGTAATAACGTGACGAGAATCAACAACGCTTGCCAATTCCTCATCTGAAAACCCTAACTCTTTACCGTATGAGCGCACTGACTTTCTCAGTGACTCACCCTTTTCAGGATCAACATAGTCAGGTAGCGCAGTTGCTAACTTCTCCGATTCTTGCTGGACTAGGTTAGACATCCATTGCTGCCTGTCTTGCTCTTGTTGCGCTCTAATATTCTGCTGTTGAGCGCGTACTTGAGAAAGTTGTTTCTCCTTCTGTGAGAGTTCCGCTACCCTAACGGCGTATCCGATTGGATCGGTTTCCTTTAAGTAGTCAAGATTCTCTGGTTCTTCCCCACGTGAAAGCATCTGCTCAATCACCTGAAGTTGCTGTGCGTACTGATCTCTCAGTTGCTTCGCCTCTTGAATCGCGTGGTATTCGGCCTGAATAGCCTTACGATCTTCAGCTACAGCTTGCGATTTTTTCGTATAGTCAGCGCCAAGTTGATAATTCTTAACAAGCTCGTCTAGGGTGACGTCCTTTTCTTCACCGGCAGCTTTCACGCGGTAGGTACGTTCCTGTTCTTCTTGTTCGCTATCTTCCTGTTCTTCACCTTCAGAATCATCGCTAGATTCTTCCTCTGGTTCTTCGCCTTCGTCTTCATCGGATTGAGCCTGTGCTTCTGGTTGTCCGTCATCGGAGCCTTCGTCACTACCCATTAAGCCCATGAAAGCGTTAGCCGCATCGTTTACTGTCAACTCTCCGCTACCGGATTCCGGTGTCGCGCTAGTCGTTTCGCTCATGTTGTTATTTCCTTAATTTTACATGGAACTGCCATGACAGACTACAAAATCTTCCAACGCTTCTTGTCAATAGCTTTCTGAGCCTTCAAGCCTTCCAAGTAGTCGGTAATACTCTCTATCGTTCTCAATCGAATGTAAGCCTGTTCTCTGGCCTCTACATCGAGATAATCGCTATTAGTAAACTTAGCTAACTCTGTTGATCTCAGTTCTGATATAAGTTCTTGCCAGTTAGGATCAAGTGTCAGGTTATTAGCCCAATCTGCTTTGTTCATCGTGTAATGTTCCCAATCTCTTTAATTGCTTTAAGAACAATGTCAGCCTGTCGTGTCCGGCTATCTTCGTCAGCAATGTCCATCGCCAATACAGCCTGCAATTGCTTAACAGCTAACTCAGCCTCTTTCAGCTTCAATTCTTGCTGGTCTTTCTGATTCTTCATAGCCATCTCAACGCCCTTCTGAGCATAGCTGGCCTCAAGGTTTTGACGATCTAACTCCAACTTAGCAGAGTCAATCTGCGACATTGCCTGAGTTTTCTCACGGGCTACCTGTGCTTTTTCCTGCTCAACCTGCGCCATCATCCTAGCGAACTCAGCTTGCGAATCAGGTGGTGGTGGTTTAGGTGCAGCCAGTTGCGCCTCAATCTCAGGCGTGATCTGGTTCATGAACTGGTCAGCATCCTTAAAGCCAGCAGCCTCAATGAACTTCGCCAGCGTGTTGCGGTACTGACCAACCGTTACCAATGGATTGCCTGGGCCATACTGTTGCAATATCTGCTCTTGCTTTTGTAGCACCATCTGCAACATAGCCAATTGCTGCTCACGATTACCAGAGCCAAGACCGACGTTAATAGATACGTCAAACTGATTAGCCCATGTACGCGGGTCAAACGGCACATACTTGCCAGCAATACGCAGCATCCGTGGCTTGTCTTGATACTTACCAACCAGACCAAGAATTCCTTGGAACAGCGATTTAACGCCTGTCTCAGCAAAGATACGTGCAATCAGCTCTAGCTTGCCAGTGCTGGCCTGTGTCATTGCAGCTACCGCAGCCGCAGTTACATTGCTCAGAATGTCAGGATTCAAGCCTTGTTGAGCGTCAGATACGCCTGTACGCTTGGCTTGTACCGTATCCATGTATTCCAGAATTGGAAAGGCTTGAGCCGTAACGCTAGGCACTTGAATCGGCACGATAGCATTAGGATTCTTCATGCGAATCACACCGCCAGGCGTAGCGTTTAGCAGATCGTCAATGTTTACCTGGCCATCAACCGCACCCATTCGAGCATTGTTTGTTAAGTAAATGTTATCAAGCATCTGACGGGTTACCGTAGACTTGATTAACTGAATGTCCATAGTGCGATCAGCAAGTGACTGACCAAAGAACTTGTGAGGAATAGGAATAGGGCAGATAGCATGGAATGGCGTTACGTCTGTTTCTTCGTCGCTAAGAAGCTCACTGCCGCAATAGACAATACGACGCAGCTCTGCAATGCCATCATCATTAACGTCTAGGTAGATATAGCACTCATAGACCTCAAGGCGCTGCATTGATGGGTCAAGGCTCTCATCATCCGGTTGCTCGCCATTATCGAATCGAGCAATGCGCTCAGGAGAGAATGTCAGGTCATCGTAGGTAGGCAGGTTATCGATGATGTCTTTATCGTAACCCATCTCGATCATCTCAGACCGTGGTACTAGACGACGATGCGCTGTAAATGGGGAGTCAGCAATAGACTTAGCGTTCTTGCTAATTAGGAATTCTTCTGGTGGGATATTCTCGATAACCACCTGGCCTGTATTCTTAACCTTCTTAATCGTGACATTGTGCAGCATGATAGGCATACCGGACATATCAACGACCTCAGACTTCTGCTTAACTATCTCTAGCGACTCATCTGATAGCAATAAAGCAAGCTCATCATCCGTCAGGTTCTTGTACGACTCCTTGGTGATGTCCTCACTAGCGTCCCAATAAGCCTTAACCACGCCTACCTTTTGCAGCAGCGCGTCTTTAAACCAATTGTGGAGAATCAGGAAGCCAGGGTTATCTCGATAGAATACCCAATTGCAATACTGAGTTGCCTGTTTAGCAGCTTCCTCGTCGCCAGCAGACTGCGGCTCAAATAAGACAATATCTTCTGTCGTGGTGAATACACGGATTAGCTGTGGCAGTGCGCCATCAATAGCTTCGGCTACCTCACCTGTAACGATCTGGCTGCGACCTTCTTGCTCATTGCCATACGGATCACGCAGGTAATACTCTAGCGCCTTTTGACGCTGGTCTGTAGTCTCAGAGTCAATAAAGCCAATGGAGTTATCAATCTCTGCCTCAACAATTGCTTTAATTTCTTCTGACTGCATAAGCTACCCCTAGAATTTTTCCAATTATACAACCCATTGCACGTTATTTGGCAACTTTGATGACCACGAATCAGTACCTTCGTCAAGCGAAATCGCTAGGTATCTAAAGCTATCTGCGTAGTGTGATGCCCAATCATGCAAGGGTTTCTCATAGAATACGTTACGCTTCTCATCATGCTCGCGCCTGTAGTTACGCAAAGCATCTAGGCCAGGCTTAGTCTTTGGGTCAAACCAGCAGCGCGGAAGCAAGCGCCTGACAGCCTGGATACCGTCAGCTACCGACAATCTAGGCGCAACAGTTATGTTTAATCCTGCCTCCATGAGTACTTCTTTGCGAGACCTTCCCGTTCCAAGTTCCCTAACCTCAACGTCATGCGGTAAGAACTGCTCCCACCTCGCATAGTCATTGTCTTGCAGCCAGCGTACATACCAGTCCAAACCTTGTCCGTGGTTCTCGACGCAGTCAATAAGCCGCACTTCTTTGCCAACCAGTTGAGCCACCCACAGACAAGTAGAATCGCCCATACCCAAGTCCCAAGCAACAAAAGACCGGCAAAGATCATCGCGCTCAATACGGGTGATATGGCCTTTTTCCTCGATAGTATTGATGATCTGACCATAGTAGCTACCCTCAACAGCCGCGTTAAATGAACACTCAAACTCTTGGTTGTACTTGTCCTCACCCATTTCTTTACGGGCAGAGTTAAGCTCAGACTCAGCTAGGATGTTCGTTTGACTAGCTTTAAACTCTAGTAGCTTCCAATCATCCGCATCATCTGCCCTGTCTCTTAGGTCAGCAAAGTGGTTTCGCCCTTTAGGAGTACCCACGAACATACACCAGCCAAGACGATCAGCAAGAGCTGGCCTAATAATCTCATTCCATATCTTCGGGTCTTGATCTCCGATCTCATCCAATATAACGCCATCGAAGTACTGACCACGGAGACTATCAGGATTGTCGCTACCATAAAGACTAATCCTACGTCCCCAAAAGTCAGCCCTGAGTTCAGAAATGTTGTGAGTGGCATTTAGTGGCCTCGTGAACTTAGTCAGGTAATCCCAAGCTACTCGTTTGGCTTGCCCATAAGTAGGCGCAATGTAGGCAAATCTAGGCTCATCCTTGTCGCACTCGATAGCAGACTTAATCAGGTGATTAATAGCCGCTACAGTCTTGCCCATACGACGATGAGCTACAACTACGCAGAATCTAGTGCCATCCATTGCCTCATGCATCTGCATCTGAGGCGCTCTAGGCTGATACGGGATGACTATTTCTGCCATGTAACTGTATGCAGTTGAGCGCCACCATCTGCGCCTGTATGTTCTAGCTTCTGAGTCTCAGCCCAACGCATCTGCGCTTTTGTCCACCAGATCAATGCAGTCGTGTCACCGCCTTGAGCCTTGTTAAACAATGTCTTAGCTATCTGTGCGCTGGCTTTAGCCTTGCCCAAGTCAAGCTCAGTGCGGTAATGCTTACGCAGCGTCTTATCATCAATGCCGATTAACGCCCCTATTTGCTCATGTGGCAGTCCAAGACCAGCCGATGTTTCGACTAATCGTTTGTTTTCTGCGCTAGGAATATGCTCATTCATTTTATTAAGGGGAAATATTAATTGTTAGACAACAAAACTGCTTTTTTACCGGTGAAATCTTCCCATCTCTTTACTATTACATCACAATATTTAGGGTCTAATTCCATTAGCCTTGCTTTTCTTCCTAGCTTTTCACAAGCAATCATTGTGCTGCCTGATCCACCAAAGAAGTCCATAACAATTGAATTTGCATTTGATGATATTAACAATTGATTTTCAATCATTAAAATTGGCTTCATTGTTGGGTGCAAACCAGATTCTCTATTAAATTCTAGGCATTTTGAATAATTAACATTTTTTAAAGCATTGTTCCAAATAGCAGATTTTCTAAAAAATAACAAATATTCAACATCTGGACGATGCTGACCACCTAATGGAATTGCATTAGGCTTCTTCCAAAACAAAATATTAAAGTTATATCCAGCGTCAACGCACCATTTAAGATAATCTGGAACTAAATCTTTATTGCAAAAAATATAACAATTAAGTTTATTTTTATCAAAAACTGTTGGTAATGTGTTTAAAAATGCAACTGGGTCAAAATCACATAAATGTTTGATAGATTCGCCAAGTTTTGCCGCAGCTCTACCTATTGGTTGATTGCTTCCACCTTCGGCTTCCATTCTATAAGGAGGATCAGTAAACACCATATCGGCTTTCTGCCCATCCATCAGCTTATCTACCGCATCAATGCTTGTACTATCCCCACACATTAGACGATGATTGCCAAGTTGATAAATATCACCTGGCTTAGTTGTTGGCTCATCTGGTACATCAGGAACCGCATCTTCATCCGTTAAGCCATCTACTTGCTCTGGCTCTAATAAATTATCCAGCTCTTTTGGGTCAAATCCTAAAATATCTAACTCAAAACCTTGATCCTTGAGGTCAGCAAGCTCTAACGATAGAATTGCCGTATCCCATCCTGCGTTCATTGCCAATTGATTATCAGCAATAACGTAAGCCTTTTTCTGGTTGTCAGTCATATGCGCCAGCTCAATCGTGGGAACTTCTTTATGCCCTAACTTTCTTGCTGCTAGAAGCCTTCCATGACCAGCTATCACGCCATTATCACCATCTACAAGAATAGGATTAGTCCACCCAAATTCTTTAATGCTTGCTGCTATTTGTGCTATTTGTGCTTCAGAGTGAGTGCGACTGTTTTTAATGTATGGGATTAGGGATTCTACTTTTACTTGTTTAATTTGCACTGCATTACCTTTCAGGTGTCATGCTTAATAATACGTATCGTATACATCCGGCCTATGCTGCCGTATCCATGCCCTACTATCCTCATGGCATTTAGCAAAGTCATTGCCTACTGTCTGGCTGCCTGCGTGATGCACATAGCCTCTGCTTACCCAATGCGTAAAGCCAGCCTTAGTCATGTCATCGCAGATAATGTTATCAGAATACCAGTTTACACTTGGAAACTTAGCTGCTTGCCAGGCTTCCTTTGATACCGCTGCAAATATTGGCGCAATGGTATTGGCTTTCTTTATTAAGTTTTCGCTACGATAGCGTAGTCCTACTATATCGTCATCAATGATAGGAAAACGTATATTCTGCTCTGGCAATACAAAGTCTGATCTAGCACCTAAGAAGCCTAGTTTGTAGTCAGCGTTCTCTAGCAATGCCCAATCTACCGACATTCTATTGACTGTGCTAGGTGTTAGCACTACATCATCATTAGCCAGGATAACTGAATCGTAGCCATCCTTAAACGCATAGTCTGTAGCTACATTGTAGGCATCACCGAAGTTAGACTCCATATTCGGTATTACCTTTATGTGCTTGCCGTAATTCTTTGTTGCATTGCAACTAAGATAAATAGGAATGTGTGGCGCATAAACCTCTAACGAAGTCATTAGCACCGCCAGCCCTGCGTTTTCTGTACTACAGATCACGATTGCTTGCATAAGCCCCAGAAGTAAAGATCAGCAGGTGAGTCATTAGTCGAGAATTCGTATTGCTCAAACTTGCTTAAATCGCACTTATCTCTAAAGTCTTGCTCTGTTAAGTTAAGATAATAATCGCCAAGAAAAGGATTGTCAGACCTGCTAGTCCTTCCTGTACCATGCTCCGGTCTCCCCGTAGTAGCGCAGCTAAAGAATACCAATCCGTTAGCCATTCTCACCATGTTTGCAAACGTCTCAGCCCATTGTTCGGCATGCTCAAAACATTCACAGCTTGCCACCACATCGAAGTAGCTTTCAGGAAATACTAGCTCCTCTCCCCTGGCTACAATGTCAACTCCACGACCTTCTCCAACATCCACACCAATATAGCTAGGAGTATCAAAAAAGATACGAATAGAGCCATTGATGTCAAGAGAGCCAATTTCTAATACCTTTTTATTAGTAAAGTAATCAGGGAATCTAGCCTTTACACCTGCAACAAAGTCAAGCTGGCTTTGATGGCTCACACTAACTCTGTTACGCTAACAGTTGATGCAACAACGGTAGCATCTTTAATCACTGCCATCTTATCGCCTGGCTTTACAGCAAAAAAACTAACAGAATTATTCGGAACCATAGGGCTTGTCGTAATGCTTGCAGTAGGCGCTGTACCAAAAGAAACGTGTGCATGGCCCAACGAACAAGCCACACGAACATGAGTCGTATTTGCGCCAAATGCCGTACTTGCGACAGTTGAGTTTGTTACCGTAAACACTTGCGTAGTGCCAGGTGTCCAAACCTCTGCCAAATTACCATTATTGTCTCTTGTCAAAATACTCATAATTACTCCATTTTGTTAATATCACCATTTAACTTTGTTATAGCCAGCAAACTCCTCTTTGCCACTCTTAATCATTTCTTTTTAGCCTTGCTAGTAGCTGTGCGAGAGCCACGTTTCGGCATAGCAAGCATAATGGCTACAGTCACACCCTTCTTGCCGTTCTTGCCGTTGCTTTCCATGCTTTCTTCTTTTTCTTCTCTCATGCAACTCTTACCACCTTTGCACTCACCGCCCTTGCATTTACCGCAGCTTTTTAAACCCTTCATTTTTTCTTCCCTTTCTTAGCAATTTTTGCCTCTGATAATGCAATTGCGATAGCTTGCTTTGGATTCTTTACTACAGGGCCACCTTTGCCTGAGTGCAATGTTCCACCCTTAAACTCAGTCATTACCTTACTGACCTTCTTTTCAGCTTTCGTCTTTTTCATTCAGCAGCCCCTTAACTTGAATAAGTAAGTCAATCTCAGTTATCTGGTACTTCCGTTCAAACGCTTTGCGACCCATGCCGTGATACCCATCATTGCCTCTGTGATGAGCAGGACACAGCGGGATAGTGTCGTAATGCCCACTTCTGACACCCATACCTAGCCCTAATCCCCTGACATGATGCACTTCTGCCGGTGTCTGAGGATAGCCGTTCCTATAGCAAATTATACAACCAATGTCTACCAATTTCGATAGATATTTCTTTTCGTCCTTAGTCATCAATATCGTCTATAAGTCTTTGCAGGTATACAGCTAAGTCCATTGCTTCCTCTTGTGCGTGGATAAGCCATTGCTTTGCAGATAAATCTGTTCTTTCTGTGCTTACGCCATATTTCATCATGCCGAACTCAGCTCGATCTGCCAGCTTTTGCCTGATTGCTTGAACATTCTTATCCATTGTTTTTTCTTTCTATTTTTTTATAAATCAAGCTAACTAACTCTTTAATTTGTTTAGGATAATAATGGTAAATGTTGCCAAAAGCATTAATTGATATTTCAGTAACTTCATCGTCAGTTAATTTCTGTAACTTAAATGATAACTTATCAAATAATGGCTTTTGGTATGACATTACTACATTGTTCTTTTGTCTATGCTGCGATTAGAAGCCTCATAAGAGCGCCAGACATCAACTCTAGCCTGTGCCGCTATGAGCATCCAGCGAAGCCTCTCAGCTTCTTCTACGGCATCTCTGAGACCTTCCAGTACAGCTTGGTACTCTGGATGAGCATAAGCGTCGGCTTCTTTTTCTGCCATTGTTGTACGTGGGCTTGATTGAAAACAAATAGCTTTCTTAGTTTTGCGATACTCAGTCAAGTAAGTAACTTGAGCTTTAGCTTTAGCATAAGCCTGTGAGTGCTTGATTATGTAGTCTATTGCTTCATTAGGATTTATCATTTTTAAATTTATTTAGATATTCTTGATTTAATCCATAGCCAATACCATGACCTAAATCAATTTTGTTTTTATCAGAAAATAACTCGTCATTACTACACCACCCAACAATATCAGCGCCAAAATCATCCACAATAGCCAGAACATAAATATCGCAAGGGTCATCAACTTTTTTTAATGTAGCAAGTAATCTGCCATTTTTATGTCGCGTAGATTTAACATCAATTGTTTTTCCTTTTGAACTAATTAAATCAACACCACCACTTCTTACGCTTACAGTTAAATCAGGACATATATTTAACATTTTAGCAACGCAGTATTCAGAAACAACGCCATCAATATCAATTGACCATGTATCATCTTTACCAACCTGCTTGTTTGATACTTTGTGCATTGCTTCAGCTCTACGCATAACACCCAACATTCTGCAAATAAACAACTCAGCTTTAGTTAAATTTATCCTCATATTTGCACATATACGTTAGAAACATTATCTAAGGCTCCTGCATTTTTAAACACATAGTCAATAGCTTTTGATAATTGTTTTCTTGTTATTGATAGCTGTAAGTTATCAGTAGCAACTAAACCATCGCCAATGCTTTTAAGATCGTCACCAGATAATCCCCACCGGCCAGTATTTAAGAATCGCTCTCGCACATTAACAATTGCTTTTAAACTATCCATTAATAAATAATACTCAGGATCATAGTCTGCCTGGTATGCAGCCACTAGACCGACGTTTAATCGAGCTGTGATGGTATTCCAACCTATCTCGTCACCAACGCCCTCGCGGAACTTCATTAGTTCGGTATGCGGTATTAGTTGCAATGTCTGCTCACTTTGCGAATTGTGTCGGATCGTCATTGGCAAGATGTTTCTACGTGGAATATGCCGCTTACGTGGCTTCTTGTTATTTGCCATTTGTGTGTGCCAAGACAGCCAGAATTGCTTGCTCTGGACTAATGACCACCTCAACCTGGCCCTTCCACATCTTGTGAAAGATTACCTGTTGCGCTGTGAGCTTACGTTCTGACTCAGGCTTTCTACCGTCCTTGATCTCCATTAGGATGTTTAATCCTTTGTAGCCTACTAAGATGTCTGGACAGCCTTCGCCGACATTGTGCAAGTGCTGTACCGTGTAACCTTCTTTACGCAAGCAATTGACAATATGCTTTTGGTTTACATCAACTCTAGCAGCTCTCATTTGGTTACATTCCATTGATTATTTCTATTTTGTGCCTCATGGTTGTTTGCCAAAAAACCACTCCTTCTTCTATCATTTTTATTTTTACGAACTAAATAATTTTTTTGGCTTTGATTTTTACTATTTGTAAATTGACAATCCAAATTATCCATCCAATATAAAGTTTTAATATCCTCTACTTTTTCTGTGTCCCATAATCTATCTGCCAATGGTTTTAAATATGATCCAACAAATGCCTGAACTCTAATATTTGCTTTAGGTGGTTGACGTTTCAAACCAGGTTCAGGTGGATTTATATTATATGGTTTAAGCCAATACCATAATTTACCCAATGTCACATCTGCCCTAAATGCTTTTATTAACATTGCATCATAAACTTTTTGATTATCATTCATTTCCAATCTCCCTCCAATCCTCTGTTCTTACGTTCCCATTGTTCAGCAGAATCTTTCCTTAACCTGTCTGCTGATTCCTGGCCTCTTTTCTTTGCCACCACTTGCAGGTATTCCATAGCCTTGTTTCTATCTTGCATACGCCACTTAATAACCTGCCTGACTTCACACCTATGCCGTTCTTCTTCAAAAAACTCATGCACCTCTAAACCGTCCTTTGTTATCAAAGTCACTCGGAAAGCCCTGCCATTTCTCAATAAACTGGCTACTTTCCCAATGAAACCACATGTGATACCACTCAGTAGATTCTCCGTTACGCTGCTTTTCGTTCATTAAAATCATGTCAGGCGCAGACATATCAGTCTCCATGCCCTTGTTGACTTCGTTCTCTTTTTTCTTATTGCGCCAGACGATAAAAACATTGTCAACTTGATCTGTAATGGAACTACTGCCACGCAGATCATTCTTGTTTGGCATCAACTCGTCAGACTGCAATTTGCGGATATGGTGGACAAGATGTACGTGTACATTGTGATCTCTGGCTAACGCAGTAATCTCATCTACAAAGCGCTTTTGACCGTTATAGTCATCTTCGCCAGCAACGCACTTCATCAAGCTATCAATAAACACATGAGTTACACCTAACTCAACAGCGCAATATCTTGCCATCGAGATAACTTGATCTGCTGTTACCGTACCCTGCTGATCGTAGAACCAAATATTGCCAGTACCAAAAGCCTTAAAACGGTCATACAAGGCGCGTTTGTAGGGCAGTCCATGTGTGGATGCCAACTGCTCGACGTTTTCGCCAGCAAACTGCCTTATAAGCCGTTTAATCGATACTTTGGGTTTCATCTCAAAGCTCGCAACGCATACTTTCTCGCCACGCTTGACTAAACCTAGTGCAATCTGGCCTGTAAGCAAAGACTTGCCGCCACCATTGGAACCTGCCCATACCGTCACTTCGCCAGGTCTAAATGCAAAGTTCTTCGTACACTCCCATTCCATCGGAGTAGATTTTTCGATAACAGGGTTATCCAGATTGTCAGCCAGCTCATCAACCCATGTCGATACGTCCTTGATGTTTTGCTTGAGATCGGTAGCTCGTAGATACGCTGAAAAATTAATATCTTCACGCAGGAACATAGTCATCTAATACGCTCCCTGAAGGTAAGATTAAGCATTTTTTAGCGGAGACAAAAACCGATTTAGCCTTGGCAGAAACAAAAGCGTTATGGATTTTCTTTAGTTTTGCAAGATGTTCGTTGCTTGAAATGTGTACAGTTAATCCTACAGCAAACCGCAAGTCCAGTTGATTGATATTTTCTATCGGCAATATCTCAATTTCAGGAAATGCCAATGTATCGCCAGCTTTAGACCAAGTGTTCCAGCCCTTTAACGGATCATGTCCGTAGCACACCCACAAGCCTCTTGGCTTAAAACCTTCTATACGCAACTTGAGTAGTTCTACATGGCCTTTCATGGCTGATAACCTTTTTCCCAGTATTTAAGTTTTGATACTGGTTTTGCAGGTTCTTGCTTTTTATACCACTCAGCCTTAAAGCCTTGCCAACCTCTAGCGCAAGTTTCAGCCAAAGCATCCTCAAAAGGTATGCCAGCTTTTTTAGCTTCTTTGCGAATTGAATTAATTACCGTTTCGGTAATAGTTGCTTTCTTTAATTTTCGATGAGCTACAAAGTCAGTCCAAACTGAAAGGATTACATCGTCTGGTTTGCTAATACTATGTTTATTGTTTATTGTTTCTTGTTTATTGTTTAGGATATGAACCGCATCTGATTTCACATCTGATTTCACATCCTTTGCAGAACCCCATCTGATCTGATTCGCTTTCCTAGCGCTATCAGCTTTGCTCTGATACGCCTTGATTTCAGAATCTGCACGCTTGTTATGCCATGCACAATCATCAATAGAATACTCAAAAAATTCAGACAAAATAACTTCAACTATTTCAATTGTTGATTTTACTTTTCTCGCAAGTTTGTCTTTATTAATTTCATCAAATGGCATTTCAGTTTGATAATAAAGGTCTAACATTCTTCTGTATGTTAAATCCTCTTTATCAGTCAAATGTGATGTATGGCTAATGTAATCGCCAATATTAAATTGATAGTAGTGCATAGCTTTTCCAATAAAAAAAGCCCTAGGTGAGACTCTCGATCATAAGATCGTTGGCAGACTGGTGAGTAACCAGCAGAGTCCCATCTAAGGCTTACTCGTTTACGCGCTGCCAAGCACGTAGCTACTATAGCTTAACTTTTCGTAGTCTGCAAATCTTACATAGAACTCCACCATTGAAATTCTTTTCTGACCTAGCACGCTTACAGCCTGGGCAGAACTTTTGCCTAAACGTATAGTCAGGACTAGAAACGGTAGACGTGTTCTGCAATGCTTGCTCCTAACCCAATGTATGAAATGTCTCTTAGTGGCTCACCTCGTGGGCTAACCTTTGGCAACATAAACTTGTCAGACAATTCTTTAAACGGCACTGGCTCTCGTGATTTAACCAGCCCAGGCTTATCAAACGACTGTACAGCCAGCCGCAGCTCATAAGTAGGCATATAAGCCTCACGGAGCTTCTTAATGCAGCCAGTAGTGCATAGGTAGTTTAGTTCTGATGAGAGCCGCTTCTTGTCTCTAAAACCACACAAGCCGTATTCTTCAACAAAGCTATGTAATGTCATCGTGCCAGAATTAGCAAAAGCCACACAAATCTGGTATCTACGGCTGCCTGTTTTTGGTAAGTCCATTATTTAGTCTCCTCGTATGGTGCTATGCAATCTGGATTTCCACATTCAGGGCAAATATCAACAGGATCAGCAAACACCATATCGCAAATAACTGTCTCTACATCTTCCGCATCGCCGATCCAACCACAATCCGAACATCTAGCTAATTCTTGCATTTTTATTCTCCTTTTGCGCCATAAACTCATTGTAATTCCTTAAATGAGGCTGTTTAGGTACTGACAAAACTGACAAAAGTCCTGCTTGCTACTGCTATTTACGCTATTTGTGCTATTTTGCCCCCGCTTAAATAACCCTAATTAGGCGGGTAGACAGCTAAATAATATACAAATTCCTAGTTTTGTGTCATTGATTGTTGCTATCGATGAACAAATATTCATAGAAAAGTATTTCTTGCGGCGAATAACGTATGTCGCTATAGTTCAGTCATACCAACGACGGAGACAGAGATGATTGAAGAATTAGATGACCTGCTAGTTTGCCTGGCAGCGTATCAAGAAGATGAGGCAGATGCACTGTGGTTAGAAGCAAAAGCAGCAAGCGAAGCATTCAATAACGCAAAATTTGATAAATGGTTTTTTGGAGGAATGAAAAGTGACTTACTCTGAAGGAATTGAAGATGGATTGAAAATAGCAGTAAATAAGATTAATGAGGAGTTAGGCACTGAGTTTGCCAGCTTGGGGATTATTTTGCAGCACTTGTGGAAAGTAAAAATGGGCCACGCAAACATTAGCAACACTAAATTTAAGGAAACCTTTTGCAGCCAGTGTGGTGAAGGATTCGGCCCTGGAGATAGCGGCTATTCTTCTTGCAAATCGCACTCAGAAAAAACGGCACTCCATCGGTATTCGTCGGTGGTCTCATGAAATTACTATCAACAGATGATTGGATTGCAAGACATCCTAAAGTCATTGCTATCATATTGTTTTCAGGATATATTTTGGCTTCATGGTTGACGTAGGAAAAAAAATGGATGACTTTAAATCAATTTTAGACGCAAGGTTTAAGTATGTGCCAGCAGGTAAAACTGATCTTGAAAAAACTTTTAACCGTATTAGAAAGGAGCAAGCAAAAGCAAAGGAAATTCAAACTTTACAGGAAGTTCGGACATTCAATAATGTCATCGTTAAAAAATTCAAATAAAGGTAAATAATCATGAGGCAGCAACAAGAGCAAGAAGAACAGCAGCAATGGCTAGTCTACAAAAAACTGCAACAGGCCCGTATCAAATTGCAGAATACAGCTCTAAAGAAATCAGGCTATAACAAATTTGCAGAGTATAAGTACTTTGAGCTTGGTGATTTCCTGCCAGCAATACAATCTATTTTCTTTGATCTGAAGCTATGCCCTGTAGTCTCATTTGGCGCAGAGCTGGCTACCTTACGCATCATTGATACTGAGAATGGCGGTTGCATTACGTTTACTAGCCCAATGGCTCAAGCCAATCTTAAAGGCTGTCATCCAATACAGAATTTGGGCGCAGTAGAGACCTATAGCCGCCGTTACCTATACGTCACAGCACTTGAGATAGTAGAACACGATGCAATCGATTCTAGCGAGCCTGTGTCAGCTAAACCGATCACTGTTGACGTGTTTGAGTCTATGCACAAAGAAGATCAAGATACTATCCGTAGTATTGGCGTAGAAGCTATCTCATTGCTTACAAAGAATGATATTGAAGGCGCAGTAGATTACATCAATGGATTAGACTTAGACGCAGATAGCAAAACAGCATTATGGAGTTTGTTTGATAGCAAGCAGCGCAGTGCAATTAAGAAGTTCACCACACGATAAAGGTAAATTATGGCATACGATCCAAAACCAGGCAGCTTCTCACTTTTCAAGAATCAGCAGAAGCAAAGCGATACACATCCTGACTATTCAGGCGACGGTAAAGACCTAGCAGGTAATCTAGTCTATGTATCAGCCTGGCTCAAAGAAGGTAAATCCGGCAAGTTTATGAGCTGCTCATTTAAGTTGAAGGAAGCAAAACCAGCAGTAAAGCAGGAAAAGTTTACGGATGATAGTTTAGATTCTATCCCTTTTTAGAGTTTGCACGCCTAGCCGGTAGTGGCGGGTAACACCGGCAGCAGGGGCCAAGTTCTCCTTCAGTTTTATCGAATTGGTGACCCTGCACTACTTATAAAGGATAAAAATGGAATTGTTAGATTATTTGATTAAAAATCACGGTTTTAAGAATGATCGAGCCATTGCCCTACACATGGGAATTGGCATCTCTACACTGTCAAAGATTCGCAATAAGAAGATCGTCCCGTCAGCAGAAATCATCTTGCGCGTACATGAGACTTTTGGTATTGATGTCAAAAAGATTAGGCAGCTATGCGTTGGGGAATGATCTTAATTGTGGTTGTTGCGTCTATACCTGGCATTGGTTTAGGTGTCATGAACAGGATGCAACACGAATATCACCGTGGATTCACTGAAGGAGTCGCGTCAGTCACATCGCCAGACATTGACAAGCAATGTGTCGGATGGATGTTCGAGTCTAACTTTAAAGATGCAAAGAAAAGGATATGTAAATAATGTGGACATCACTAGAGCTTGACGTTATCCGATGGGCAGAAGCTCGCGGAATTATTCCCAATGCCGAAGCCAGCACTCAGTTAATGAAAACAGTTAGTGAGTTAGGTGAGCTATGCGACGCTGAGATTAAAGACGATATATTAGCAATCAGAGATGGTGTCGGAGATGTACTGATAACGCTAATAATCTACTGCGCCATCAAAGACATATCTATTGTTGACTGCTTGCAAGATGCCTATGCAGAAATTAAAGACCGTAAAGGATTCTTAAATTTCAATGGAGTATTCGTCAAAGATGAGTGAAATGAAATACAACACAAAGCCATCCGAAGTAAGAATGGCTAAGTTGCTCAAAATCCTAGAAACGCCATCAACATACACGGAGATAGAAAAGCAGTTCTTTATCTCAAATAAATGGATGAAAGGCTATATCAAGCATTTACGCAAGATTAAGCTCGTCTACATTGATAGCTGGATAAAAGAGCAGAAAGAAATAAAAGAAGTCTATGTGCCTGTGTTTTGCATTGGCAGATACGAAGATGCCATTAGACCTGCGCCATTATCCTCAAAGGAAAGAGCGCAAATAGCACGTAATAGACTTAACCAGGATATAGACAAGAAAGACCTATTCCTAGCTAAACGCAGGGCTAAACTCCAACCAGTTAAGGCTGATTGGACATCGAGCTGGATTAAACCGCGATCACCTGCCCTCGAAAACACACAAGACCTTTATCCTCATCAATGACCTCTAACATTTCCGGAGGCAGTAACTTGCCTTCGTAGAATGTCAGCACTACAAAGCCGCTTCGATGGTTTCTAGTACCGTCTTCTGTGTACTCAAATTGAGCGCCCCATACGTCTGCTAGAGAGCCTGTATCGACACCGTAGCGAGTGCCTGTCAGATCAGTCCAAGGAGTGACTTTAAGAGAGTGTAGATGACCGTTGACCGTAGATACACCAGACCGGAGAACAGCGTTATAAGCAGCATGGATTCCGTTATAGTTGCGATGCTTGATCTGAGTGTGGTCATTTACCATCACAGAAGTTGAAAACTTCCAGCGCGGGAAGTGATCCGTTAAGTTCATGCCGTGGATACCCTCAAATTCAGGAGCCTGTGAGGACAGTCTGCTATTCCAACGGATGTCGTGATTACCCCAAGTCCAGTGTAGCTTGGCATTGCCAGCAGCGTCCTCGATCTCACAGATACGATCTCTGCAAGCCTCTAGCTCCTGTTTAACGCTTGGTCTGGCTTCCCATCCTGTTCGTGGATGTCGTGAGATATTAGCCCCGTCAAACGCATCACCGTTCATAATGACCATCTTAGGGTTTAGCTCTTTAACAGCAACCACAAAGGCCCTGTGAGCTGTGGAGATGATGCCAGGCCAGTAGTGAGCATCTGAACCAACGATAACAACGCCTGATTCCAATCCAACATTAACTCTAACGCCGTTAGCTGGCAAAGTTACATTGAAATCAGGGCTGTTTTTAGCAGTAGCAAGCAACTGGACACCTTGCCGCTTTTCGATGTTTCTACGCTTGCGATTAACAAATCTGTGGTTAATGCCTAGAATCTCAGCTACTTTAGTAACTGAGCCGCATGAGTTCCATGCCGCTATGAACTCCTCATCTGTTACTGGGTGAGTCATTATGACACCTGCCTTTTAAATTCACCGCACCATTCACTTTTTCCGGTAATTGGGAATAAACTCTCAAAATCATCGTCGCCAAGAAAGAACATAGATGGGGGATAGCGTCTGCAAAACCCGACATCATCATTCTTCTCACGATCAAAGAAAGCGCATGATTGGCACATCGGCATACAGTCTTGAGGTATCTTTTTAGTAACCATTATCCGCACTTTACTTTCTCTAGTTTCTCAAGTTTGTCTTGTAACTCTTTGATTTTACTATTAGAGTAGTTTATGCGTATTTCAAGCTGATTAAATTGCTCAATAGTTCTATAAACTTCTTCTTGAGATAGAAGCAAATTACCGTCTGCGTCTTGAGTTGCTGAATATACCGAAACTGATATAACTAACAAAAGACCTGCAATAATTTGTTTCATGATGACTCCTAAGATATGTAGATTTTCATTTCGTCTTTGCGTCTATTCACCAACCCTTTAAGAACTTTACCGCCACCTTTTGTATATTTCATAAACTCAGCAGCAGCACCATCAAACTCACCACGGTTGTGTTTTTGGCGCAACGTACTACGCTGCAATGTACCTAGCCCTACATTAAAGCTAAAAGAGACGAGAGCATCGAATTGCCCTTGAGTAAGAGAATTAGGGCAATAACGTAGTACGCCTCG
>Ga0209355_1000208_pt1 | contig 35904 bp, 40 predicted proteins | sample LauGreSBDMM110SN_3_FD_187563 | JGI IMG/M metagenome (GOLD analysis project Ga0209355, IMG submission 187563) | Freshwater lake microbial communities from Lake Michigan, USA - Sp13.BD.MM110.SN (SPAdes) (version 2) | ecosystem: Environmental > Aquatic > Freshwater > Lake | place: Lake Michigan... | reverse complement strand
CAATTTATCCTCCTAGGATTGTCTAAATTATTATAACATATAGGCATTATCACTACAAATAGAAAGACCCCCAAATCAATGGGGGTCTCTATAATTTAAATTAAATTAAATTAGGCTGTCCAGGTGCGGTCAATAATCTTACCGTATTCTGAACCGCTGTAAGTTGCGTCTGGAAGCAGACGGAAGGTTACAGGGAATGTTGTTGCTTGAGTACGAGCCAAAGAGAACTGTGACTGTTGTACTGACAAAACACGACGTGCATAATATACACGCTCTGAATTTGGTGAGCTTGTGGTTGGAGCTTGTCCAACTGCAATTAATTGACGCTCTGTTGGAGCTTCACCTAGTGCTCCACCTGCAAGACCGAGAGTTCCTGCAGCTAATGTTGCTTTCTTTTGTCCGAATACAACTAGAGTATTTTCTAGTGTTCCTTCTGACATTTCTGTTGCAATCATAACTTCCATTGCAGACTTGAACAGCTTAGCTGTATCAAGTAGCTGATCTACAGTTACTGAATCGTATGTTGGGTTATAAGTGATCTGAAGACCGTTATTTGTAAAACCTACGTTACGATAAGCTGCTGCGTTTGCTCCACCAGCTGCATCTGTATCTAGTGCATTTAGTGTTGTTGTGTATGATGCTGATGTTGAATATGCTGGTACTTTTGTTGATGCAGATCCTACGGTTCCCGCTCTAGCGGTTCCTGGCTCCATATTGTCAACATAACCTGTTACTGTTGAGTCGTCTACTGTAAGAAACAGTGGGGACGCACCAACAAGAATATTTTTAGCATTACCTTGTGATTGTGCCATGTTTTAATACCTCCTGTATTTCAATATATATATATTTAAATCTTAAAATCAAGCTGGCTAGGCTTCTTTCCTCTAGGTCAATTATACGGAACAAGTTGACTAAAAGCAACCTATAAGAATCTTCCTGCCTGGTCTGTTATTCTAGAGTATTTAACCTCTAATGTTATATCTGCTGAAAGGAACCCCTGTAGCTCTTGAGAAGGTGCAGTTGGGGATATATCTGCTATAAATATGCTATGAAATTTAAATTTATTATTTATATTATCTGATTTATTTATGTCTCCTGCAGAGTCGTCCATACGTCTAAATAGGTCGGTTATTAGATTTCGAATTTCTGATATTTCAGAGACATCTGTAGAGTAAACAGTAAATAGTATTTGCTCACAACATATTAGCCAATTTTCTTCATACGATAATCCAACCTTGTCATATACAATATGCTTTTTCCCGCTTAAAAATTGATTCATTTCTGGGGACTGTTGAACTGGAATAATAGGGATTATGACGTCTCCAAGAGAATCGCTATAATACTCTTCTGGATCAAAGACATTATACGAGCATAGGTTTTCCCATAAATACTTTCTAATTTCAAACATGGCGTCTAATTTATAATTGGCTGTCATATCATTGCACCCCCAAATGATTGTTCTACTGCTGAGTCCGCCATAGATCTAATTGAGTTTGGAGAGAATGAATATTGAACTCTTTTAATTGGAGCAGGTATTCTTAATGCCTTGGAAATTTCTGAATTAAATATCTGTTGGAATCCAGATTTTCTAATAGCGTTATTTACTAAATTACCACTAAAGAATCTTGAATAATATAATGTAAATTGATTTTTAACACTAGGCCCTCCTGGCCTTTTAACGGTCACTGAGGCCCCTATTGGCATAAAGACTGTTCTACCATTGGATTCAAATACTAGCCTCTCAGAATGGCGTGGAGCAATTATTAGGGGCATGCCTGCTTCCATCACAGACGCTTTATTAACAAAAACATGCTTTCTATTATTTTCTGGAGATGGGACAAATGATTTAGATGGCTGTAACTCATAATTTACCTTAAATGAAATACCATCGCCATCAATTGTTTTTAATTTAAATAGCCTAGCATTTTTATTTCCAGCCTTTTGCCACTCATAGACATGGTGTAATGATTTTGGCTTTGATCTAGCTTGAGCATCTATGTGTTCTCCAAAATCTTTATTTATCTGTGTAAAGATTGTTTTCTTAAATGCATTTTTAAATCTTTTGCTCTTACTAAATTTAGCTATAACATTAGCTTCATAATATAAAGCCGCTGATATTTGCGCTACATTACTGTCTCTGATTAAGGAGTCTTTAGGTTGACCGTGCATTAACCGCTCTAGTCCAGAAGCAGCCTGCAATAACATTACGTTAGATTCCAATTTGCTGGTTCTCCGATCTTTTTAGTACGGCACTCCAAGCAAGTACATCTCCAAATGGATCTGTCATTGGGGTTACTCCGACTACTTCAAATACGGTTGGGGTATCATTAGGGTAATCTAATTCTGTCCAAATATTTTCGCCATTCCCTGTTCTAATATTTGTTATTTTTTCTCTAATTGATAGCTTTGAGTTTGTTCTAACTTCTATAACTTGAACGTTTTCGTATTTAGTTCCAAGAACTTGCCTGTCACCACTTCGTGCTGTGGCTGTGTTACTAATAACGCCTTTTGCATAACAAGAAACTGTTTTTATATAGCTCCACTCTTTTTTGATTGCCCCAGTAGATACGTCTTGAGAGTCCGATTGCTTGTAGACATCCATAAGCATAGAAAACGAAGCATCTACTACTCGAAACATCAGATTACCATTAATTGAGTTAATACATATGGAAGAAGTATCTGGTCTACGTATACATTTCCTGTTCCACGATATGCCTCTGCACTGTACTCAAACTTCCAATCAAATGACTGAACATTGTTTACGTATTTTGCTCTCCAAATAGAGTCTTTAGAAAAATAATCTTTCATTAATTCTATACATGCTATTTTAATATCATCTGGTACAGTGTCCCATCCATATCTTCCTTGCACACGATATCTGTAGTCTTTAATAAAGACTCCGTAACCATAATCGTTGATGGATGGAGGAACCATTCCGTTTGCTGTGTACACTGTATTGTCCAGCATTTCTGCTCTGTTAATTCTTATTCCAAAACCAGATTCTGTTACTTGAGTTGAATAATTCCAATTATTTATTGCATTAATAGTATCTACTAATAAGATATCATTTGAATATAGTTTATGTAATGTGTTTAATTTAAAAGGTAATGGGAGGATGTCTGAGCCCGAACCATAGGCAATTTGAACATCATCGTATAGACAAAACTTTTGGCCCGTATATTTTTCTATTACTTTTCGTGCATACTTTTCTGCCATTACTAGTTCGTGATATGTTTTATAGTTAGGATCAGATGAATCAGTTCCAAAACCCATATCCTCAATCGCTTCTGCTAGATTGCAATATGGCTGTACCACATCAACATACGTTGCATGGCTTTGAGATTGACTATTTATTTGGTATGCCCAATTAACCTTAAACTTTTTTATTCTATTAGTTAAATTATATGGAATATTTATTTTATATGAACCATCATCAGTTTCTATTTTTGTTGCCTGAATAGAAAGAACTGAGGTTGCTGGATTTACTGATGGCGTGACGGCAGGATCTTCTGTAATATCATAAACTGTAGCCGTGACGTAGTCATTGTCTGCATTTATAATTTCACCACCAAAAAGTATTTTAGTTGATGTTGGTGAATTACTATTTATGTATACTTCTGCCATGTTAAAGGTTTAAATTAGTTGTAGAAGTCTTGTGCTTCCTTTGGTGTGGCTAATCTAAAACCTTCCTCCTTATCAAAAATTTCTTGAGCTGCCTCTTCTGACATTGCTGCAAAAGGATGATCTCTTGTAAATGTGTATCCCATTGTATCGTACCTATGGTTAGATCTATCCATTCTTACAAGAACTTCGTCTTTATTTTGTTTTTTCTTTACATCAAATCTTGGTAAAACTTCAATCTCTTCTTTTGCATCATCTATATCTTTAAGTGTTTTTGAGTATACCGCCCAAGTTACACCTTCTTCTGATAGTCCCGCAATTATGTCTGTTTTGCTTTTTAAGTTTTCTAAGTCTACTCCGAAGTCTTCGGCAACCTTTTTAAGTTCAGCTAATTTTAATGTCTCAAATGACATGTATTCTCCTTAGTCTAGGTTATTTAATTATATCATTACTAAATTAAAATGAGAAGCCCCCAAAATTAATTGGGGGCCTCTATTTGGATTAATTCCTAATTAGGAAGCAATCTTAACGTTCTTTACTACTACCCAAGCATCTGCTTGCTCAATTTGAACACCAACACGAGTATACATTGTGTACTCGATTGAGTCCTTCTTTGGCCAGAAGAATCGGTATACAGTTACATCACGCTTGATACCAATAACTACGTTATTTGGGAATGTCAAGTGGACGTCACCGTGTGATCCTGTTGCTCCTGAGTATGAGCCAGTTTGTGTCTCGCTTAGTAATGGAACTTCAACGATTGGAATACCAAATGCGTATGGAGCTACGTATCCAGCTGGGCCAGATACAGGTGCTACCTCACCACGGATAATGCCAGAAGCAATATCTTGTGGGTTAACGTTTTGGATATTTTGTGAAGTTGCGTATAAGTAATCTTGAATCAAGTTTGAACCTGACAAGAAGCGAAGGTCTGTACGACGTTGCTTGTACTTACGTGGAAGTGCCTTTAATGCGCTGTTAAATACAGAGCGAGTAATTGCAGCTCCAGCAGCATCTACTACGTGACCGTTTGCTTTTGCAATCTTAACGGTTCCGTCAAATGCTTTGTAAAGTTGATCAGTTGATAGAGATGTGTTTCCGTTAAGAACCAAATCTTCAATATCGTTACCAGCCTGTGTTGCCATCAGACGTGCAATATGATCTTCTAGATCTGCACCTTCAATATTGTCTTCTAGAGACTCAGTTGAAAGTTCCCAATCTAGACGTAACTTCTTTGTTGTCAAAGAAATTTTTGAGAATGTCACAGCAGAGTTGCCACTGTTTGCGTCATCTCCTTCTGTCGCAAGCTTCATAAGCTTTTCGCCTACGCCCATGCGATCAATTTCAGTTGTATCAGATTTCATTCTAACGGTACGTGCGACTTTACCAATTACGGTTGCATCGAACATGTAGTCTAGAAATCGAGCTGATTGTTCTGGATTAAGTAGTCCACCATTGCCAGATTCTGACCCTGTGTGAATTCCCTCTCCTCCAGTTGTTGAAGCAAATGTTCCTGTGGCTGTTGTGCCAGTTGCAATTGCCTTTTCTAATAATTCATTGCTCATATTTATTTCACCTACCCTTTATTTAAATAGTTCGTTTACGGAACCGAGGAAAGAACCGTTCCATTTTGATTTTTGTATTACTACTTCCTGAGACCCGCCAAGGTCTGAGGACTTCTTAATTGCAGTCTCTGATTCTACTGCGTCGACACGCTTTTCTACATTATCAATCGTGCTCTTGATGTTCTCAACTGTTTTGCTGAGTTCTGTGTGTTTATCTGCCAACTCTGAGATTTGAGTCTCAACGCTCTTGCTGAAAGCTTCAACTGTTTCTTTAATAGTTGTTACCTGTGCAGCATTAGCTTCTGAAGCTTTGCTTAGAGTATCTGAGAAAAAGCCTTTTAAATCACCTAACATTTTTGCAAAATCAGGTTCATCAACAACGACCTCTGAGACGTCTGCTGCTTTTTCAACGGTTTCGGCAGAAGTATCTGCTACTACATCTTCTGTAACAGCTTTTTCAACTACTGCATCTTGTGCAGGTGCTGAAACTTCTACTAGAGCAGTTTCTTCAACTGCTACTGTTTCTGTGTTTTCTGACACTTCATTACCTCCTTGTGCGTTTGCCTGTTTTGCTATTGTTTGTGTTTCAGGCAACGTTAATCTTGACTTCTTAAATGAAGCAAGAATCTTTTCTATTTCTTTAGCTTTGTTTACATCGTTACTTTCTACCCAGCCAATTAAACTTGCTGGCTTACCAGTTATTGGAGAATTAAATTCTTTTTCTTTTGACATAAAAACAGAATCGCTTTCTTCACAATAAAAAATATTTTCTGTTAAAACTTCTGTTGCAATTCCTTTAAAAATTAATTGACCATTCATTTTGGAAATTGAGATAATGTTACATAGTTCATTTGCTGGAGAATCTACGACTGATAGCTCTAGTAAAGAATAGTTTTTAATAAAACGAACTGATTGACCTGTAGATTTATTAACCTCGTTATCAGACTCAATAATTTTTCCACCAATTGAAAATCCTGAAAGAGTACCGTCTAAAACCTTTTCCCATGTATCTTGTGCGCCTTTAGAGATATATGCATCTACATAAACTCCGTTATAGAATTCTCCGCTTTTTGCATCAAAGTATGTTTCTGGCTTAAATGAAACCATTTTGCCAACTGCGTTTGATCCATGCATTTCTCTAATGTTTCCACGGAAACCTTCAAATGCTTTTAGACTTGCTTCTGCGGTTACAACGTCATTTGTTTGATCTAGGTTGTCTAGTGTGGCAAAACCAGATACAGTTCTCTTTTCACGGTTTACTTTTGTGAATGGAACTGATAGGCTGATATTATCGCCATTGCTGGACCAATAAGATTTTTCAATATTCATATGCTTAATTTTATCTTTGTATATTTAAAAAGGCAAATAATGGTTGCCTAATAATTAAGCTGTGACTCTACCCTCACCTTTTGGATTTCTGGCTTCCCCAGAACTATCTGGTGAATTGGCCGATCTTTCCTGAGTTCTATTTCTGGTATTTAATGCCTGAGCCTTGATTTCGGCTGCTTGTGCCTGCAAATCAACAACCTCATCTCCACCGTCCATAGGTATCATACCCTTTCTAATTCTAACTTCATTAGGGGTAATTACCTGCATTCTTAAATATCTTTCATCAATTTTAGACTGAGTGTCCTCGTCTGTCAGAGTTAATTCATTAAATTTAAGCATTAATGCATCTGTTTTTTCAGAAATAATTCTATTTATTTTCTTTTCTAAAATATCTTGAGCTGGTCTACATACTTGCTCTTTAAACATTTTATCTGCATCTCTTGCTGATGCCAGGCTAACTCCTTCTGGAACTCCAATTTTATTTACTGGAACTCTGTGTGCTAAAAGAATTTCATCTCTATTTGCTTTTCGATATATATTAAATGAGGACTCTTGTGGGTTTGCCTCAATAGGCTCCATTTTAAATTCAACTTTAGAGTCAGATGTATCCGCTGGAAGGGGGACATAAAGTGATCTGTGATTCTTTCCTTTTAGCCCAACCTGGAAAAACTCTAATAGTTTACGTTCGGATTCTGGTGAAAGCTTTGCGCCCTTTACTGTAATTATATATCTTGGAACCGCTTTATTTTCAAAATAATCTAAGTTATATTTTCCAGAAAATTCATTTCCTGCCATTGCGGTTTGTGCAGCAATTATGTCTGGAATTCCGTAGTAATTATTCATTGGAGTGTATTTCTTTAAATGAATAACTTCGTTTGGACGATCTTCTGCTCCAGAAATTGGATTAGGGGTTTCTTGATCTGCGAAGTTTCTAAAGTAAACTGCCTTGCCGTAAAGAAGTTGTATGAAACCATCACGAAGTCTGCGTACACGCATTGTTTTGGATGGGATATGTCCTACGTACCCAATGTTGCCAGATACAGTTCTTCCAATTTCAATATACCCATTACCAGTAGCCTCTAAATCTGTGTAAGCTTTTACCAATGTCTCTGTAAAGGTTTCTTCTTCGTTTGTTTCTTCTAGCCAAGAATCTAGGTCTTGACGAAGCTTATTCAATTTGCGACGAGCACGTTCTAATTGTTTTTTGTCAGTAATATTATCTAAAGCATCGTTAGCTTTTTTTGTTTCTACAAAAGAGTATCCAAGACCAACAATGTTAGCAACCTTTGCATTAATTGCTGAGTAGTTGTATGGGGATATTTCATAAATTTTTGAAAGATATTCAAGATTATAGACTGGTTGGACAAGGTCAAACATTGCGTATCCAGTAACTGCTTGTTGTAGTAGATTCTGTTGTGTTCCAGTTCCTTCTTGTCCTATAAAACGCTTTTGAAACTCTCTAGATATTTTTCTACGAAATGTTGGGCTTAGTCCATTAACTTTCTTTAACTCTTCGCCTTCAATGCTAAATGGATCATCACTTAATACAACTTCTTTATTATTAAACTTTATCCAGTCTGCAGAGTTTGATATGTCAATAGTTTCTGAGACGCTAGGGTCTTCGTTCATGAACTCCATTTATTGTTTGCCTCCGCTTTTTAATGAATCCTTGTAAACACCTATGTCAAGAGGATCTGGTGTTAGTCCCCATTCTAGTCTTTGTTTTTGATGCTGAAACTCTTCGTTGTCAACTTTACGTCTACCTGATAAAAATTTAGGCTGTCCTTCGTGTATTCCATATGATCTTACTTCTCTCGCCAACAAATCCATCTTTGATCGGTTACCCTTTTTAGCTGTTATTGATAAAAAGTTTCCATCGTCATCGCCAATCCATCTTCCGTCTGGCATCTCCCACACATAAATTCCTAGTGTGGTTTCCTCTATTACTTTTTGATTAACTCTTTTAATGTCCATTAGGTGTTAATTTTACCATTCTTTCTAATTAATGTCCACATTTTGTCGCTATGGTGGACAGTTTTATGAATTTTGAATAACAATCCAGTCATTATTATATATTTCAGCAGATCCTTCTGTCACCGACATGGCAGATGCGGTAGAGGTATATACCGATCTTCCAGTATATAAATTGTAATGAGTTATTGCCTTATTTTGATCTAAAGCATCCCTATATAGGGTTATATGCTGATATGAGCCTTTCTTAGACCCAGTGCTTTTATAGTTAAAGACCAGATCTCCAGAGATAGGTGCTTGAAAAACAATTACAATATGATTTAAATATCCTGAATTTAATACATTGGATATATTTGATTGTGCTGTTTTATCTTCACCATTTACGTATATTTTAGATATATTAGTTTTTGATATAGACCCGCTATCCGCCCAGCTAAATTCCGTACCAGTAGATGATATTAATAAACTTTTTAATATACTGCTTGGGGTATAGAAAAACTCAATGCTATTTGTATCATATGGAAGATCTACTTTAAACCCTGAATTATTTGGGACTAATACTCCATTTAATTTATTCATTGATAATATTGGATAAACCTCTTTGCCAAGGCTATAATCTAGGTTATCTATTTTATAAATATAAGACGCTCCATTTTTAGAATAAGCTATTTGCTCAGAGTAAAAATTTACTGATAATGAATAAAGTTTTGGAGTATATCTAGAAGAGTCTGTTGAAGAAACTACTATTTTTAAATGAAAAAATCTTTGTTGGTTAAAATTTGAATAATTGTATTGAGGTATTGAATATCCATTTTCGCATTGTTCATAAGACACTCCGTCTAGACTTGTATAAACAGAAATTCCAGAGCTACCGTCCCATTGAATTTTTGAAGAATCCATTGATATACCAGAAGGCATAGATATAATATCTTTTAAAATAACTTCTTTTGTTTCTAATAAATCTGTCTTAGATAATTGAATATATTCTTCTGACCTACCTAGCGTAAGATCTTCTGTTAAAAAATATTGCCAAGATTTATCTTTTGGATAATTATAAGTAAATGATGTTCTCATTCCATTGTCATAAATATTAAAAATTTCTCCATTGTCTGGATACGCAATCTGTATTGGTAAAGTATTTTGATTACTTAGGTAATGATCTTTAATTTGTTTTTCTGATAAAGAGTATCTATACACTGCTGGATTATCTATTAAAAACTCGTCTGCGCTATTTTGTGTAGGCCCAGACTTTAGTAAGACCTGTGTATTTTCAAAGGGAACGTCAGTTATTGTTTTGCTAATAGCCAAGTTCCCGTCTAAATATATTGATGCTGAATTTACTGAATATTTGCATACAACATAAATAGACTTATTAGTTTCTGGAACTGTGTACTCTAAAGTCTCGGTGCCAATAACAAATATAATATTGTTGTTTTGCCAAGCAATTCCAAGATCATTAGAAGAATCTATAAAAATTGGAGTAAGGTTTGTAGAAGATATTTTTGGTAAAATCCAACACTCTAGCGTAAATTCATTGTCCGCTGTGTCTAGCGTTCCAAATCCTCCTCCTGCTGTTTGTGCGTAATAATCATTAATAATTGCAAACTGTATATTTGACAAGGAAGTAATTTTTGCTGAGTACTGGCCTCCAGAAACCATTGGCATTATCTTGGTTTGGCTTGGAAGGCTTCCCGTATACACTCCATTATTACCGCATCCAGAAATGTCTATTGCTGTAGCCGTAGAGTCATCTAGTTGCCAGAATCCAATTGGATGGTCTTTTAGTATTTTATGAGAGTATGACATTTAAAAATTATACCATTAATGTAGTTTAGTATCCACCAATGTGGAATGCTTGTCCAGTTAAACTACTTGATTTTGGGTCAAGCAAAAGCTCTACAACATTGCATATGTCGTCAGATGTGAACACTGTTCGGTTAATAATTTGTGGGCCAGCAAATAGCTTAAAAGCCATTTCTGGTATGCCCTCTGTCATTGTTGATTTTATTGGGCCTGGTGATATGCAGTTTGGTCTGATAGATGTATTTTGTAATTTTTTTGCTAAAGATTTTGTAAATCCATATACTGCATGCTTGCTTGCCCCATATATTGCAAAATCGGTTACTGAATGCGCTGATAGGCTTGCCATATTTATTATTGGTGTATGTTGTTTTTTGTCCATTAATGGTAAAAACACTTGACAAGAATTCATTGTTCCTATTACGTTTGTAGAAAATATTGATTCCATTTCGCTCTGTTCTATTGTTAGCCAGTCTACAAATGGGGTTTCTAGTATTCCAGCACAATTTATTAAAGCTTGTACTGTAATATTTTTTTCTTTTAAATCTTCAAATATTGGAGTTAAGGTATTTTTTTGGCTTACGTCTGCTTGATAAGTTTTAAAGGATACATCGTTTTGAGGTATACCTCTTGATATGCCAATGACATCATATCCATTTTTAGAAAGCCTATTTGCTATTACATTCCCAATTCCCCTGCTCGATCCAGTTACTATAATCATTATTCTGTCCCGTCTGAGTAGTATGCGTTTTTTCTATTATGATACCAGTTTGGCAATGAATATCTTGTTCCGCTTGTTACCGCATCAACTTCGTGAACGTAAACAAAATTTGATGGGAAAAACAATAGGCTTCCAGCTTCTGGTTTCATGTCAATATTACAATGCGGGAATCTTATGTTGCCACCTTCATAATCGTCATTTAAATAAAGAAGTGCCGATAAAACTCTACTGCTTATACCATGGTCTGAGTGGGCTGGTAGGAATCCGCTTTCTTTATATTTTAATAGGTGCATTGTTTTTTCTCTAGATTTAATATTTTTTTCAGCATATGGATATAATGAAAAATAATGTTTTAATCCATCTTCTAACCCATTAAATAACTCAGAAGATATTTCGTGTTGTTCTTTATAAAAATAATCATTAACATCTATATCATTTGGCTTTGGTAAAAATTTTTGCCAACAGAATATTGTTTTTTCTTTATTGCCGTGATCATAGTCCCATGCTTGCCAAGGCTTTACTGATTGTGACCTATAGTCTTTTTGCAGGCTTCTTTTTTCTTCTAAAGACTCTATTTTATTAATTAGTTCATTGGGATTTTTTATAATATTTTTATAATACACAACGCCTAAAGCCAACTCTTGATATTGCATTATTGGCACTCCCTAAAATCTGGGTCTACGAACTCTTGCTTGGTTGATTGCATATAGAGGGCTGTATACCTACTGCCAGAAGTAATTTCTTTAACCCCATGAATATATTGATAATCATTTCCTGGGAAAAATATAGCAGAATACTTTTTGGCTTTTAAGGAAAATGCTTTTTTAGGGAAATATATCTCTCCGCCCTCGTACTCGTCATTTAAATAAATTACGGTGCTATATTCTATGAATGGTTCTTTTTCAATTGCGTCTATGTGAGGACTTCCACTTTGTCCTGGCTGCCACCACGAGCCAAAAGCCTTAGTAACAATTACTTTGTCTTTTAAGTTAAAAAATTCTTGCTGAATGTAGTTTGCTCTTACTGAATATTTTTTAAGTATATCCATTACCCTATTGTTATATGGGAAAGCAGTTCCGCCGTTTCTATCTTTATAGTATTCTGGATACGGGTTTATTTTTGACGGCGATTGCATCTCTTCCATAAGAGAAAATGCATCTTGTTCTGATATAAAATCTTCTACTATTTTTATTAACATTACCTGATCTCCTTAATCCTGTCAAGATATCTTAATCCGCCCATTCTATCTATTTGAGACTGGCCAGTGTCGTAAGCAACATCGTTATCTTCAAACGGTAGCTGCATTAAATTTATATTAAAGTTTTTTTGAATTTCATTTGAATATTTTTCAATAAATTGATTATAGTTATGGGTTAAAGAAAATGGGGTATATTTATCCTCTACTGAATTTTTATTAATTGATATGTATTCGTCTGGGAAATTATAAATATCTACGCCACTATTAATTAAATCTATTGAAATACTTTCTTCTTCTCCGCAGTATTTTAAGTGAGTTGGTTGATTTATTATTGCAAAATCTTCAGACAATGCAAATATAAAATTTCTGTCTATATAATTTATTTTATTAAAATTTGCAGATGGTACTCTTTCTGGCTCTAGCATGAACCAATTTTTATTTTTTAAGGTAACTGTAGAATTTCCAGATAAAATTGAGTTTTTGTTATTCTTTAAAAATTCAACTGCATGGATGTCCCAATCTTTAGCTAATGAAACATCGTCTCCAATTTGCATATAATATTTTTTATTTAGTGACTTAAATGCATCCTGCTTATATTCAATTGGGCTTTTAATAGAGTCCCACGTAACATATTTATAAACAATTGATGCATAAAAATCTGGTTGGTCTAGGGATCTAGTTCTGTCTACACTATTTTGATCAATAATGTAAAAATATAACATATTTTTTTGACTAGATTTGTCTATAATTTCAGATACAGTTTTAAATAAATTTTTATTTTGATAGCTGTAAATGCATATACCAATATTTTCCATTATTTGAATGGTATCCATTTCATAGATTTACTATTTCTAATCTCTCTAAACGGAATAATATCGTATGCAATTGTTACTCTTGCTTGGTCTTGTTGCCAATCTCCTCTAGCATGGGGGTAGCCAGTTTCGGAAATAATTGCTCTATTATTTTTATTAACATTTTCAAATAAATCATTATTATTTTTATCTAGCTTATAGTATGTTATGGATGGCTCGGCATCTACACAATAGTACCCGTGAAAATGTGGTATGCCAGTTCCTCCAAAATGATCATGAAGTTGCTCTGGATTTTTTACTGGATCAACCTTATTCCCGCTAGACTTATAGTCAAAATTAAACCAGCCATGTATTACATAGTTTTCAAGATTAAAATCTATTTCATAATATTCACATGCTTTTTTTGTAAGATTTTTTAATTCACAATATAGGTTATATATCTCATCGCTTGGAAACATAAAAATATTATAATGATTTATTCCAATTTTTGTTGCTGCGCCTGGTAAATTTTTATATTTATCTAAAACCTCATTAGATAAATTTAAAGAATTTTCTTTAATAATTTCATCGTTTATTTTATATAAATATTTTGATAGTCCTTGCGTATCATTATTTAAATATGATTCAAAAAATTTTTGTGGTTTATTTAACATATTGGTATCCAATGTTGTGGATGTGCCTTGTTTGCTATTAAACTTTTTAATGGAACTATATCGTATGCAATTGTTACTCTAGGGCCTTCCCAGTCCCAAGATCCCATTGCGTGTGGATGTCCCATTTCTGATATGATAAGCCTGTTGTCTTTGTTGTGATTATCAACTTCTTTACCAAAAACTTTATAATACGTTGTAGATGGCTCTGCTTTTACGCAATAGTATCCGTGAAAATATGGAGCATACGGTCCACCGTGATCGTGCCAGTCTAGCTTTCCTTTGTCGTTATAATTAATATTAAACCATCCTTGAATCATGTATTGTTGTTTTTCAAAATCAATTTCATAATACTCACAAGCTTCTTTAACCATTTCTACAAGATTTTTATATAGCTTATGTATTGATGGATGATAAAATTGAAAAACATTATACTCTCTCCATTTTATAGTAGATACGCTATCTGATGACAGCCAATGATCTTTTTCTGTAACCTCTGTTATGCCAGACAACTTTAAGTTTTCCATATTAGAATATTGATTTTGTAAAAACTCTGACAATTGACTAAGATCGTTATCTAAATATCTTTCAAAAAATTTATGCTCTTTGCCTGTTGGCTGGTTCATCTGCATATTATTAATCATTTATTTTCCCTTATACTGTTTGCGTTGCCATACTATATTTTTATAATAGGCATAAATTGAAGACCTTCTTTTTTCATCTTTAATTTGATTCATTTCTTTCCCCTTGACCGAATAGTCTATCTCCAAAGCCCAATCTTCTCTTTTAATTGGAATCATCTGAAATAGAGGTGTTCCTTTAGGTATTATACCAATAAAGTTCCTTTTTAGGAAGAAGGATGTAAATACTGGTGTGTGCCATAAATCGGAGTCTATTATTCCGCTAAGGGTGGTAAATGGTAAATCATGTCTATTTAACGGATGAGTTATTAATAAAGAATATCCTTTTGGTGTTTCCGAATACCAGTTTACCTTCCAGCCAAAATGTAATGGGTGATGGTGTGTTGGGACTGGGACGTCTGTCATTAATCTTTTGTCTACTATCATGTTCTGTCCTTCCCAGGAAAGTACTGGAAATCCGTTTTTGTCTTGGTTAACATGAAGATCGTAGTCTAGTGTGTACATATATCCAGAAGTTAATGCGTCAAAAAATGGCATACATAGCTTTGTCGAAGCAGCGCTTCCATCGGTTCCTCTATCATTAACTGGATGAAGCTTGCTGATATGGTTAGACTTATAAAATCTAGAAAGTTTTTTATACCATTCTGGAAGATGGTTTTTAGACTCTTCTGGTTCAGTAATTTTACCATTACTTAAATCGTCAGGATTAATTGAAAATCCTGGCGTAAATTTAATTACTAATTCTTTTTTCATATTCCCTTATAATTTTTTTAATAGTTTTTTTATCTGTGTTTATTTCTATATCAAATAAATACGAACCTCTTTTTATTAGTCCACATATATTGTCTTCCATATGATTTTTAGAGTTTGTAAAATAAAAATCAACAAAGTTTGCTTCTTTTATTATAACATTTTCATTTGTTTTTGTAAAAGAATCTTTTTTTTCAATTATTTTTAGTGAAGGATTTTCTATATTACATTTAATTAAATATTGTATGTCCATGTCTAAAAACCAAGGAATATAAATTTTAAAAATTCTTTTAGAAATTGCATTTTCATCTACAATATTATATTGATTTTCTGATGGGTAGAACTGACGCAGCCAGCATTTATCGGTTGCATAAAAAAAACTATTAATTGGATTTGATTTGAATACCCCCCTATGCCCTAGCAACGGATCAGCTATTTGAATTAATATATCCCCGTAGCTATAATATCTAATTGTTAAACTATTTTTAGAATTCTTTATTATCTCTGGTGGGTTAGAAAAATGATGAACATACATGTTTACTGGTTTTAGAATTGATTGTTTATAGTCAGGATCAGATTTAACGTATTCCCATTCTTTCCATTTTGGGAACAAATTAGACGTATTGCATATTTGTTCAAAAGTCATTGTTGACATTAGAGACCAAGATTCCGCTTCATAGGGCACTCTATTAACTGTCTTATTGGTCATTTATATGTTTTCTTTTTCCAAAATTTCAGTCTATATCCATTTTGAAATACTGATCTAACCTGTAAAGTTTTTTCTTTTATTTTAGTATCTGACTGCCTGTCATCGCTTATTGAGCTCTCCCAGTCTTCTCTTTTAAATGGTATTACTTGAATGATTGGAGTGCCTTGTTTAATTATTCCCTTAAATCCTTTTTTAACAAAAAAAGATAGATATCCGTCTGACATATAGGCGTCTGTGTCTATCACTCCAGGGATAGATCTAATGGGAGAGTCCTCTGCATGCATTGGAGAAGTAAATAAACAACTGTGCCCTTCCTCTGTTTTAACTAACCACATTGGGTGAATTCTAATAATTTCTTCGTGAAAATAATCTGGGATGGGATACTTAGCCATCTGCTCTTTTAAATGACTTGAAAGAATATATTCTTTCTGCATTCCCATTATCTCAGATGTTATCTGTACCTTTATTTTATCTTCTGTTGCGTCTATAAATATATCCATTGGGCATCTTAAATAATATCCAAATGTCATTGAATCAAATATAGATTGGCATTTTTTAATTGTTAGCATCATTGTTCCGTTATGAATATTTTGATCGTTATTTAAATAGCTTTCTTGATGCTTCCACCACTCTGGTATGCTGGACGCAACACTAACTGGCTCTGGGAATGCTTTTTTATATAACCTATACTTTGGAATAAATTCTATTTTAATCATGCTAGTGGTATCCATTTTTGATAGTACTGCCTGTATAGATATTCTAGAGGAGAGATATTAAATGATAGTATTGTCAAACCATTACTTATTTTTTTAAACAATATCTTTGATGATGAATCTAAAAATATTAATTGTCCAGGAATTAAATCAATTTTTTCATCATTTATAAAAATTTGATCTTTATTGCAATCTATAACATAAAATCCAACAAATGTAGTTTTATAATTAGGGGCAAAATTTAGATATGTGTCTAATGTAATAGTTTCTTTTTTAACTATATTGCCAAGTAAATAAAAATAATTTCTTTCAAAATTAACTCCATTTTTAATGCAATATTCTTTTGTTAAATCAGATATTTCTTTATATAGAATATGAATGTTTTTGTTATACATTGCAAAAAAATTAAATGTTTTATAATCAATTAAAGAAACTTTTTTAGGTTTAAACCCTAGCTTAATTCCTGGATTAAATTTATAAACATATTCGTGCATCTGAGAGATCATTTTATTATACTCGGAAAGCATAGTTTTGTTATTAATTGAATTAATATTTTTTATCATTTGGCTCCCAAATGCTCATAGAGTGAAATAATGCTGGAAATATCGGATCTTTGTATATGACTAATTCTGCTGGCATATTTATTTCAGGAAGTTCCCCAGGTGTCATCCCAACCTTAACTATTTTTTCAATTTTATCTTTGTTTAAATTAAACCTTTTTTTAGTTGCTGATGCTATGAGGGAGGATCCGCTTAATGCTACGGCCTGTGTCCCTTGTGTATAGCCTGGGCCTAATCTTGGTAAAATGTTAAAAAATGTACACCATATTGGATATCCAATTAAAGCTAATGATTCTATGTACTTTTTCTTTCGATGTATTGGGCTAGTATAGAACCTATCTGTTATTGCAGTATAGTGATCTTTATCATATCCGTCTATAATTATTGTAGCCCAAGATGCTGGATAATCGTTGTTAATAAAATAAGACATAACAATTGTGCCAGACTCATTATCATCATTTTTATAAAGACATTCTATAGCTTGAGAATTCCATTTATCGGTAAGCACTGTATATTGTGCCCAAGTACCTTTTATGTATTGTGGATACCTTCTAAATTTAGGTACAGGTTTACCTTTAAAATACCTAACTCCAGAAATTCCCATTAAGCGTAATTTCTTTACTTTTTTAAACAAATTAATTCCTGACTGCTAGGCTTGGTCTTGAGAATCTCTCCATTGCTGATACATTGCATCCAGCTTGTCGCTAAATGTCTCGTCGCTAGAAGTTAATGCGTTTGGATCAGTTTTTGCTCTATATGAATCGTGTACTAGCGCATTGTCTGTAAAGAATAAGTCGTATGGCTCTACGTCAATTGATATTAGTAACTCTTTTTGTGTAGTTACTTTATAGTCTGTTATTTCTTTCCAGTCATTTTCGCTTGGTGAAAAAATTAAATCTGTTTCCAATACGCTTGATGATGGTTGGAATTGAATCTGTCCATCTCTTTTTATTAAAATAAAGTGCTGTAAAGAATATTTATTTCCATTAATAACAATAGCTCCTTCGTCAGAAATTCTTGCTGCCATTGCAACAATGGTAGTTTCGGCTGGGGATATGTTTGCGCTATTAACAGACCAATTTTGTAAATATTCTACTATTGCTGTATTTGAAACATCTATTCCCTCGATATTAGCAGAGTATAAAACGTCTCCAACGCTTAGGTTGTGTGCAAGAATTAATCCTTCTGGCACCTTTGATTTAATAACTGTTTCTGCTCCAACCGATTTTGGAGTAAAGCCAAATGGTGTAAAGCCAAATGGTGTGAATCCAAATGGTGTAAAGCCAAATGGTGTGAATCCAAATGGTGTAAAGCCAAATGGGCTAAAGCTAAACGCTGTTGTGGTAACTGAGCCTGATTGGCTGCTGTATTGTGAGTATCCATTAGCATTTTGAGCTCTTACCTTTATCCAGTGTACTTCATTGCTAGATTCTGATAAGTTAGCGGTAAATGTACTAGAACCATATGATGTAACATCATTTTCATGATCGATCAATTGATATGCAGTAATTGCAGATCCACCATCTGCGGGGGCTGACCAAGAAGCAGCGTTGTTTTCAGCTCCATTGTTTGATAATCCTGGTGCACTAGGTGTCTGGGGAACTGTTGTAATTGTTGGTGAAGTTACCGCTTCTGAAGCTGGGGATGACCCCACGCTGTTAGTTGCAGTTACTGTAATTGGTGAAGTTATGTTTGAACCAAATCCAGTGATAGTTAAGGGGGAGCTTGCTCCAGTGGCTGTATGGTATGTGCTATGTACGCTGCAATATCCTGTTGCTGTAAATGACGTTGCATTTGGAGAATCTTCTGGTAAGGTAAATGAAACAACAACTGCTCCGTTTCCAAATGGTCTATCAGTTCCAACATTTGTTACTGATGTAATTGTTGGTTGCTTAGGCTCTAAAAAGTCATTTGATGACTGTGAACGTCTACCTGCTTTTTTACTCATTTATATTCTCCTTAAGCCTTTAGATCTCCGTATACTACCCATGAGTTTTCTGCTCTCTTGAATAGTGTACATGATGACCATTGTGTACGTAATTTTAATCCAGGAGTAGAGTTTACTGTTACTCCAGAATCTCCTGCAATTGTAATTAAGCCAGTATTTGTACCAAGTATATCTAGAGTTGTTCCAACTGGATAAGCAACTGCTGAATTTAGTGGAATTGTAATTGTTACTGGGTCGGTTGAATTTACCTCAATTAATGAGTCTCTTTCAGATGCTGCTGATAATGTGTAGCTTCCAGTCTTGTAAATAATTGGTGTCTGTGAAGGGACGCCTTCTTTAGTTTGTGTTCCATCTGTAAATGCTACACCTGCTGCTGCAACTGTTACTGTTCCAGTAAATGTTGGTGAGGCAAGTGGGGCTTTTAATCCAATACTGGTTGTAAGTGTTTGGGATAGATTTGCATCATTTCCAAGAGCGGTTGCAATTTCTCCAAGAGTGTCAAGTGTTGCTCCTGCGCTATTTACAAGTGCTGCAACTTCTGCACGAACAAATGCTGTGGTAGCAATCTGTGTTGTATCAGTTGCTGCTGCTGCTGTAGGTGCTGTTGGGGTACCAGTAAGTGCTGGTGATGCTAACGGGGCCTTTAAATCAAGCGCTGTTTGTGTAGCAGTTGAAACTGGCTTATTAGCATCTGAAGTGTTGTTTACATTTTCAAGGCTTAAAGAAGTTACTGTCACGGCTGCAATTGCTTCTGATTTAGCTGTTGCTACATTTGCTGTAGTCGCTAGAAGTGAAGTATCTGCAATTCCGTGTACGCTTGTTGTGTCTGCTGTGTGGGTACTGATAGTATCATCTACATATTTTTTAGTAGATGCTTGTAAATCAAATGAAGGGGCACCGTTTAAAGTTAAAGCTCCAGTCATAGATGAACCAGATTTTAACATTAAATCTGCTGTGTTAACAATACCATGAACATCTGTTGAGTCAGTACTATGATTAGTCATTGCGGTTCCTATTGCTGAATCTGCATAAGTATTTGCGTCTGCCTCTGCTTGATCTGCATAAGCTTGAGTAGCAAGTAATGCGGTGTTGGCAATACCGTGGACGTTTGTTGTAGATGATCCGTGTGATACTCCTGCTGAGGAAAGGTTTCCTAATCCTGTTGTAAGAGTTCCTAGTTCTGCTGTAATTGTTGCTGCGTACGATGCGTCGTCATTAATTGCTGCTGCTAGTTCATTAAGTGTGTTTAATGCTCCTGGTGCTGCATCAACTAAATTATTAACTGCTGATGTAATATCAGATGTAAGAGCTACTGTTCCTGTGCTTGTTGGTAAAGTTAGGGTAGCAGCACCATTAGTAATAGATGAGATTATTGGAGAAGTCAAAGTCTTGTTAGTAAGTGTTTCACTACCAGCAAGGGATGCAAAATCTGCATCTGACATTGCTGAGTCAAACTCTGCCTTTGTTCCTGTAATTGTGTTTGTAGTTAATGAGATAGACTTATTTGTAAGTGTATCAGTTGAATCTTTAAGAACTACAGTTCCTGTTGCATTTGGAAGTGTAATTGTGCGGTCTGCTGTTGGGTCTACTACTGTTACGGTTGTTTCAAAAGCATCTGCTGTTGCGCCTTCTAATATGATGCTTGATTTAGGAACTAATAGGTTTCCATCAACATCTAGCTTTGCTGGTCCGCCTGCATTTCCGACGTCTGCTAGTAATACATAATCTGCGGCTGTTGAGTTTTCTAGTCCAGTTACTTGACTGTCAACATAAGATTTAAGTGCTACAACTGATGAGTCAATATTAAGAGAAATTGTATTTGTGGCATCGTTGTAAGATTTTGTAAGACCTGATCCCATTGAAAGGGCTGTGTCAATTGCATCTTGTGCAATTTCTGTAATTCCTGGTGCATCTGATGCGATGTATGAAAGGCTAGTCCATGCTGTGCTTCCAGTTCCAACTTTAATTTTTCTGGTGTCTGTTTCAACACCCATTTCACCTGCAGCTAGTGTAGGATTTGCTGAGGTCCATTCTGATGCTGTTCCTCGTCTTACTTGAATTCTTACTGTTGACATATTTATTACCCCTTATTTGCTAATTATAGCATTTATTTTTGTTAAACTATAACTCCAGAATCAAATGTTATCCCATATAATGAAGTATCTGGGCCACCACCGTCTGCGAATTTAGTTGCTGTTGTACTTACTCCGTTTGCTTGAACTGTATAGACTGGAAGACCATTATAATCTATAGCTAGTCCAATGTCCATAAAGCCTATTTCTGTTTGACTATCTGGAATGTCCGACACAAATGCAATTGGGCTCCAGGTTCCATTTAACTGGATCTGTAGCTTATTTGTTGTTGTGTCAAATCTAAGGGGTGTATCGCCTAATACAACGTTAGAGTCAAAGGTAGCGTTTCCTGCTACATTTAACCCGTTTTTTACTCTAAAGTTTTTATCTGTTGTTGCCATTTAAGTTCACATATCCCCTAATTGTTTTTTGTGGGGAGATTCAGGCTCTCCCCTCGCCTTTTATTTAATTATTTAATTAATGTTCCAACTACAACAACTTCAGTGTTATTGTTTGCTGGTGTTACTCGAATTCTTACATCTGAGCCAGAATAATCTGCAGTTATTGCAGCTAACTCTGTTCCGTTTGAATATGTAATTCCATATTCAGAAACTGCTACGTTGTTAGAAGTATCAAGTGTAACTACTAAGTCTGATACCTGGGTGTGGCTACCATTTTTTGCTTTAATTACAAGCTTAGCGCTTCGGTAATCTGCTGCTGCCCATGAGATAGCAGTTGTTGCTGCAGCGGTTACAATATTTCCAGTTGTTGCTGCAACTTGCTTGGCAACAGAGTTGTAATTAATTGCTGTAAATGATGTAGTTCCGTTTTGCTGTGCTGTATTAGCTGCTGCTGCTGTGGCTTCTGCTGCTGCTTGAGCTGCGTTAGCCTTTGATGTAGCGTCTGTTGCTGCTGCTGTAATTGCTGCAGATTGGGCTGCGTTAGCCTTTGATGTTGCATCTGCTGATGCTGTGGCTTCTGCTGCTGCTTGAGCTGCGTTAGCCTTTGATGTAGCGTCTGTTGCTGCTGCAGATTGTGCTGCGTTGGCCTTTGAAGTAGCATCTGCTGATGCTGTTGCTTCTGCTGCTGCTTGAGCTGCGTTAGCTTTTGTAGTAGCATCTGATGATGCTGCAGATTGTGCTGCATCTGCTTCGCCCTTAGCAAATGCTGTGGTTGCAATCTGAGTTGTGTTAGTATCTGCTGCTGCTGTAGGAGCTGTTGGAACTCCAGTAAGATCTGGAGAAGCAAGAGGTGCCTTTGTTCCCAAAGCTGTTGTAATAGTTGTTGTGTAATTAGCATCATCATTAATTGCTGCTGCTAATTCATTTAATGTATTAAGAAGTGCTGGTGCACCATCTACTAATGAATCTACTGCGGTTGAAATTGCTGTATTACGGTTTGAAACTTCTGTTGATATTGCAGATGAAAGAGCTGATGCTGCGGTTGATTCTGCTGCTGCTTGAGCTGCGTTAGCTTTTGTAGTAGCATCTGTTGCTGCTGCAGTAGTTGCTGCAGATTGGGCTGCGTTGGCCTTAGTTGTAGCGTCTGTTGCTGCTGCTGTAATTGCTGCAGATTGGGCTGCGTTAGCTTTTGATGTTGCATCTGCTGATGCTGTGGCTTCTGCTGCTGCTTGAGCTGCGTTAGCCTTTGATGTTGCATCTGCTGATGCGGTTGCTACTGAGGCTGCGTCGCCTGATACTCTAAGTGCTGCTTCTGCTGCTACTTTTGTAGTAGCGTCTGTTGCTGCTGCTGTAGTTGCTGCAGATTGGGCTGCGTTAGCCTTTGATGTTGCATCTGCTGATGCTGTGGCTTCTGCTGCTGACTGTGCTGCGGCTGCTGCGCCTGATGTATCAAATACGCCAGATTTAATATTAAGTTCTCCAGCAATAACTTCCATCTGTGTTGATTCAACAGAGTTTATAAGATTGGTTCCACCAACAAGATTGAGAATGTAAGCATCTCCGCCTGTTTCTGTAAGTATGTTTTGGCCATTGATTGTTCCTGTTGATCCTTCAACTACAAGGCCTTGTTTAATTCTAAAGTTTTTTACTACCGTTGCCATTTTGTCCCCTACCGTCTTAAGACTTTAAAGACGTTCTGTAATATCTAGCGGTTACAGATCCACTTATTGGTGCTACGTTTAAACTTATTATACCTGAATTTTCTTCAAAAGTAACATTAGCAAGACTGCTGCTTGTGTTAGATATAATATTTGATTCTACTACGTTTAAATTTGTTCCATCGTTTAGTAGTAAAATATCTGATGTTGTGTATTCACTTCCTTTTGAAATCTGAAGTTTGTATGAAACTGTTCTGTATGCTGTTTTTGAAAACTCATCTACTTTTGTTTTGTTTTCAATTCCCGCAACTGTAAGATCATTGTTTCCTTCTAGGCCTAAAAGAACTTCTGCTACTGAGGTTGAGTTTTCAATGTCTTGCAATTGAGCAATTACATCTGCTACCTTATAGTCTAGAGAGTTTGCATCTTGAGAGCCATTAACTCCAACTTTTGCCTGTAATGCCTCTATCGCATCATTAGCATTAGTATGTTGTTGCGAGTGAGATGGACTAGATAACGCATCCGTTGAGTTTGGATTTGTTAAGGAATCTATCGAACTTGGAAAATTTGTTGCCATTGTTTTATTGCTCCAAAATTATGACTTGTAGGTATATTATATCCTATTTATTATTATAGTACACCCCTATTTTTTCTTAAACTTTGCCATTCTGTATACATTGCTACAAGCTTTTCTGAAAAATCCTCTTCTGATGAATTGATTGCATTTGGGTCCAGTGCTGCGTTGTAGGAATCATGGACTAAGGCGTTATCTGTAAAAAATACATCATATGGCTCTACGTTTATAGAAATTACTAGCTCTGTAGAGTTTATTGGCATACACTGAGTGACTGGATTCCAGTCTTGTGTCATTGGAGAAAATATTAAATCTGCTAATGTGACATCAGTAACATTTTTAAATTTTATTCCTTCATTATTTTTAATCAATATCCAGTGTGCTTTAGAATATTTGTTTTCATTAATAACAATAGCCCCATCTGTAATTCTTGCAGCCATTGCAACTACAGTGGTTTCTATGTCTGTACCTATTGATGTGTCTTGTGTTGACCAATTTTGTATGTAATTTGAAATTTGATCATTAGATGTATCAATTCCTTCAATTGAGGCAGAATAAAGTACGTCTCCAACTTTTAAGTTATATGCCAATATCAATCCTTCTGGATTTTTACTTTTAACTAAAGTAGCTGCTCCTAAAGATTTACCTCCCTCGCCTGGGGTGGGTGCAAATGAAAAACCTGTAAAATTATATGTTGTAAAATCATATGGTGGCAAAACAACTGGTGTAAATGAAAATGGCGGATCAATTATGGGTGCTGAAAAAGAATATGGTGGGGGATCTGTATCACCTGGAGGATTGTCTCCTCTTGGATCTGGTTCTGGGTCTGGGTCTGGTGCTGGTGTAAATGAAAATGGTGTAAATCCAAATGGGCTGAAACTAAAAGACCCATATGTGTATTCTATTTCGGCTCCTACAGTAACAACTGAATTTTCTGGAATAGACTGATCAATTATTTTTCCACCCAAAGATTCATTTGAAGTTCCTGCGTTATTTTCCCTAACAGATAATCCTAAACTATTTAATAATGATAAGGCTTCTGCTCTAACCATTCCAACAGTATTTGGTACAGATATTCTTTTTTTAATTTTTGAAGATCTTAAAAATCTCACGCCTTTAGGTCTCCCAAAACTACCCAAGAATTTGCTGCTCTTTTAATTAAACTTGCGCTTGACCATTGAGATCTTAATTTTAAACCTGGTGTTGAATTTGGAGTAAATCCGTCTCCAGCAATAGTAACTTGATTTGATGTAGTTTGTAATACTTCAATATATGTTCCAATAGGGAAATTATAGGTAGAGTCGTTTGGTATTGTCAAGGTGCTAGCTTCTGTCATTTCTATCATTTTGTTTGCATCTGAGCCTTGTAGTGTGTATGAAGAAGATTGAGAATTTATTACAATTAAAAACTTTTCTACATCCGAGGTGTTGTCCACGTTTCCAAGCCCAACCATTGTTTTTGTAATGCCTGATACGGTGCCTGTAAATGTTGGTGAGGCTAATGGAGCTTTAAGATTAAGAGCGTTTAATGTGTCTGTTGATATTGGTTTAAGAGCGTCTGTTGTGTTATTAACATTTCCTAAGCCTACCATATCTTTAGTAATACCCGAAACCGTTCCAGTAAATGTTGGTGAGGCAAGTGGGGCTTTTGCTGTTAATTCTGTGGTTATTGTTGCTGCGTACGATGCGTCGTCATTAATTGCTGCGGCTATTTCATTTAAAGTATTTAAAGCACCTGGTGCTGCATCTATTAAGTTTGAAATTGCAGTTCCAACGTATGTTTCAGTTGCGTATCCAGTTAAACTTGGAATGGTTGGTTTGCCAGAAAGATCATCATATGCTCCGCTAAACAAAGAAGGCTTACCAGTTAAATCTACATAAGAGCCGCTAAATAAAGAGGGCTTGTCAGTTAAAGCGTTATAAGATCCACCAAATAGTGTTGGCTTATCAGTTAGGTCAATATAAGATCCGCTAAACAGTGTTGGTTTATCGGTTAAATTATTATAGGACCCAGGAAATAAAACAGGCTTGTTGCTTAAATCATTATAGCTAGTAGGAACTTGTGATAGCAACGCTATTGTTCCTGATGCGCTGGGAAGATTTACTGTTATGTCTGAGGCTACGTCTGGGGATTGTAGTGTTAATTCATAATCGTTTGCAGTAGAGCCTTCTATAATAATTTTGTCTTTTGGAATTAGTAGGTTTCCGTCAATATCTAATTTTGCTGGGCCTCCTGCATTTCCAACATCTCCAACTTCCACATATGAAGACAAGGTGTTTTCTAAATCTTGAGTGGTAAGAGAGCTGTAGTATGAAGTGCTACTCCAACTAGATCCGTTTCCAATTTTAAATTTATTTAAATCTGAGGATATAGCAATTTCTCCAGCAAGCAATATTGGATTATCTCTAACCCAGTCAGACTCTATGTCTCTTCTTAATTGAATTCTAACTACCACTTGAGCTTCCCCCATTTATTATTAATGTATACTCATTAATAGAATCTCCACCGTTAAGAATTACACTATCTGATTCAGGGGAATACAGAGAATCTGAAAACCCTCCAGGAAGCAAAGACAGTCTTTCAAAACTAGGTGCGTCTACTATATCACTTGGGCTACCACCATCAATACCTACAACAACTGGAATATTTTCTGAAACACTTTGTGTAGTATTAACATCTTTAAATGTAATTGGATTTTCTACATCTATTGTGTGTACTGCTCCATCGTATGCGTGTGTATGCATATAAAATGGGGTTGGATCATCGCTTTGTGGGGTAATGTCTACCCAAAAATCTCCATTATATATTCTAATATTTTTTGTTAAAATATTAAAGTATACGTCACCCTCTAAAGCTGTAGATGGATTTTCTGCCAGCGTTAGAAGGTTTAATAAAGACTTAAGTTTCATTTTTTATTTAGCCTATTACTACTACTTTGTATTCTCCTGATGCAGGTGCTACTGCAAATTTAATAGTTACGGCAGATGCAGATGTTAATTCTACGTCTGTCTCAACTTTAGCATATGGAGAAGCTGCTTGCGAAACCTGTACTAAAACATCAGTTGAACCCAAGTTATGAGTAACCGTGTATGATGTTGCTACTGAGTTTAACGTCTCGACATACTTTCTAGTTATTGCATGATAGTTAGTTCCATCATTTGTAACTGTCCATTTATCTGAGGACTCGTTCCATAGAATTTCAACATCTGTTTCGCTGCCTCGCTCTACACGAATTCCAGCGTCTGCTACTGGTGCTCCAGTAAAATCAGTATTAAGATTAATCTTGTTATCAACAATGTTTACCTGGGTTGTATTTACAGAGTTAACTGTTCCTGTAACATTTAAGTTGCCACCCACAAGAAGATTGCCAGTAATTGTTACGTCATCTGGAAGCCCAATTGTTACTGCTGAATTTTCTGATCCTGAACCAGAAACTGTAATTTCATTTGCTGTTCCAGCAATTGTTGCAATATAGTTACCAGTTGTTTGTGTTGCAAGATTAACATTTTTAATACTTACTGCGCCATCTGTTACGGTAAAGTCTGCGTCTGCAAATGAAGCAACACCACGATTTGTAGTTGTTGCAATTTCTGCATCTACTGTTAGGGTTCCTGCTGTATCATCGTATGATACATCAATGCCTTCTCCAGCAACAATTTGTGAAGAAACAATATCTTGTACACGCTCAGCGTTTAATGTTATATTTCCTGCTGTAGCTGTAAAGTCTGTTGAATCAAAAGAAGCAATACCCTTGTTTGATGAGGTTGCGTCTTCTCCTGCTACTGTAATTGTATGAAGAGTTCCATCTGTTGTATAAGTGGTGTCAATTCCTTCTCCGCCGACAAATTTTACTGTGTCTGTTAGAAGATCAAGCTTGTATCCACCATGTGCATTATCTGCACCTAAATCTAGTTGTGTTGCAAGTGCTACTGTTCCAGCTGCAGTTAAACGGCCTTGTGCGTCAACTGTAAATGTTGGAATAGCTGTTGATGACCCATATGAACCAGGTGTTACCGCTGTGTTATCTAGATCAATTACTGTTGTTCCTGTTGAATCTGTATACGTTGCTGTTAAGCCAGTGCCACCAGAAACATATGCACCAATAGCATCTTGAATTACTTCTAGGGAGCCAGATGTTGGGATCCAGGTTGTTCCGTCAAAGAAGTATACAATTTTATCTACTGTGTTAAAATATATTTGACCTTCTACTGGGCTTGAGGGCGCAGTGCTAAGGTTTTGAATTCGAGCATTTTGTAATTCATTTTTGTTAAGGTCTAAGCTAACTAAAAATTTTCTTGCCATTTTGTTTCTCCTTTATGACAGGTATGCTGTCCCTGAAAATGGTTGAGCCATTGTCAGCCTTATTCTATTTGTGTCTAAATAGTCTAGTCCAGTTTCAACTGTTTCCCCAGAGCTATCTTTTGTTGTTACGTTTGGGAAAAACCCAAGGTTGTGTGATATTGTTACTGAATATACACCATTGGTTGGTCCAACAACTTGAGCAATTTCCCATGAAGATGAGTATGAATACTCTGAACCTTCTTGAATAAATTTAATAACAGTTGCTCCAGACCAACTTAAATCTGTAATCTTTGGTCCGTAGAAATCTGTTGTAACTGTGTTGTAATAAAAATCTCCAGTAACGCCTAGGTTATTTGATGGTGCAGAGATTCCATTTAATATAGTTCTTCCAGCAGGGCCTTGTGGTCCTGGTGATTTTACAATTACTTTATTTTTTACTTCTTTTACTATTACTTTTTCTGCTGACATTATATAGTTACCGATCTGCTGAGAGTTAAAAACCCTTCGAGGAGTTTTATTTTATTCCCGTTAGAATCGACAACCATAACGTCATAAGAAGATTTTGGATAAAAGAGTTTATTTGTCTGGGTAGGTGTCATTTTAATGGTTAGTGTTCCAGTTGCACCATTAATTGTTATACCACCAGAGGGTGATGTTAGTGTAAATGCTAGCTTAGATCCACCTTTAGTATCACGTACTTGCATCTTTGCAGTTGCATTTACTAAACTTATTGGCGTGACTTCGTCTTCTAAGGTGTATTGAACCTCAAAAGTAAAAGTAGCATTTTGATCTACTTCAAAATTCTTTTGTACTGCCATTTTCAAAATCTCCTAAAATAGGAAAACTCCTATGCTTATTTTAGCACAGGAGCTATCCTAATCGACTACTATTTTATTTTACTTTTTAAAGCCAAACTCTGTATTGCTTGGGCTTAACGCCTTGAGAATCACTGGGGCAACTGCTGCAACTCCTGCTGCAATTAAATCCTTTGGATTTGTATTTCCAGTCATGTATAAAGCTGTAGCTGCTGCTAGGAATGCTCTTCCGTAAGTTCCTAGAGCTGCTAGTATTTGTTCTGTATAGCTATTCATATTATCTCCTTTTGGCTTTCGCCACTATATATTCTACCATTATACGGATATATCTACAATCTCACAGTTTCCGTCAGATGTGCATGCAAGGGTTTGATTTCCAGATGTTCCATCTTCCGTCTCGTAAAAAGAAAGATCAGCCCATCTAATTTCTTTAGGCATTTTTCCCAAAAGATCTAAATATTCTTCTTTAGATATCTCTTGATATGGAGCCTGCTTGTATGTGTGCTCTGACATCGGTAAAAATGAGATTCCAGAAACATCGTCAAAATTCTTGTATACCCAAGCTCCTACTTCCATCCATTCGTCTTCTTTAACTGAAACGGTAATTGATGGCTTGTGCTCACACCAGGCACGTTGGTAAACTAACCAAATATTTAAATGTTCAATAGCGGTTAGGTCATTTCTAACAATTGCACCTTCTGGTGCTTTTACTGGAAATGAAAATACGTAAGTTTCATTTGGCTTCATTACGTCATCCTCTACTGGAATACCTACTTCTTTTAAGAAAGTAGAAATTGGATCTCCCTTGGAGCCACGAACTGTTCGAATATAGTATGGAGAATGCCATGCATGCATTCCTGAAGACACCCCGACCAATTGAGATACTGTTCCTGATGGTTTTACGCATGTAATAGCGGCAGACTCTGGAATCCCAATTTTCCCAGCCTCATCTTTATTTTTTGCTCTTGCTGATTCTCTAAGTAAATTTAAAAATTCTTCCAAAGATTCCAAATTTTCTTTTCCAGACATAAACTTATGTCCAAATTGTCCAGTTAAAGATACCCCTAATAAACGCTCTTCTTCTGTGTTGTCTTTCCAAATTTTACGAAGGTACTTAAAGTCTGTTAATGTTGATTGCCATGTACCCAGAATTGTCGCAAGCTCAACTTTGCGTTCAATATCTTTCTTTGTATCATTTTCACGTAATACGACTTCTGAAAGATTACAAAACTGATAAGGACGTAAAATAATCTCTGAGCAAGGGTTAGTTCCATAGTGTATATCTGGATCTCTTCTTCCATATTTGGCTGCTTGGGCTTGAGCTGCGGCCACATTGTATATACCTCGTTCTCCAGACTTTGAATCATATAAAGATTTCCATTCTGCTATAAATTGTTCCATTTGTGGTTTTCTAGAATACGCCACTGAGTTGTTAGAGAGTGCACGTTGTGAATTGTGCTCCCACCAATTTCCAGTTTTTGCTTGTGCCATTTCAATATCATTAATATTAGAAAGAGAAATCAATGCAGATCTGCGTACTCCGCCAACCACTACAATTTCACCTATTTTGCACATAATGTCGTGTGCTTCAATTGGCTTAAATTGTCTACCTGCTGCATTTTTAAATTTAGCAATTGTAAAATCAAAAAGATTAACTAAAGGCTGTGGGCCAGAAGATCTTCCACCCATAGTTTTAAGCCTTGCGCCTGCGGGACGAAGTTTGCTTACATCAATTGATGGAATCTGTCCAGTCCAAAGAAGTGCAAGTAATTCACGAAATGCTTTCGCCCAACCAGACTTAGAATCTTCAACAACAATTACCGTTGTAGATTTTTCAAAAGATTCTGGAATTATTGGAAGTTTATTTACGTATTTATATTCGACAGAAAACCCAACTCCAGTTCCACACATTAAAATGTACATTGTTTCGTCAAATGAACGAGGATTATCTACTGGTACAAATGAACAATTGTATCCCGCAACATGATCTCTCTCTAGCGCTGGGCCAGCGGTCATTACGGATCTCATTGATGGCATAACGTTTCTATCTAGCACCGCTTGTTTTAATTCTGTTATTAGTTTTGATGAGGGCTCATATGAATGCTCTTTAAATAAATGATCTAGCATAAAAGAAAAATAACGATCTACTGTTTCGCTCCAAGTTTCTCTACGATTTTCTTCTGGCATCCAACGTGCATATCGAGACAATGCAATAAAGTTTTCGTACGGGTTTTTAATAGATGTTGACATATAGACCTCTTCTTCCGCCTGCGGATTAATTAAAATTTTTTATGAAGTCTAAGTGTATCAAACTTTTATTAAGGGGTCTAGCCCTAGGAAAATTTTTTAAAAATATCTTTAAAAGCGTTTTCAGTCAACTGATCCCAATTATAATCTTTATGTATTTTAGTTGACTGAGTAAAATAATAATTTGAATATGCTTTAAAATTAATAGACACATCTCTCATAAGTTCAAGTAGATGTTGACGGTTTGGCTCAAAAACTTTTCCTTTGTGTGGAAATGGCCATGGTGAATCTATAATTTTTGATTTTAATTTTAGTGGACCAAGATATTTTTCGTAGTGAGCCCATCCGTTAGTACAAATAGTTGGCATGCCAGTTGCTAAAGCTTGAAATGGAATAAAGCCAAAACCTTCTCCATAGCTTGGATAAATTAAAACATCATGTGAGCTATACAGTTGTACTAGCTCTTCATTTGTTAAAACTTCTGTTATTAAATTAATATTTGAGTAAAGTTTTTCTGGTGCGCCAATTATGTTTTTGTCTATAAAGTTATTATAAACTCTTGTTGTATTAATTTGGTCTGCTTTAATTGTTAAAGAGTATTCGGGGTTGTTTCCAAATAAACTTATAAAAGAATCCACAACCATTTGACCAGCTTTTCGTGGTGCTGGTTCTCCAACATGTAAAAATTTTATTATTCCGTCATCTTGCCTTTTATAAGGTTTCCATATTGGATCAATTCCATGTGGATAAACTTTATCTACTTTGTATCCGTTATCTTCAAAAACATTTGCACACCAATCTGAAGTAGTCCAAATTTCATCGCAAGCATCCATGTATTCTTTCCAGTCTTCTGGTATTACTGTAGACTCCCACGGAGTATAACTAATTTGATATTGATTTTTATGTAATTTAAAATGCGCTGGTTGTGAAAAATTAAACTGTACTTTAGACTTTGGGTCTTGAAATGGAACAAAGTGTCCCAGGTTATTTAGTGATTTAACTATATTTTCTCCTGCGTAGCCATACCCGTTTTTGCTTTTTAGGTTAGCAATTACTGTGGAAAACGATATATTCATACATTCTTTCTGGTCAACTGGCTTGACACTCTTTAAAGCACAATGGTACTATTATAGTTCGTTATCTCTAAAGGAGGAATGCCAATGGAGAAAGTAAAACAAAGACTTAGTGATGTTGTACATAACTGGGCCGCAATAGCAATAATAACATTATTCCTATTTTCCGTCCAGCCTGGACCAACTATTACTCAGGCCTTAGAAGTAAAAGAAGAAAAAACCGAACTACAACTAAAAAGAGAAATAATAAATAAGTTCAGCAATGACACTTATGAGCACTCCGAAATGCTTGCGCCTAGTGATCTAAAAGATCTATTATGGGCTGTAGGTTTTGAAGGGGTAGCTTTGAAAACAGCTTGGGCTGTTGCTAAAGTAGAGTCTAACGGGAGACCGCTTGCTCTAAACGACAACAAATCAACTGGAGATAAATCTTACGGAATTTTCCAAATAAATATGCTAGGGCAACTTGGCATAGATAGAAAAGAAAAGTTCGATTTAGTTTCAAATAAGGAATTATTTGATCCAGTAACAAACGCAGAGATAACGTATTATATGACTAAAGGCGGAAAAGATTGGTCATCGTGGCCTAACTCAATAGGAAAGGCCAAGGAGTTGATTCCTCAATTCCCTAAAGCTTAAGGAGCAATTTTGCGACAGATACAATATGTATCTCAATATATAGCTTTATCAGAAGAGGGCCTTGTTCCAGTTTTGGAATGTCCAATGGACCAGGGTTCTCTTTTTTGCAATTTAGATCTAAATGACAACATATTTCTATATTGCATTTCTTGCGACTATAAAAACTTTATAGGAAGCTCTTTCTATGATAAGATTGTATTATTAGTAAATGAGGTAAAAAATGTCTGAGGCTCCTGTAAATCAAAATCTAGAAGATAATCTTCCTATGGTTGATTATATTATGTTACACAGGATATATGACTTATTAACTCTTATAGCAAATGAAGTTGCTGGCTCTGAGAAGACATCTAAAATGGTTGAATATCATGAGCAAGGATTTTTATTAGGTCCGACACCTTCTTACACCCCAGAAGAGTAATCATTTGGCAAATTTTGTAAACAACATAGAGTACGGTCCTCAACATATTTTTGAAATTTTATCCGTTAAAGATAATGAAGCTTATACTACTGGATTTGTTGACGAAAATATAATTGGCAATCTCCAGTTTAAAGACCTAGAGCATGGCATGATGCTAAAAAATAGATCTGTAATTAAAAGAATAAATAAAGATACTTTCTCGCATAAAGAATCTTTTTATTTTTTGCATATAGCTAAAAATTCTGGAATTTCTCTGCAAGAAGAATTAAAAAATGTTTTTAAGGAAGAACAGTCATTTGTAAATAATATTGGATATTTAAATGAATTTGATATGCTAAATTCTAAATTAATTTCTGGGCACCTTGCGATGTATCCCTTTGATCTATTTGAAAAAAATAATAAAAATATACATGGCATAACAATATTAAGAAACCCTATAGATAGAGCAATTAGTTATTTTATGTTTATAAGTAAAGTATTTGATTCTATGTTGCACAGACAAACGGATAATGTAACAAATAAAAATTTTGATAACTTCTTGTCAGATCCAACAAATAGAGATCTTATAACTAATTTTCAAACTAGGTGTATAACCTCAACATTGAATACGGACAAAGCGTCCCACTGGAGCAACAAGTATTTAAATAGATCAATAGACAGATTTCAATTGGCAGCCGCCATGTCTTCTAATTCTAATTTTATTGCTCATGGTCAAGATGGAAGTTTGTGGAGAGACAGTTTAAATAAATTTGATATAATTGGTACTGTAGAATACAGAGAATTGTTTTTAAATAACCTTTCAGTAATTTTACAAAAAAATAAATATTTTGGACACATTAGAAATATTAAAAAAAATACTTCTAATCTTAAATTAGAAAAAATTAAAAGCACATTAACAAAAGGTCAAATTGATCAAATTGTTGAATTAAATAATTATGATTTTGAAATGTATGATTTTTTAATGAAGAATAAAGGAGTCTGGGAATGTTAAAAAAAAGTTTATACCCATTTTTTAGATTAAGCGCTAGATGGGTCGACCCTAGACATACTCCTATTACAAAAAGAGATGTTAAGGCAAAAAATTTAGAAAATAAAATTCCAAAACTATATTTCCCATTAAATAGATATTATGGATTTTTTTTAAATACAGCAAAAGTATACGTAAAGGATATGTTGCGTTATGGAAAATCTTATTCTACCTACAGGGGAAGATATTTAGTAATTTATATTTTTTCTCCACAGGGAGCTTGGGAAATTTTAGCTGCTAAGCAAAAATCTTTTATTAAAGGTCCTTTGTGGGGCAGGGCACGTAGACTTCTTGGCAATGGATTGCTGGTTAGTGAGAATCCAGATCATTTTGTTTTTAGAAGAATGACAATGTCTAGCTTTGATCATAAAAAATTATTAAGCATGTCTAATATAATGTTTAACATAACTAAAAATAAAATTGATGAATTAAAAAATAACAAAAAAGAAATTGAAATTCGTTCTGAGATAAACTCTTTAGCTTTAGATATTGTTAGTAAGTGCGTCTTTGGAGTTGATGTTCAGCATAACTCTGAATTAATAAAAGACGAGTTAACTGTGTCGGTAAATGCTATGGATCGAACACAGAATCCATCCTTAACAAGGTTTGAAAATATGAATATCCCTTACTTTAAAAACTTTGTAAACTCAACTGTATTTATGTATGAATTTGTAGAAAAAGTGTATGAAGATAAAATCAAAAGCAATTTAGATGGAGACGACCTGCTATCTATATATATAAACAGCACAGATGAAGATGGTAATAAAATGTCTAAGCATCAAATTTTAGATGAAATGCTTACTGTAATCCTTGCTGGATTTGAATCTACATCAAACACTCTGGTATGGGCTTTGGCTTATCTAAATAGGCATCCAGAAGAATATAATAAATTAATTGAAGAATCTAAGAGTATTTTTAACTCTGGTCTATCCGAAGAAGAGGTGCTACAAAAAATTATTAGCGCCCCCGTTTGTTCTAGTATTTTAAAAGAAACATTAAGACTTTGCCCTCCTATTTGGAATTTGCCTAGAATGGCAAAAGAGGATGTTGAGGTAGATGGAAACTTTATTCCAAAGGGTTCGTTTGTAATTGTAAACCCATATGTTACTCATAGAATACCAGAAATATACCCAAACCCTGAAAAGTTTATACCTTCTAGGTGGGATGGGGATTTTGAAAAAAACTTGCCTTTAGGTGCATATTTCCCGTTTAGTGAAGGTAATAGAAAATGCATTGGGGACCAATTTGCAATGATTGAAATGAAAATAATTCTTTTGGCAATGTCTAACTCATTTAAAATAAAAACTTATGGAAAATTCCCCAGAGGTATAGATAGGGTGACTTATCGTGTTGCAAAACCATTGAGGGCAAAAATAATAAAACATTGACTTTAGAAAATAATAATTATACAATTGTTTTGTAAGTCGAGCTTAGGCTCCTTACTTAGCTACAATAAGTAGCAAAACCCAATCGGATCCGCCTCTGATTGGGTTTTCTATTTAAATAGGTGTATAATTAATTCATGAGCCCAAGATACTTTGCTAAATTTACTAACAACCCTGGTGCTGAAAGCCATTGGTATCATTTTGCTGGCGAACATTTTCAACCAGGCGACCCTGAATATAAAATGTATTTAAAATATAAAATATTCAAATATAGATTAAGAAAACTATTTCGACTTAGATAAGTG